>Ga0207941_1000228_pt1 | contig 17980 bp, 20 predicted proteins | sample LakMenEpi13Sep12_FD_150695 | JGI IMG/M metagenome (GOLD analysis project Ga0207941, IMG submission 150695) | Freshwater microbial communities from Lake Mendota, WI - 13SEP2012 deep hole epilimnion (SPAdes) | ecosystem: Environmental > Aquatic > Freshwater > Lake > Epilimnion/Euphotic zone ...
ATGATGCGCCAGGTTGGTTATTGCGCGGGCGTAGTTTAGTGGTAAAACCTCAGCCTTCCAAGCTGATGATGCGGGTTCGATTCCCGCCGCCCGCTTTGTTTTTCTCAATAAGGGTTTTCGGCTCAAAACCCTTGCTGCGACTGGCGTTAGGGCTTCCAGCCTGTGCCAGCACCTGATTGCCCGTGCCAGGCTGTAAGAAGAAACATCTCACCAAACTTCTCACATGCCGGCGGCCCGTGACTGGGAGGACACGATCAGGGCGGTGGTGTCTCACGCCCTGTTTCAGAAATGGCGGCGGTGCTTGCCCCGGGGGACTGGGACGAGCTGATCGCTGCTTTCCGGGAGCACAAGCTGATCAGTGGCGAGATCAAGCCATCGACCTGGCATCGGGTCTAGCGGCACCACATGAACCACCTGCTCGGTTCCGTGGCAGTGGCGGCTCCGCCGCAGAACGCCAAGCAGCTGCTGGAGACCTTGGCGAGGATCTGGACGGACAAGCCGGGAGGGCGCACCCGCCAGATCCAGATTCAATCAACCGCCGCTCTGCTGCGTTGGGCCGTGGCGAAGCGGCGGCTGGGCGAAGACTTGGAGCCGCCTCAGGAGCTGGCGGTGTTCGTGGGGCGATCGCGTGCGGCGAAAGCGATCACGACGCCCTTGGAGGTGGAGCCCATCCTTGCGTTGGTGCGGGCGATCCCGGATGCCCGCTTGCGCTTTGCCTTTCAGCTGATGGCGGCCTATGGACTCCGCCCGGAGGAGCTCCAACATCTGCAGATCCGCCAGGGTCGGCTCTGGTGCATGGATGAGAGGGTCGCCTGCCGCGGCAAGACCCGGCCAAGAGTGTTGCGGCCGCTGCCCTGCAACGACTGGGCAGACGGCTGGCGCCTCGAGGAACGATTCCCAACCCAGGAGCTGCCGCCGATGCAGCCAGGTCTGGGTGGGGGCTACGTGGGCCACGACCTGATGAATCGACCGCTCTGGAAGGAGCTACGGCGTGAGTACGAGGCCAAGGGCGAGAAGCTCGTGCCTTACTCCTGCCGGCATGGCTATGCCCACCGTGCCCACATGATCTGCGACCTGCCGCCCAAGGTGGTGGACGCGGTACACGCTTTCGCCAGGGCGGCCCGCAGGCTGGCTTCTGGGCCACCTTTGGAAGCTGCCTAGGACCTCTGAGCACTCGTCGGCCAGACCTCTGCTCCAGGACATCGGCCGCAGTCATCGGCGGGCTGCTCCATGGAATTGTCGTGGCGGGTGGGTCAGCAGGGGCGTCATGCTGTCTACCTCCAGGTTGACCAGCGCTGAGGCCCCTCTCCTCATGGCCGACTCCAAGCCCTCCGAGCTTGATCAGCTCCGCCTGGAGAACAGCAGGCTGATTGTCCTGCTGGAGGCTCACGGCATTGCCTGGCGCTCCACCGAACAACCCAGATCGGAGCCAACCCCGGACTCAGCCCAGCCCGCTGCCAGCGCCCCCGGTTCAGTGCAGCAGAAGGTGGCCCTGTTCCGGCGTCTGTTCCACGGTCGTCACGACATCTACGCCCTGCGCTGGGAGAGCATGACCAGCGGGCGATCGGGTTACGTGCCGGCCTGCGCGAATGAATGGAAGCCGGGGATCTGCGAGAAGCCACGTGTGGCCTGCCGCGACTGCAGCCACCGGGAGCTGTTGCCCGTAACGGATGCAGCGATCTACGGCCATCTGGCCGGCGAACACACGCTTGGCCTCTACCCCCTGCTGGAGAACGACAGCTGTCATCTGTTGGCGGTGGATTTCGATGAGCAGGACTGGCGCGAGGACGCAAGGGCCTTTCTTCGTTCCTGCCTGGAGCTGGCGGTGCCGGCCGCACTGGAGATCTCCCGTTCCGGGGAGGGCGCCCATGTGTGGGTGTTCTTCGAGGAGGCGGTACCCGCCCGAGAGGCCCGTCAGCTCGGGGCAGCCCTAATCAGTCACACCTGCGCCGCGTCACGTCAATTGCAGCTGAGCTCCTACGACCGGCTGTTCCCCAATCAGGACACCATGCCGAAGGGGGGCTTCGGCAACCTGATCGCCCTGCCGCTGCAGAAGGAAGCCCGGCAGCGGGGTTGCAGCGTGTTCGTGGATGACGATCTGAAGCCCTATCCCGATCAGTGGGCCTATCTGGCAACCCTGCAGAGGTTGTCGGTGGCGGGGCTGCAGACCTTGATCCAGAACGCCACGGGCGGTGCCCATTCCCTCGATCTGGCGTTCATCGGCGAGGAGGACCTGGCGACTCCCTGGAAGGCAGCGGTGCCGCTATCGCGGCTCAGGGGACCGCTGCCCACCTCCCTCACGCTCACCCTGGCTGATCGCCTCTATGTGGAGCGCTCGGGCCTGCCGCAGCCACTGCTCAATCGCCTGATCCGCCTCGCCGCCTTCGCAAACCCGGCTTTTTACAAGGCGCAGGCGATGCGCCTGTCGGTGTGGGATAAACCGCGGGTGATCGGCTGCGCCGAGAACTTCCCCCAGCACATTGCCCTGCCGCGGGGCTGCCTGGAACCGGTACAGACCCTGCTGCAGGAGCAGGGCATCGGCTTCGATCTGGTGGATGAACGCCAGAACGGCTCACCGCTGGAGCTGGTGTTCACGGGCCAACTTCGCGATGACCAGGATGCCGCCGTGGAGGCGATGCTGTGTCATGACATCGGCGTGCTGCAGGCGCCGACCGCCTTCGGGAAAACGGTGGTGGCAGCAGCGATCCTGGCGCGCCGCAGGGTCAACACCCTGGTGCTTGTGCATCGGGCCGAGCTGCTGCGCCAATGGCAGGAGCGGCTCCAAGCCTTCCTGGATGTTGCTCCTGAGGCGATCGGTTGCATCGGTGGTGGCAAAGCCAAGCCCACCGGCCAACTCGATATCGCCGTGATGCAGTCGCTGGTGCGGAAGGGAGAGGTGAACCCTGTGGTGCAGGGCTACGGGCAGGTGATCGTCGACGAATGCCACCACATCGCAGCCGCCTCCTTTGAAACGATTCTCAGGCAGGTGCGGGCCCGCCACGTGCTGGGCCTGTCGGCCACCCTGGTGCGCCGGGACGGACTTCAGCCGATCCTGTTCATGCAGTGCGGCCCCATTCGCCACACCGCTCAGCGACCTGCCGGGGCGCCCCAGATCCTGGAACTGGTGAGCCGCAGCCATCAGCTCCCAGCACTACCCGCCGATCTGCCGATTCAGGAACTGATGCGCCGGCTGGCGGAAGACCAACCCCGCACTGATCGGATCGTGGCCGAGGCTCTTCACTGCTGGGGTGATGGCCGCAAGCTGCTGCTGCTGAGCGAACGCACGGACCACATCACAGCGATCGCCGGCGCTCTGGCCGAGCAGGTGCCAAACCTGTTTCTGCTGCATGGCCGCCTGAGCGCACGCCAGCGCAGCGCCACCCTGGCCGCGCTGGAGCAGCTGCCTCCTGAGGCACCCCGCATCGTGCTGGCCACCGGACGGCTGGTGGGTGAAGGGTTCGATCACCCTCCCCTCGACACCCTGCTGCTGGCGATGCCCGTGTCCTGGAAGGGCACCCTGCAGCAATACGCCGGCCGTCTGCACCGGCAGCAGAGCGGTAAGACCAGTGTTCGAATCATCGACTGGCTCGACCTCGGCCATCCGGTGCCGCAACGCATGTGGGAGCGGCGGCTGCGGGGCTATCGGGCGATGGGGTACGAGCTGACCTCGACCCAGCAGCCCCCATCAGGCGGCGGCCATGTACGGCCAGCCCCCGTACAATATGGACCAGCGCACCAAGCCCTCGGTGAAGGCCAGTATTGAGGCGGCAGCAGACTTGATGGGCATCGAGGCCTCCGCCTTCGTGGTGATGTCGGCCTATGCCCGAGCCCAGGAGCTGCTCAGTCGTAAGCAGCAGACCCTGCTCAGCCAGGGCGATCACCAGGCCCTGCTCGCCGCCCTCGACGAAGAGACCACGCCAACGCCCGCCCTGCTGGAGGCTTGGCAGCTGCACCAGGAGCAGGTCGTGCGCTCCTGATCCGGTGGCGGTTCGGATCGAAGCCTTTGACCCTGGCTTGCACGACACCAAGGACTTCCGCTGCGGCAGCGACAGTCAGGACAACGTTCTGCGCCGCACCGCCAAGCGCCATCAGCGCGATGGCTACACCCGGCTCTACGTCGCCTTTCTCAGCCACCTTGCTGTCGACGGGAGGCAGCAGGGCAAGGGGCTGGGGCGCATCCTGCTGGTGGATGCCATGCAGCAGTGCCAACGGGCGGGGCAGATCCTGGGTGTGCGGCTGATGTTGCTCGAAGTGGCGGGCACCGCTGGAGCAGCGGAACGTGCTCGCCTCCACAGCTTCTACGCGTCGATGGGGTTCCGGCCCTTGCCTGGCCGACCGGAACGATTGTTCCTCTCTCTGAGTGCTCTCCCACCTCTGCAATCGGGCGGATAAGGCATCAGAGCCAGAGCGGTTCGCTGCTCAGTTCGCTCACCTCAGTGGCCATTCCTTCGAGGATCGACTCACGCATGCCGGGGATCGAGACCAGATACAGGGTCTCCTGGATGGCGCGCCAGTCGTCCTCGGAGAGCAGCACAGCGTTGCTCCGCTTGCCGGTGATCTGCACCGGCTCGTGGGACTGCCCCACCTCATCGATCAGGGCATAGAGCCGCTTGCGGGCTTCTGTGGCGGACACGGCTGTCATGGCCCGGTTCGTACTCGCTCTCGTACGTGAAAGCGTACCGCGCCCGTGTGGCTCGGCGCTGCTGCCATGAATCTCGCCCGCCTCAAGCGGTGCTGCTTTGCGCTCTGAAGAACCAGATCCAATGAGCCCAGCGCCCAGCCAGATCAAACAGCTCCAGAGGGAGCTCGCCAGCGGGCAGTTGGTTGTGGTGGTGGGATCGGGCGTCTCCGGTGGCGGCTTGCGGCCAGCAGCTGGTGGAGGGGCACAAGGTGGCCAGCTGGAGCGGGTTGCTGGAGCATGGGGTGGAGCGGCTGAGCGGAATCGGCGCGGCGGATGGGGATGAGGAACTCAGCAGCCCGCCACCTCCTGCTCCCGGGCGACCACGGCCAGCCGGCGGTCCAGCATCCAGAGGGCACAAGCGCCCAGTTCCGCTGATGCCAGCAGTTGGACCTCGACCCAGCCGATCCCACGCTCGATCAGCTGGTGGCTCGATCATCAGCAACATCTCAGTGCTACTGGCCTCAGTGGCCGCTGGCAGACTCTGCAGCAACTGGAGCAGCTCGCGGCGGTTGCGCAGATGGCCGTGGGCGATCTCGCCGATCACCCCCGTTTGGCTATTTCGCACCAATGGATAGCGTGGTAGCTGCATACACAGCAATGGACCCAGTCGAGTTACTACTGATAGCGCACAATTTGAGAACAAACCGCTGTACGGATCACCAGTGGCTGACGAAATGTTTTGGCGGGCGTTTACGGCGCCATTGCTGCAAACCAAAAACCAACAGCCAAGGATAAAAAATCAAAGGCTAAAGGATTGAGGGATTAAGGGTAAAGAAGAACGGCCCTGGGGGAGGCAACAGACGCGGAAACCGGCTTCGTTGCCGCGGTCGTCCGGGCGGGCGACGTCGCGGCAAGCCGAGCGGCAGAGCCCGGGGTCGTCGGCCCACGACCCGCCGCGCAGCAGCCTGTCGTTATCTTCATTGACACCCGTATTTAACCAAGCACTGCCGTCTGCCGGTGCTCCCTGATAGTTGTTGTGCCATTGATCAAGACACCACTCCCAGACATTGCCATGCATGTCGTAGAGGCCCCATGGATTAGCGGGAAAACTAGCCACCTTCGTCGTCTTTTGCAGATCAACACCTTTAGGCCCTTCGCCATAGGTGCAGTCGCCAGCATAATTTGCCAAAACTGGCGTCAGCGTGGCCCCGAAATGAAATGGCGTGGTGGTGCCCGCCCGGCAGGCATATTCCCACTGGGCCTCGCTGGGCAAAGTAAACGTGCGTCCGAAGCGCTGGCTCAGGCGCTGGCAAAATTCAATCGCATCCTCCCACAACACACTCTCCACAGGCCGATGTAATCCCTTGAAGCTGGCAGAATCCGAGTTGAGGTCCCGCTGCAACTTTTGCCAGCCCGCCACCACCTGCCACTGGGCCTGGGTGATGGGCGTCTCGCCCATGAAAAACCCCTGCAATTGCACCTGGTGCTGGGGGCCTTCATTGTCATAACGCCCAGGCTCCTCAGAGGGGGAGCCCATTAGAAAGCTGCCGGCCGGAATCTGCACCATCGTGAGCTCCACCCCATCGGCCAATCGCTCCCGGTAGCCCTGCACCTGCAAGGGGCGCTTGTCGATTCGCCAGGTTACTTCGCCTGAATCAGCCCTGGCTTCAACCACCTGAGCAGTTTCAATCGAAAGGGCCAAAAGTTCCCCACCTCCAGCAGCATCCTCAACCAAGGAATCCCCAGCCAGACGAACAGCAAAAAGATCGGATTGATCAGCGGCTAGTTTAAGCAAGGGATTTGCCGCAATGCCATGCTTGGCAAAAATCTCAATCAGATCAGCTTCCGCCAGCTTCACCTGGGCCTGCAGATCCCGCAGGTCCTGCCAGTCGAGTGCAGATAGACCCTGGCCATCGGCAACCAAATCAGCCACCAGAGCCTCGAATTCCGTCAATTTCTTGGCATACTCCCGCCAGGGCCCAAGCACCTCAGCTTCAATCTGCTCGGCTTGTTTATTACTAATTTGTTCGCCATCCGGCAGATTAGCTCGCATTTTTTGCAGAATCATGCGCCCAGCTTTATTGATCACGCCCCGCCGCCCTTTGGCGAGCTCTTCCACTTTTTGCCGATAGTCAACCGTCGAATCGCGGGGTACCCTGCTCAACCGGATTTCACGGCCGGCGCCGATCGCAATCAATTGGGGCGACATCGCCGGAGCCAACTCCTGCAGCCGCGATTCCACGTAAAGATGAAGATCCTTGGCATCCACAAAGCCCCGCTGCTGGAGGTCCGCCGCACCGGTGCGGATGCCTTCGACAAAAAAGCGGGTGTACATCGAAAGGTCGTTGCCGGCCTCGGGGGCGCTGGAGGTTTCAATTGAGGCCGAAGAGGTGAGCACCGCCTTGCCCTTGCCGCCAAAACCCTCCAGGTCGATGGCGCCGTCATCCTTGGCCCCCATGCCCTCGGCGAAGGCGCCGCTGAAGCAGCAATCAAGGATCAGCAGCTGGTGCTGCGATTGGCTCGCTCGCATATAGGCCTGCACATCCCGCGCCTTCACGGTGGAGTAAGGCTCTGGTTTGCCCTGCTTCGATTTGGTCGATTCGCTGCAACTGAGCAACAACTGGCGCTGGTCATCGCGAAAGCCGTGACCCGAAAAGTAGAGCAGCAGCAGATCATCGGCTGCGCGATTGGCGAACAGCTCTGCCACCGCCCGCTCCATCGGCGTGCGCTGCGGATCCTGCAACACCACCACCTGCTCGCTAGGAAAGCCCCCCAGCTGCGGATCCCGCAACACCTCGGCCAGGGCCGCCACATCCAGCCGGGCGCTGGGAATGGCAGTGAGCCCCTCGCCGTAGGTGCTCACGCCAATCAGCAGGGCGTGTTTGCTGGCCATTTAGGGCTGCCGAGCCACAAAGGCCTCGGCGCGATCGAACATCGCCAGCAGGGCCGCTTGGTCACTGGCGGGTGCTTCCAATTCCAGCGCCACCGCCTCGCCGCTGTCCGTGGTGTGGCTCAGCTTCAGCCGCAGCGGCGCCTGGACAGCCTGCGGCGGCTGGGGCTGGGGCTGATCGATCAAACGCCTTTTCAGATAGCCCAGCGCCTTCAGGGCGTTCTTGCCATTGAGCTGGGCGCTGAGCTGCCCCAACAGCAAACTGCCGATCGCCTTGCTGCCGGGCTGGGGCTCCCCCTGGCCTGCCTCCGCCAGCACTCCCTCAATTTCATTGAGATCGGCCACCAGCTCGGCCACGAAATCGTCGGTGGCTTGGCCATCGCAGCCGGCCCCAGTTGCTGCCTTTGGGTCGATGGCTGGGCTGGGGCAGCTAAGCGCCAGGGTCAGAAGCTGCTCAGGGGCCATCGGCTAGGGAAATCTTTGGAGAATGTAGGAGAGACGGGGTGATGGGTAGAAATGTGGGCGATAGGTGGAAGCGTTGGTTGAAGGCAGCGGTTGGACCAGCGCTTTGGGCCGGCCTGAAGTGCAGGGTTGCCGCGCGGCAGCTGTCACCCAGGCCAAGCCTGCGGACGGATCGCTTGAGCCACCTGTGAATACTCCAAAACCATTGGCACCACTCGCTCGCGGTGCTAACCTAAAAAGAATTAAGTAGTGCTCTGCAGGTGGCCGAGTGGGGGTTCTACGGCAGGAGGCGCGAGCGGTCGGAGCTGGCCGGGGTGCTGGGGCGCGAGCGCTGGTTCTTCCTGCAGATCTCGGGGCGGCGCCGCATCGGCAAGACCCGGCTCGTGCAGGAGCTGCTCCAGCCGCAGCGTCGGGAGCGGATGCTCTACATCCAGATCCCCGACTCCGACCCGGCCGGCGTGGTCAGCACGGCCCGCGACTTCATGGAGAACTTCGGGGTGAGTGCGCCCCTGCCCCACGATCTGCGCTCCCTGGCGGTGCGCATCGGCGAGCTGTGCGCCGAGGGCTGGATCGTGGCGCTCGATGAGTTCCAATACTTCAGCCGCAAGGCTCTCTTCCCCTTCACTTCCGAGCTTCAATCTGAGGTGGATCGGCTGGCTGCCACGCCTGGGATCAAGGGTGGCCTGATCGTGCTGGGCTCCCTCCACACCGAGATGCAGGCGCTGCTGGAAGACCGCAGCGCTCCCCTCTACCAGCGACTCACCGACAGCATCAGCCTGGGCCATCTCGACATCGCCTCGCTGCTGGAGCTGCTGCAGGTCCACGCCGACACCACACCGGAGCGGTTGCTGTTTCTCTGGAATCTGTTTGAGGGAGTGCCGAAGTTTTACCGCGATTGCTATGAGCAGGGAGTCATCGCCGCCGATCGGCAAACGCTGCTGAAGCGCATGTTCTTCAGCAGCAGTTCGCCGCTGCGCAGCGAGGCCGACAACTGGTTCCTGCGTGAGCTGCGGGGCCGCTACGACCTGGTGCTCAAGTATGTGGCCCGCCATCCAGGCTGCACTCATGCCGAGCTGCAGGCCCATGCCGATTCTGTGGCACCCGAGATCGGCAGTCAGGTGGCCGCCTACCTGAAGGCCTTGGAGGAGAAATATGAGCTGATGGAGAAGCGGCTGCCGGTGTTCGCTAAGCCCAAGGCCCGCAAGGGGCATTACACGATCCGCGACAACTTCCTGCGCTGCTGGCTGGATGCCCTGGCGGTACCTGCGGCCGCCATCAACTTCCGCCCCTTGCAGGGCCTGGTGGAGCAGGCGGACCGGCGCTTGATGACCGCGGAGGGGTATGGCCTGGAGCGCTTGGTGGGGCAGCTCTACGAGGAACGCAGCCGGCTGGGGCTGGGAGATTTCCCGCTCACTTCCCGCATCGAGGGTTGGTGGGACCGCAGCGACACCGAGATTGATCTGGTGGCCCTTGATGAAACCGCGCAGCGATTGCGGCTCGGTAGCTGCAAACGATCCACCGCCGCGTTAGTGGCGGATCTGGGCCGCTTTGATGGCCATGTAGCCCGCTTCCTCCACGCCTTTCCCCGCTTTTCGCAGTGGCAGGTGGAGAAGGTGGCGATCGCCCCCTCTCTGAATCCGTTGGCTCGCCAGGCGATCGAGGCGATGGGCTACCTGCCGCAGTCGCTCGATGACCTCACAGCAGGCCTGTTGTGAGACCTCCCCGCAAGCCAAAGGGTTGACCACGGGGTCGGCCTGTCCAGAATCCAAATCGATGCGGCGAGCAGCCCGTTCAGAGCGGCTCCGTGCCCTCGCTGAGGATCGCCAGGTAGGCGTCGTAGCCAAACAGCCGATTGCGCCGCCCGCCTGGGATCTCCCGGGCGATGCCCAGCTCCACCAAGGTTTCGATCACCTTGCTGGCGGTGGGGAAGCTGAGGCCCTCAACTCCATGAGCTGCTTGGTGCTGGTGAGCGGCCGCTTGCGCAAGGCCCCACGCGAGCCAGGCTTCCCAGTCCCCCTGCTGGCGAACGCGATCCAGCAGCTCGTAGTAGCGGCTGCGGTGCTGCTTGAAGAACAGGCTCATGTAAAGCAACGGCTGCTGGAGCACGCCGGCCTCGATCAACAACAGCACGATCAGCAGCCGGCCCAGGCGGCCGCCATGGATGAACGGCTCCAGCTGCGTCATGCAGTCCTCAAGGTGCCCCGGCGGCGGCGGCACGACGTGCGCATTCCCCGCTCTGGTGGCGCCGATCCAGTTCTGGCTGCGCCTGAACCCCACCTGACGTGGGCCCCGTCAGCCGAGCGGCACGCCATCGTTCAGTCTCGGCAGACCATGCTCCAGGCCGGCCACTTCGATCGGGTTTCGCTCCGGTCTCAGGGGCTGCTTGCACGACTGGCCTGTTCCTTCCCGCTGTTGAGAAGTCTTCTGCAGCATAGACTGTGAGCGATTTTGGATCAGCCCTCCAAACTGATGATGCGGGTTCGATTCCCGCCGCCCGCTTTCCTGTCCCCGATCCCCTTGTCGTTCCCCTCCCGTCGCCTGCTCGGCCTTGCGGCGGCCCTGATCCTGCTGCTGGGCACCGCCCTGCCCGCCTGGGCTGATTTCGCTCTACCGCCGCTGCCCTACGCCGCCGAGGCCTTGGAGCCGGCCATTGATGCCGCCACGATGACGATCCACCACGACCGCCACCACGGCGCCTACGTGGCCAACCTCAATGCCCAGATCAAGGCCAACCCGGAGCTGGCCGACCTCAGCCTGGAGGCGTTGCAGGGCCGGATCTCCCGCTTTCCGGAGGCGGTGCGCAACAACGGCGGCGGCCACTGGAACCACAGCCAGTTCTGGGCGGTGATGGCACCGTTCGGCCAGGGGGGCTCCCCTTCCCCCGAACTGCTGGCGGCGATCAACGGCAGCTTCGGCTCCCTGGAGGAGCTGCAACAGCAGTTCAGCCAGACGGCGGCAGCCCGCTTTGGCTCTGGCTGGGCCTGGCTGATCCGCCGGCCCGATGGCAGCCTGGCGATCACCAGCACCGCCAACCAGGACAACCCGCTGATGGACCTGGCCGGCCTCGAGCGGGGTACGCCGCTGCTGGGCCTCGACGTGTGGGAACACGCCTATTACCTCAAGTACCAGAACCGCCGGCCCGACTACATCCAGGCCTGGTGGCCCCTGCTGAACTGGAACGAGGTGAACCGCCGCTTCCTGGCGGCTGGCACAACAGACTGATCACCCTTCGCAGCCCCGGTCAATGACCGGCAAGCTGCAGGCGATCCTGAAGACCTGGCCGGGAAGCCTCCCTCTTCGAAGCGCCTTGTTCCCCCGGCTCGCCTACTCCACACGCTCGCGCACTTCCTCGTCCTGCCGCTGGGGGACCAGCCCATGGAAAGCATGCCACTCACTGCTGCGCGGATGCTGCTGATCTGCTGATCGGCTCCCATCCCAGGTCCCTGGTATCCAGGGTGACAATCGTTAATCCGTCACACGAGCAATATCATTGTCCAAGCGGCTCCCAGTGATGGCACCCCTGAACGGCCCACGGCTTCTGTCTCGCCACCAGGCGAATCGGGCCTACCGGCTGATTGATGCTGTCTTCCAGCCCCATCCCCACCTCGATGGTCGCTATGAATCGATCGAGGAGGCGATCGGGGAGGCCATCGGCTGGCTGGATGGACTCGAGCCTGAGGCCGGTCAAGCTTCCATCGGTCTTGAGGTGAGCACCAGCAACGGCGACTGGCGCACCATCCGCCAACCGATGCAGCTGCTCTGCCCGCTGCCAGGGTTGAAGGTTTGATCCGGTGGCCCTGATCCGCTTTGCTTTGCGGGCTGTGCGCGTCACCGCCAGCACGATCGCGGTTGTGGCCCTGCTCCGGCAGGAATGGGTGGCGGCCGGTGCCTTTGCCGTCGCCTGGTTCCTGATCCTGGGGGCGCCCAGGCTGTTTCCCCTGCTGCAGGATCCCGCCGAGGCTCCATGAGCGATCTCTGCCCTTCTCAGTCTCAGGAACCCAGCAACGCTGTGCACTCCAGACGCTCCTGGCTGGCATCGCGCCGCTGCAGACGCTGGCTGATCACGCTGGCCAGATAGTCGGCGTCGTTGGCGACACCGCAGAATCGGCCTGAACCCCAGGTGTGCAGCCAGGGCAAGCCAAGAAAATAGAGGCCTGGGCTCTGGGTCAGGCCACGGTCGTGGGCTGGTTGGCCGGAACCATCGAACACAGGAATATCAATCCAACTGAAATCGCTGCGATAGCCGGTGCACCAGATCACCGCTGCTAGAGGCCGGGTGGTCAGATCAAGGCCAGGATCCTTACCAGGGCCCGGTTGCCAACAGGGCGAATAGGGGACTTCGTGCTCTGCTTCAAGCCCCTCCTTAGCAATCCAGCTGTCAATACTGCTGCGGATTCGGCAATACACCGCATCGGCCTGATCGAGATTGGTCGCTAGATCATCGGCGAAGCTGATGCGCTCCGCCCTGATGGATTGCAGCCGTCCATGTAGATGCATGCCTTCAAGAGCACGGGCACGCAAGTCAATTTCACGCCCTCCATCACGGCCGGTGAGGTAGTGATTGGTTTTCGAGCGCACAGCGCGCGGGTCTGGATGATCCGCAATCGGCATCGAGTAATAGCCCATGCGATCGAGCCAATCCACCACATCCTTGCCGCGATAACGTCTTGGTGATCGGGGTGCAGAGCCAACACTCAAATGCACGTCACGTCCATCAAGAAAAAGATCCTCAGCGATCTGAGAACCCGATTGGCCACTGCCCACCACAAGAACAGGACCTTCAGGCAAGGAAGCGGCGTTGCGATAATCACGGGCATCCAACTGAAGCGTTGAGGAGGCAAGACGGGGCGACTCAGCATGCCGGCGGGGGATGTGGTAGCCACCCGTCGCCACCACAACATGGTCGGCAAGAATCTGACCCTCGCTCGTGAGCAACTGATATCCAGGCCCGTTGTGGACCAGCCGCTGAACGGCGACTCCCTCTCGCAGCTCGGCTCCAACAAAACCGGCAAAGCGCTGCAGGTAGGAGACGATCTCCGATTTCACCATGAACCCTTCAGGCTCAGATCCGTCGTAAGGGAAATCGGGCAGGTGACATTGCCAGTTCGGGGTCACCAGGCAGAACGAATCCCACCGCTGCTGGTCCCAGGCGTAGCCAATTCTATTTTTCTCTAGCACCAAAGGGCGGATCCCGCGCTTCTGCAGGGCATGGGCTACCGAAAGACCTGCCTGCCCTCCCCCCACCACAACCACATGGCGTTGCTGAACCTGGGATCCATTCACAGGTGACTAGCCAGAAGAACTAGTCATGATCGGTGGCCCGTCGCGTTGGATTTGTAGTCAATCGCACAGAAACGCCGGCGATCGAATCAGCCGCAACGACGGCACTGCTTTGGTCGCATTGGCGACATTTCTTGACGCTGTGGCAGGGCGATGCTTCGCTCGCATCTGATCTCCCCAACGTTCATGCCTGCTGTCAGCCGTCCATCCAATCAGCCAGGCGATTTTCTCGTTGACTATGAGGAGAAGGTCTTTCCCGATGTCAAAGCTGAGCCCGGTGAAAAAGCCCTGATCACCTTTCATACAGTTGCCTTCGAGGGCTCCATCGGCTTGGTGAATCTGCTTCAGGCCAGCCGACTGATCAACAAAGGTTTTGAAACCTCAGTTCTGCTCTACGGCCCGGGGGTCACCCTCGGCGTGCAACGGGGCTTCCCAAAGCTTGGCGATGCGGCCTTCGATGGCCATCTCAACTTCAATGCACGCCTGCAGAAGTTCATGGATCAGGGCGGCAAGGTGTATGCCTGCCGTTTTGCCCTCCAAGCTCTCTACGGCCACGGCGAAGGGGCGTTGATGCCTGGAATTCGTCCGGTCAATCCACTCGATGTGCTCGACATCGTGCTGATGCACCGCAAGGAGGGTGCCTTCATCCTCGATACCTGGACCCTCTGATCAAGCCAGGACCTTTGCCGCCATGGCCATCACGATCAAGGTTGCTGCAGCCCAGATCCGCCCGGTTCTGTTCAGTCTCGAGGGCTCTGTTCAGCGGGTGCTTGCGGCCATGGCGGAGGCCGCGGTGCAGGGTGTTGAGCTGATTGTTTTCCCGGAAACATTTCTGCCTTACTACCCCTATTTCTCCTTTGTGGAGCCGGCTGTGTTGATGGGGCGCTCCCATCTGGCGCTCTATGAGCAGGCAGTCACCGTTCCAGGCCCCGCGATCGATTTGATTGCGGCGGCGGCTCGCCAACACGGCCTGCATGTGCTGCTCGGGATCAACGAACGGGATGGGGGCAGCCTGTATAACACCCAGCTCTTAATCGATAGCGGTGGCGAGATCATTCTCAAACGCCGCAAGATTACCCCCACATACCACGAGCGCATGGTGTGGGGTCAGGGCGATGGTTCTGGTCTCAAAGTTGTGGACACCAGCCTTGGCAAGATTGGGTCCCTGGCCTGCTGGGAGCACTACAACCCCTTGGCCCGCTTCGCCCTGATGGCCCAGGGGGAGGAGATCCACTGCGCCCAGTTTCCTGGCTCGCTGGTGGGTCAGATTTTCAGCGAGCAGACAGCGGTCACCATGCGCCATCACGCCCTGGAAGCGGGATGCTTCGTGATCTGCTCCACCGCCTGGCTCGACCCCGCGGACTACGCCACCATCACCCCTGACACCAGCCTGCACAAGGCCTTCCAAGGCGGCTGCCATACGGCCGTGATCAGTCCAGAGGGCCGTTATCTGGCTGGCCCCCTGCCAGACGGCGAAGGTTTGGCCATCGCCGAACTCGATGGTTCGTTAATCACCAAGCGCAAACGCATGATGGACAGCGTGGGCCATTACAGCCGGCCGGATTTGCTCGGACTTCGCATTAATCCCACGCCGGCCACCCAGATGAGTGTCATGGGCAGCCCACCGGAAACACTCGAATCCCCGCAATGGATCGCCCTCAGCCAGGAGTTGATTGATGTCTGAGCTTGGACGTCTGGTCACGGAACTGCAGGTCCATGGTGTTGCCGACCATGCTCTGCCAGGCAACCGCGGCCGGCGGGGAGGAGCCGGCCCTTCTGATCACCGCGCCCTCACCATCGAAGGCGTCACGGTGATGGTGCCTGTGTACAACTCGGCCTCCAAGGCTTCTCCCTACAGCCTGGAATCCGATGCCGCCGGAGCCGTGGCGCTAGCCAATCGGCAGGGCGACGCCTTGAGCAGCGTGGCTGTCACCGCGGAGCCGGCCTTCTACAGCCTCAGCACCGCCGCTGGCATCCCTTACCGATCGATCGCCCTGCTCCACGGGCGGGATGTGCTGGCCACAACACTGCTGCAAACCTGCATTCGCTTCCGCGACAGAAGCGACTCCTGCCAGTTCTGCGCCATTGAGCAGTCGCTGGAAGACGGGCGAACCCTGGTGCGCAAGACGCCCGACCAGGTGGCGGAAGTGGCTGAAGCCGCTGTGCGCCTCGATGGGATCAAACAGCTGGTGATGACCACGGGCACGCCGAACAGCGATGACCGTGGCGCCCGGGTCATGGCCGAAACCGCCGCAGCGGTGAAACGCCGGGTCGACATTCCGATCCAAGCCCAATGTGAACCGCCCGAGGATCCGATCTGGTTTGAGCGGATGAAGCAGGCAGGTGTCAACAGCCTCGGCATGCACCTGGAGGTGATCGAACCAGATGTGCGTCGCCGCATCCTGCCAGGCAAATCTGAGATCTCCCTTGAGCAGTACTACACAGCCTTTGAGCAGGCCGTGGCCGTCTTTGGTCGCGGCCAGGTGTCCACCTACCTGTTGGCCGGCCTTGGGGATAGCGCCGAATCGCTGATCCAGTGCAGCGACAAGTTGATCGGCCTTGGCGTTTATCCCTTTGTGGTGCCCTTTGTGCCGATTTCAGGCACACCCCTGGAACAGCATCCAGCTCCCTCCACCGACTTCATGGTGCAGGTTTATGCCGCCGTTGCCGCCCGGCTGCGCGACTCAGATATCAGCGCCGAGGCGATGGCGGCCGGCTGTGCCAAATGCGGGGCTTGTTCGGCGCTGTCCCTGTTTGAAACCGATCGTTGACCTCATGTTTTTCATCGATCCCAGCAGCCATGACATCGGCCGCAGCCACAGCTCCTCACCCGCATCGTTCACACCGTCGGTGCGGTGGGGTATTGGTATCGACGCTGACGACTTCCGCCTCTCACCCACGGCTAGCTCGGATCGCTTCACCTTTCATTTGCTGAGGCCGAATTCACCGCTGATCAACGGCTACTGGGAGTTGCGCAGTGCGATCTTCTGCGAAGAACAACACCTGTTCGAAGCCACGGACCGCGATGAGCTAGACGATGGTGCCTACCCGATCACAGCGATTCACCATGGTTCAAGCCATTGCGGCCAAGTTGTCGGCGTCGTGCGGATTGTGGAGCAGCAACCCAGGATCTGGTATGGGGGCCGCCTCGGCGTTCAGCGTGAATTCCGCCGCCATAACCAGATCGGTAAAGGCTTGATCTGGAAGGCGGTCACCACGGCCCATGGTTGGGGTTGCGAGCGCTTCCTGGCCACCGTGCAGTTTCAGAACGTTCGCTTCTTCCAGCGCCTGCACTGGTCATCCATTGACGAATTGGAGATCAAGGGCATCCGTCATCACCTGATGGAGGCTGATCTCAGCTATTACCTGCCAGCCCTGGAACGACGACCCAACGAGCTGAAGCTGGCATGATTGCCCCAGACTTCACGGCCCTTGTCGAACAGCTCAAGTCCCAGAATGGGCTGCATGCCAAACGCGACATTCAGGCTCCAGCAGCTGTCTTTGGCCATCACCCCTTCTCTGAACTTGGAGTGGCTAGTCGTCTCGGTGACGACGCTGCCGTGGTGCCTGCCCAAAGCGGTTCTTTACTATTGGCCTGCGAAGGAATGCATCCTGAGCTTGTGAATGACGACCCCTGGTTTGCCGGCTGGAGCGGTGTGCTGGTGAACCTCAGTGACATCGCAGCCATGGGCGGACGCCCCCTGGCGCTGGTGAACAGCGTTTGGAGTGCGGGAGAGCAGGCGGTGGCACCAATTCTTGCTGGCATGCGCTTCGCCTGTGACAAGTTCTCGATCCCGATGGTGGGGGGCCACACCAATAGCCAAAGCCCCTACACAGCCCTCTCCGTCGCCGTGCTCGGCGTTGCCGAGGGAGCTGTGTTGTCGGCGAGAGCTGCTCAGAGCGGTGATCTCCTGGTGCTGCTGATCGATGGCGATGGCAGCTTTTACCGGCACTATCCGTTCTGGGATGCGGCAACCTCGGCGGAACCTTCGCGGCTGCAATCCCAGTTGGCCCTCTTGCCCAGGCTCGCCCAAGCTGGAATCGCCCGCGCCGCTAAGGACATCAGCATGGGCGGCCTTGTGGGCACGGCGGCGATGTTCGCTGAGGCCTGTGGTTTGGGGATCAGGATTGATCTCGATGCCATCCCACGCCCACCGGAGATCGATGAACTCGCCTGGCTCAGCAGTTTTCCCAGCTTCGGTTTTCTGCTGGCGGTGTCCTCCGGTGAATTGAACTCACTGCAAAAAATGGTTTCAGGCCACCCCAACCTGATCTGCGCATCGATCGGCAGCTTTGAGGCCGATTGCCGCGGGGTGGACCTGCGGCGTAACGAGCAAACACAACAACTCTGGGACGGGACAACATCGCTCACCGGATTCGGCGCAGTGGCGAGCCCCTAGCCGCTGCGTTCTTCGCGTCATGAGCCATGCCTGAAGTGTTGCTGGAGCTCCACTGGCCTGATGGAGAAGCCAGCCGTTTCTATTCCCCATCCACCATCGTTTACGAGTTTCTGAAGCCCGGTCAAACGCTCACCATTGCTGAACTGGAGCAGAGGGGCCTTGCGGCTTTAAGGGAAGCCTCTGAGCGGGTGCGAGCCCGCTATGGCTTCGCCTGCACGCGCACCGATGAGGAAGCCAGCAAGCTCCAACAGCGCCTCGCCAGGTATGGCCGTACCGACAGGGTTGAAGTGCGGGAGTTCAGCCATACCCATCACCCCAGCAGCGGCT
>Ga0207941_1000230_pt1 | contig 17884 bp, 16 predicted proteins | sample LakMenEpi13Sep12_FD_150695 | JGI IMG/M metagenome (GOLD analysis project Ga0207941, IMG submission 150695) | Freshwater microbial communities from Lake Mendota, WI - 13SEP2012 deep hole epilimnion (SPAdes) | ecosystem: Environmental > Aquatic > Freshwater > Lake > Epilimnion/Euphotic zone ...
CCCCCTGCCGTTCGGCACACCACCACGTTCGACCCGATCCAACGTTGCGAGCGCAACGTTGGATCTAACGTTCAACACTGATTCCGTTGGAACTTTTCTTTTCTCAGATCCTCGATGGCCTCAGCATCGGGTCAGTGCTGCTGCTTGCAGCCACAGGCCTGGCCATCGTCTTCGGCTTGATGGGGGTCATAAACCTCGCCCACGGCGAGTTCATGATGCTCGGGGCCTATGTCACCTACGTGGTGCAGTCGGCCTTCAAGCCCATGGGTGGTGTGATCTTCGAATTGTATTTCCCGGTCTCGCTAGTTCTTGCCTTCATCGTGACGGCCCTCGTCGGAGTGCTGCTGGAAAGAACATTGATCAGAAAACTCTATGGACGGCCTCTCGAAACACTGCTTGCGACCTGGGGCGTCAGCTTAATTCTCATCCAGTTGATTCGCAGCGTGTCGACTGCAATGATGCTTGGCATCATTGTGGGCGTCGTGGTTGGATTTCTCTTCTCCAAGTTACTCGCGGCCAAGTTCTCCGCAAAGCCTTTCTTCACCTATCTCAATGGACTGGGATGGGCTATTGCCATCGGCATCGGCCTGGTCGCAGTCAACCTCTTAGACCAGATCCGTCCCCTGGCCAAGCCCTGGTTTGGTCCCCGAAATATCGACGTGACTGCACCCAAATGGCTGCAGGGGAGCTGGGGAATGATCGGCACCATTGAGTTGCCGGGTCTGCGCATCTTCATCATACTGCTGTCGGCCCTTTTGCTCTTGGCCACCTATTGGTTCCTCAATAAAAGTGTCTGGGGTCTGCGCATCCGTGCCGTGACCCAGAACCGACAGATGAGCAACTGCCTCGGCATTCCTACCGACCGTGTGGACAGCATCACCTTCGGCATCGGATCCGGACTTGCCGGTGTTGCCGGTTGTGCAATCACCCTCCTGGGTTCGGTGGGCCCGAACCTCGGTGCCGCCTACATCGTCTCCTGCTTCATGGTGATTGTGCTTGGCGGTGTGGGCAATCTGCTGGGCACCGTGCTGGCCTCATTGCTGCTGGGGATCATCCAGTCGGTGATCGGCTCAGGCACCTTGCTGACCATCTTCCCAAACATGCCAATGGCGGCAAAAGGGGTGATCGAGTTCTTCGCTACCACCAGCATGTCCCTGGTGCTGGTGTTCATCTTCATCATCGTATTTCTCCAATTCCGTCCCAACGGAATGTTCCCCCAGAAGGGTCGCTCGGTCGATGCCTGACCCGATCATGTCAATCCTCCGCAGATTCCCGTTCCATCTCCCCACCAGGAGCCCAACCTGTGAAACTTTTCCAACGACTCGTCCCCTGGATTCTGCTGGCGATCGCCCTATTCATTCTTCCGGCGGCGCTTGACGACTTCCGGCTCAACCTCTTCGGCCGCTACTTCGCGCTGTCGATCACGGCGCTGGCGATCGACCTGATCTGGGGGTACACCGGTCTGTTGAGCCTGGGGCAGGGCATCTTCTTTGCGCTGGGGGGCTACGCCGTGGCCATGAACCTGATGCTCAACACCAAGGGCCTGGCAGGTGGCAATGGCATTCCCAAGTTCTTCGAGAACTATGGCGTCGCCCAACTTCCCTTCTTCTGGCAACCCTTCTGGTCTCCGATCTTTTCGCTGATTGCCCTCTGGGTGATTCCCGCAGCGGTAGCAGGTGTAGTGGGTTGGCTGATCTTCAGAAACCGCATCAAGGGGGTGTATTTCTCGATCATCACCCAGGCCGCTCTGATGGTCTTCTTCCACTTCTTCAACGGACAACAGAAGCTCTTTGACGGCACCAACGGCCTCAAGACCAGCACCACAGAGTTATTTGGCCAGCTGGTGGGATCTCCCGAGATGCAGGTGTGGTTCTACCGCCTCACAGTGGTCCTGCTGCCCCTCGCCTTCCTTGTCTGCCGTTACTTCACAAGCGGTCGCTTCGGCGATGCCCTGATCGCTATCCGTGACGACGAGAGCCGCCTGCGCTTCGCCGGGTTCAACCCCGTTCCCTTCAAGACGATCGTCTTTCTGGTGGCTGGGGCCCTCTGCGGCATCTCTGGTGCCCTTTACACGGTCCAATCCGGCATCGTGTCGCCCCAGTACATGTCGATCTCCTTCTCGATTGAGATGGTGATCTGGGTGGCAGTGGGTGGTAGGGGCACCCTCGTGGGTCCGATCATCGGCGCCGTCGTAGTTAATTATCTGCGCAGCCTGGTCAGCGAAGCGCTGCCGGAGGCCTGGCTGTTCGTGCAAGGGGCCCTGTTCATCTTCGTGGTGGTTCTGATGCCCGATGGCATCTACGGCTGGATCACCAAAGGAGGCTTAACCACCTTCCTGGCCGCCTTCGGCATCGCCAAGAAATCAAAGACCTACCCACAGCTGGACAAGGAGGTCATTCCGGTGGATTAGTCCTCCAGGGGGCTTGTCTTGTCATGTCTACTGTGACCGCTATTTCGATTTTGCACCCTTTCGATATCCATGTCAGAACCTCTACTCGAGCTCAATGACGTTAGCGTGAGTTTCGATGGCTTTTATGCCCTCACAGACCTCAGCCTTAAGCTCTATAAGGGTGAGCTGAAGTCGATCATCGGCCCCAACGGTGCCGGCAAGACCACTTTTCTGGATGTCATCACAGGCAAGGTGCGGCCCACGAAAGGAACGGTAACCTTTAAGGGGAATTCCTTGCTCGGCGTCTCCGAACAGCAGATCTCACGGTCTGGCATCGGCCGTAAGTTTCAGACGCCGCGCGTTTTTGAGAATCTCAGCGTCCTGCGAAACCTGGAATTGTCCGCCTCGCCAAATAAGAACGCCTTCAGTCTTCTGGGCTCAAAATTACCCCAGTCATCGAAGGATGAAGTTCATCGGATCATGAATTACGTGGGTCTTACCCCGTTTGCCAATGTCAAGGCCGGCTCCCTCTCCCACGGCCAGAAGCAGTGGTTGGCGATCGCCTCCCTCGTAGCCCAGTCCCCCGAAGTGCTGCTGCTGGATGAGCCCGTCGCTGGTCTCACCGATGAGGAAACCCTGCGCACGGCCGAGCTGATCAAGTCGCTTGCCGGCGACCATACCGTTGTGGTGATTGAGCACGATATGGAGTTCATCCGCGACCTGGGTTTCGACGTCACCGTTCTGCACCAGGGACAGGTGCTCACGGAGGGGCCGCTGGACAAGGTGAAATCCGACCCGCGGGTGATCGAGGTCTACTTGGGGCCACCTGAACAGTAATTGCTTTCCGTCCATTACCCACCGACCCCATGTCCCCCACCAGCGCGCAAACCCTGCTCCAGGTCTCCGACCTCAATGTCTATTACGGAGAAAGTCACATTCTCCGTAACGTCGACCTGACCATCCATGAAGGCAAGATGGTTTGCCTGATCGGCCGGAATGGCGTCGGCAAGACCACCTTCCTCAAGACCGTCATCGGCTTACTGCAGCAGAGATCCGGCACGATCAATTACCAGGACGGCCAGCTCACCACCCAACCGCCCTACAAGCGGGCCCGGGCGGGTATCGGCTATGTCTCCCAGGGCAGGGACATCATTCCCCAGGTGACGGTCAAGGAGAATCTGCTGCTCGGCATGGAGGCCCTGCCCGGGGGGCTGGAAAAGAACCGCCACATCGACCCTCTGATTTTCGATCTGTTCCCGATCCTCGAGAAGTTCCTCAAGCGCAAAGGAGGTGACCTCAGCGGCGGACAGCAACAACAGCTCGCCATCGCCCGTGCCCTGTTGGGCAAGCCAAAACTACTGCTCCTCGATGAACCCACCGAGGGAATTCAACCCTCCATCATCCTCGACATTGAGCATGCCGTGCAGCGGATCATGAAGGAAACCGGCATCAGCGTGTTGCTGGTGGAGCAGCACCTGCACTTCGTCCGCCAGTCCGACTTCTATTACGCCATGCAGCGCGGCGGCATCGTCTCTAGTGGCCAAACCAACCAGCTTTCCGATGACGTGATCAAGGAATTCCTCACGGTCTGAGGCACGCATGATCACCATCAGTGGTTATAGACGGGGGCTGTGAGCCTCAACAACCGCGATTGAGCATCCAAGGACGGGTGCTGCTCTCTTTGAGCCGCTGCTTCCCAGCCACTTCCTTGGTTTCCTTGCGCACCAGGCGAGGTCCGGATTGTTCCTGCTTCAGCCTGAGGGGTCCGCTGAGCGACATGATAGGCGTGAACACGCGCAGACCTGCCGCCGTGCAGGTCGGGCAGTTGGTCTCCTTCTGGCGCTCATCGATGCTGCGCCAGACTTCATAGTTGTCGCAGCCATTGGTGCAACTGTATTCGTAGACAGGCATCGCACAAAAGATAGGAGGAGCAAGGACATAAGCATGAGAAAGAAGAAAAGGGGCCTGACTGTCATGCCCCTTTTCTTCTTTACTGATCAGCAGGGGAGGATGTCCTGGTCGAAGATCGAGGTGGGGATGGCCAGGGTGCAACAAGCGTTGGGTATATCAACGATGCCGCTGATCCTGCCTTCCACCGGCGCGCAGCTCAGTAGCAGGTAGGCCTGCTCTCCGGTGTAGCCGAACTTCTTGAGGTACTCGATGGCGTTGAGGCAGGCACGCCGGTAGGCGATGTGCACATCCATGTAATACTGCTTGCCTTCAAATTCGTCGACGGAGATTCCTTCGAACACCAAGTAGTCGGTGTAGTGGGGTTCCACCGGGCTGGTTTTGAACATGGGATTGACCATCCCATACTTGGCCATGCCGCCCTTGATGATCTCCACATGGAGATCGAGGTAGCCGGACATCTCGATGGCGCCACAGAAGGAGATCTCACCATCCCCCTGGGAGAAGTGGATGTCACCCATCGAGAGCTTGGCGCCTTCGACATAGACGGGGAAGTAGATCCGAGTGCCCTTGGTGAGGTTCTTGATGTCGCAGTTGCCGCCATGCTCCCGGGGCGGCACGGTGCGGGCGGCTTCGTTCGCTACCCGCGCAAACTCGCTGGAGGGGAGGGCACCGAGGATGGCGCTGTTGGGGTTGGGTAGGGCCGCCAGCACCGGCTCGCTACCGGAGAGGCCAGCGCCATAGGTGCGACGGTCGGGGGCGGTTTTCACCAGTTCCGTCTCCCGACGGTTCCACTCGTTTAGCAGTTCCTGGGAGGGAGCGCAACCGATCAGGCCCGGGTGGGTGATGCCGGCGAAACGCACACCGGGAATGTGACGGGAGGAGGTGTAGATGCCTTCCAGATCCCAGATGGCCTTGGCTGCCTTGGGGTAGTGATCGGTGAGGAAGCCACCACCGTTTTCCTTGGCAAAGATGCCCGTGAAACCCCACTCATCACCCTGCAAAGCGCCGACATCAAGAATGTCGACCACCAAGATGTCTCCGGGTTGGGCCCCATTGACCCAGATTGGCCCACTAAGGACGTGGACGACCTCCAGATTGACATCTTTGATGTCTTTGGGGTCGTCGTTGTTTTTGATCTGGCCATCGGTCCAGTCCTTGCATTCGATCCGGAACACGTCACCAGGATTCACCGAGGCCACGGCCGGAATCTCGGGATGCCAGCGGTTGTGACCAGGCATGTCCTGCTGATCCATCGGTTTGGTGAGATCGACGGAAAAGAGTGTTTTTGGCATCGAGACACCGAGGCGCAATTTCCTCGCCATCCAAAAGGATGGCCTGCGGCTGGAAAGTGTCTGTTGATACCAGGTAGTCGGGGTTAGGGAGTGTTTAACGAGATCGCAGCAATAATCATTATCAAGGCAGCGGTTTCGTATCTCTTTGCCCTGGCGGCCGCGGGATCAGGTGTCCTTGAAATCGCCTTTCCGGCACAGATTGTCCTTTATTCGTGAGACCCAGCCGCTGGGATCAAGCGTTCCTGTTTTTTCCGTCCGGCCGTCAAAATGGAACAGGAACTGCCAGCGGTTCTTGGCAGAGAATGGGCGCTTGTCGTTGAGATCGCTGATCGGATCTCCATAGATATTGTCATAGGATGGCCAGCCCGGTTCTCCCTTGATGCTACAGATTGCCGTGACTTCATACAACTTTTCCTTGGAATCTGCGGCATCTGAGGTGATCTTCACGACACCCCTGTACAACCCATTGGCAATGCCAGGCGTGAAGACTTTCACCAACTTCACCCGACTGCCATCGGCCTTCACCAGCAGGTCGCCTGGTTTGGCGTTCTTGATGGGCACCTCCTTGGAGTTGGCGTCGCAACCGGCCACGGCTAGCCCCAGACAGGCCAGCAGCCCTGCCAGGTGAATCCCGGCCCTCAGGCCCCCCACAGCGTTGGACAACGTCATCGATCAGCTCGACAACCAACCTATGACGACTACAGCAGCTGCTCCCAGCAGCGCTCAGCCCCAAGCGGCAGGGGCAGATCACTGGCCTGAAAGCGGTGGATCGCCCAGTGGCCCAGGCTGTGTGGTGGCGAGCGGGCCCACCAGCGAGCTCAGCAAAGCAGTCATCGATCGCTTCCATCTGCCAGGCATCGCTCCCAGAGCCTGCGGGCGGTTGGGCCCAGAAGTTGGGTCGCCTCAGCGTGGGGCCGTTTGCCCACCAAGGGCCGGCAGTCCAGGCTGTTGATCAGCAGGCCCGCTTCGCAGCGATCCAGATCCAGGGGCCAGAGCTCCGCCTCCTGCAACCAACTTTGGGCCAGCCCCTGGGCCCGCATGATTCCTGGCAGGCAGCCACTGGCCAGGGGCGGCGTCAGCCAGCGGCCCTCGATCAATAGCAGCAGGTTGGCGGTGGTGGCACAGCACAGTTGGCCGGCGGTGTTGAGCAGCAGGGCTTCGTCGGCGCCCCGCTGTTGGGCTTCGCGGCGGGCCTGCACCGCCCAGCCGTAAGCAAAGGTCTTGCAGGCGCTGATCTGGCTGGCGGGATTGCGCCGTTCGCCCTGGCTGATGATGCTGCTGACCGCCCCAAAACCCGGCCGCCAAGGGCTCAGCTGCAGCCAGAAGCGATGGTTTGGCGGACAGTCGTCGTCGGCCGGCAAGGCGATGCCGCGGCCGGCGTTGCCCCGGCTCCAGTTGAGGCGCAGGGCGGCGTCGCTACTGCCGCTGCGCTCGATCGCCTCCGCCAGTAAGGGTTGCAAGCGGTCGGCCTCCGGTGGGGCGGCCATGCCCAATCGGGCGGCGGCTTGGCGCCAACGCTGTAGGTGGGCCTCCAGCAGTTGGGGCTTGCCGTTTTGGATCAAAATGGTTTCAAACAGCCCGTCAGCCAGGGCCAGGCCCCGGTCGGCCAGGGGCAGGGCCAACTGTTCGGGGGCGCCCCAGGTGCCGCCATCGCCGGGACCGTCGATCCAAGCAATGGTTCCACACCCCGCCCTGTTCATGCCAGAGCCTCCAGCAGGGGCAGCAACTTCCAGCCCATCTCTCGGGCTTCCTCGCTGGGGTCCGAATCGGCCACGATGCCGCCGCCAGCATGGAGCCGCAGGCGCCGATCCCGCACCATCAGGCTGCGAATCAAGATGCTGCTGTCGAAGCGGCCGTCGGCGGCCAGCCAGAACAGCGAACCGCAATAGGGCCCCCGGGGCACCGGTTCGAGGTCGTGCAGCCGGTGGCAGGCCCGCACCTTGGGGGCACCCGTAATCGAGCCCCCCGGCCAACAGGCCCGCAGCAGGTCCACCAGGTCACATTCGGAGCGCAGTTGGCCCTCCACCACCGAGGTGAGGTGATGGACGCGGGCAAAACTCTCCAGGCCCAGTAATTGGGGGACTGCGATCGAGCCCGGTTGGCAGACCCGGCCCAGGTCATTGCGCAGCAGATCGACGATCATCACGTTTTCGGCCCGGTCCTTGGCGGCGCAGACCAGCTCGGCGGCGGCACGGGCATCCTCTCCGGGGTCGGACCGACGGGGCCTGGTGCCCTTGATCGGCCGGGTTTGGATGCGGCCCGAGGGGGTCAGCCGCAGGAACCGTTCGGGGGAGGCGGATACGACCGCCTCCTGGCCCGCCACCGCCAGGCCGGCAAAGGGGGCGGGGCAATGGTGGCGCAGGCGTCCGTAGAGGGCGAGGGGGTCGGGGGGGGAATCCAGCTCGGCTTCACAGCAGGCGGAGAGATTGGCCTGGAACAGGTCGCCGCTGGCGATGCGCTCGAGCAGGGCCATCACCTGCTGTTCGTAGTTGGGGTTAGAGGTGTGCCAATGCCAGCGGTCGGCGGCAAGGCCCTGCCAGTGGGGTTCCATGCCCGGGTCGGGCCCTGCGGCCGCCAGCAGGGCCTGCAGCTGTTCCTCCATGGCCAGCAGGCGCCGGCGGTCTTCTCCCTGGAGCCAGCATTGGCGCCGTTGGCGGTCGAAATGGATCAGGGGGTCATGGCGGGCGGCCCAGAGGATCGCCATGTCGGGCCGTTGCCAATGGGCGCTGGCTTCGACCCAGGCTCCGGCCTCGTAGGAAAGCCAACCGAGCCAGGGGCCGCCACTGGCTTGGAGGGCGGCCAGGGCGGCGAAAGGGTCGACGGCCCCGCTATCGCCGGGCAAGCCGCGGCAGGTGATCGTGTCGATTGGCGCCACCCCCAGCACCGCCCGACGACCCAAGGCACTGCCATCGCCCTCGAGCAACACCAGCCCATCCCGCCCGAACGGCCCGGCAAGCAGGCGGGCCAGGGTCCAGGGTTCGCTCCAGGGCAGGGGCCGCTTCAACGCCTGAACTGATCGACCTTTGGGGTCTGGATGCTAGGGCGGCTCCCCCTGGCCGGGTCCGGCTGTATTCGAGGCCAGGTCGGCTCGCCCCGCCTCGATCAGGGCGGCATCACGGATGCGGCAGCTGTCGCAGACCCCACAGGGGCGGTCGCCGCCGCTGTAGCAACTCCAGGTGGCCCCAATCGGCACCCCGAGCCGCAGGGCTTGCTGCACAATCTCCAGCTTGCTGGCATGCACCAGGGGGGCCCAAAGTTGGGGCCCATGGCCCTCCCGGCCGGCGCGGGTGGCCAGGTCCGCCAGGGTTTGAAAGGCCTCCAGGTAGTCGGGCCGGCAATCGGGATAACCCGAATAATCCACCGCATTCACCCCCAGCACCAGGCGTTCCGCTCCCCGGGCCTCCGCCAGACTCAGCCCCAAGGCGATGAACACCGTGTTGCGGCCGGGCACGTAGGTGGGTGGGATGGTGCCCTCGGCCACGCCCGCGCTGGGCAGGGCCAGTTTCGGATCGGTTAGGGCCGAGCCCCCCCAGGCCGCCAGGTTGACGGCAATGGTGTGGTGTTCTGCCACTCCCAGGTGCTGGCTGAGCAATTGGGCCGCTGCCAGTTCGCGGCGGTGGCGCTGGCCGTAATCGAAAGAAAGGGCAAGCAGGCTGTGGCCAGCCTCCAGGGCCAGGGCGGCGGCCGTGGCGGAATCAAGACCCCCCGAAAGCAGGACGACGGCGGTGGCCAACGGCACAGGCGCGGTATCAAACCATGATCGCCTGGCCTGGTGTGGGGGCCAATTGCGCAGAGTTTGGTGCAAAAAACGCAGGCCGTAAGCGCTGCGATGGCCCACTATTTAATGCTGGACTGCCCTCCCTTATCGTCCTTCCGTTTGCTCCCCACAAATGGGGAGCCCGACCTGTTGTTGGCTTGATGTCTTGATGGTTGCCATGGTGAAAAAGTTGATTGGTGGGGGTTGTTGATGGCAAGACGCAGATCTCTGTTGGCATCCCTGTTGGGACTCGTGCTGTTGACCAGCGGCTGCTCTACACAGTGGCAGCCCCCCGAGAATCTCAACCTGCTGCTCTCGGCCGGCCTGGGCGAAGACAAGATCGCCCGCGCCAATCTCGAACGCCTGGCCCAGCAACTGGCCAATGAATTCATGCGGGTCAACCCCCGGGTGAACGTGCATCTGCGCCTGACCTCCGAAAGTGAGGTGCTGCCCTTGATGCGCTCCCGCAGCGGACTGGGCGCCGCCCCCGATCTGTTGATCACCCGGGTGCCTGCGGCCTACGCCTTGGCCCAGGAAGGTCTGACCACAAGCAGCTCCCTGGAGCCGGTGGATCTGGATCCCCTGCGGATCAAGTTTCTGGGACGCTTTCGCCAGGGCAATCGCTTTAGGGCCTTACCCCTGCTGGTGCAGCCCACCGTCGCCTGTTACAACCGCAAGCGGGTGCCGACACCGCCCCGAACCCTGGACCAATTGGTGAGTCAGGCCAATGGGGGCCAGAAGATGGGCCTGCCGCTAGAGCTGCGGGAGCTGCTCTGGACGGCCACCGGGTTCCGTGCCCAGCAGCCCCTGTTTCTGCTGCTGGAGAATAAGACACGGATCCGCTCCACAGATCCACTTAAGGGGACTGCCCGGCAATCGGTGCTGGCTTGGTTGGAATGGCTCTATCGGGCCAACGTGGAGCCGAATGTGATTTTCGTTGATACGGCCGATGAGCTGGTAACCAGGCTGGAAAAGGGCCAATTGGATTGGATCAGCTGTAATGCCACCACCATCACTCGGTTGCAAAAATCCCTGGGCAGCAATTTGGCGGTGGCCGATTTACCCCGGGGACCCGATGGTGCACCGCCCCGGCCGATCGCCCGCATGCTGGTGTTGAGCTTCGGGCGCGATTCGAGCCCAGGTCAACGCGATGCCGCCGAAAAGTTTGCCCTGTTTGTGCTCAACGAATACACCCAGAGCAACATGGTGGCCCAGACTATTGGGAACATGCCCGTTAACCAAAAAGTGGTGCTGCCAGTCAAAGACGCCGCTTACCTGCCGGTGATGGAAAGGAGTTTGGAGAATTCGATTATTCCAACTTTCTATGATGGTATCCGCATCAACACGCTGGCCAATACCCTCAGGCCAATCCTCAAGCAAAACATCTATGGCGAGCAAAAACCCGAGCAAGTGCTGAAGGCCATTGAGGCCGTAGCGAATGGCCCTAATGCTGATGTCGTTTCCGTATCTGGAGGCCCAAATCAATGAATCAGATTGTCTTTGAGCTCAGTGGGTGGCTCAGCCTGCTCGGTCGCTTTTCCCTGGTACTGCAGCTGGCTGTCTTGGCTGGCCTGTTTGTGTTGTCGCGCCTGTTGTTTCGGCATCAGCGAATCTCGCCGAACAGTTGGAGGATTGTTTTCACCGAGCTGGCCTTCCTCGCCTCCTTGGGGCTGGCATTTCTGGTGTTGCAGCTGGTGGGAATGCCGGCTGGGCTGGTCTTTTTGGCGGCCGAATTGCTGGCGATTTGGATTGGTTTGGAGATTTTGCGTTTGCTGTTACGACGCTATAACGATCCTGAAGTCGTTGAAGCCTATTTTCAGCGGGCCGTGCGGCCCCTGTTTTTTGTGCTTGGGCTGATGGCTTGCCTTGGCAAAATTGACAACCTTGAGAGTTTCGGCAATATCTCGCTGATGCGTTTGTTTGATCAGAAGTTCACGATTGGCGACTTGGGTCTGTTGCTGACCTTGCCCTATTTCGTAGTAGTGCTTTCTGAATTGCCGTCCTTTCTTTTTGGCTCCACGGCTGCACGCCTGATGGGCATGACGCCTGGCAACCGCAAGGCACTGGAGTTGATCATCCGTTATCTGCTTATTGGTCTGGGTCTGGTCTGGATGTCCAGCTTCGTGGGCCTTAACGGCAATGCCGTGGCCGCCATGGCTGGCGGGTTGTCGGTGGGTCTGGGCTTTGGCATCAAGGAGGTGTTCTCCAACTTCGTCAGTGGTTTATGGCTGCTGCTGGAGGGCTCGGTCCGCCCTGGCGAGATATTGATTGTCGATGGCGATGCTTGTGAAGTGAAAAATCTGGGTTTGCGGGCCTCAACGTTGCTGCGACCCAGCGACAACGCCGAACTAGTGGTGCCCAACCAGACGTTTTTTACCAATACCACTACCACGTTTACTGGGGAAACCAAAGCCCTCAGGTGTAGCACTGTGACGGTTGGGGCTGACTACAAACATGAGCCGGATGAAGTGATTGCCTTGCTTGTGGCCACGGCCAAGGCCAATCCCAGGGTTTTGAGCGCGCCGCCCCCGAAAGCTTTTGTGGCGAATTTTGGGGAATCGGCGATTGATTATGAGCTTGAATTTTCGATGGCAGACCCGCTGACCAAAGGCAGCATTGCCAAGGAGCTAAGGCGGGCTATTTGGTATGCCTTCCGTGATAACGGCATTGAGATGCCCTATCCCCAGCAGGTGCTGCATTTGGCCTCAAGGCCCCGCCCTTCCCAGGCTCAGCAAAGGGGCACTGATTAACGCACTCCGAGCCATTTGTGGCTTTGCAAGCTGAGGCGCCAGCGGCGATTCTGGCGCACATGGGCAATGGCAAGCTCCTGGCCCACTGGGCTATCCCAGAGGGGTTGCAGTAACAAAATCGGCGGCGAGACTGAGTCCGGTCGGCCGGCCTCAATGGCGGCCAGGGCCATGGCTTCGGCGAAGGCCAGGTCGTCTTTTTCGCCCACCACCACCTTGAGTTCGTGGCAAGCGGCCAGGACCTGCTGCTGCGGCGGCCGGTGTCGTTTGGGGGAGAGGGTGATCCAATCGAAGCGGCCACTGAGGGCATCAACGCCACTGGTTTCCAGGTGGATGGGCAGGCCAGCGGGCTGGTCAGCGCTGGCGGTGGCAGCGCGCAGGGCCTCACCCAGGGGCTCCAGCTCGTGGTGCAGGGGTTCTCCCCCGGTGACCACCACGAAGGCGGCCCCGGCTGCGGCGGCGCTGGCGGCTGCTTGGGCCAGCTCATTCAAGCTCCGGAGCGGGTGGGACCCCGCGGACCAGGAGTGCTTGGTGTCGCACCAGGGGCAGCCCACCGTGCAGCCCGCCAGGCGGATGAAGAAGGCGCTGCGGCCGGCGTGGATTCCTTCTCCCTGGAGGGAGTGGAAGGTCTCGACCACCGGCAGGGGTGGATCTGGCCTGGCAGGGTGATCGCCGCTCACGAGATTGAGGGGATGGGAGGGGACTGCAGCGATGGGTTGGCGGGTGTGGGGCCTGGACAGACGTCTCTATTGCATTCAAGACGCCGCGCTGATTTGCCAATCCTCTACTCTCGCATCCCTCGCTCAGGAATGGCCATCGCCAAAGCGGCGTTGCCAAGAACGCTGCGGTGGCGGCGCTACGGCTGTCCTCTTTGGGATTTGCTCTGAAGCAGCAATCAGTTGGTTCAGGGCGTGGGTTTGGGGAGCAGGTACTCCTGGGGCTCGATCGATCCCTTGCCTTCGCCGAGGATGAGCACGCGCCAGTTTTGGTTGTCTTCGGCAAGCACCAACAAGGCTTCGGGCTTCTCGATCGAGGCAGTGTTGGTCAGGGTGGCGATGGGGATGGTGGTCTGTTGGTCCCCACGCCAGAACACCACCTTTGCGGGCCAGGGGGCTTCATTCTCTTCTTCGGGTGTGCTCTTGCCTGTCAACACCAAAAAACCAGCGTTGACGCGTGCGAGGTCACGGATGCCCCGTCCTTCGCCAAGCGCCAGTTTGTGGAGGGATACCTGCCCAGTTTCTCCGTTGAATAGGTGTTTTGTGGACAGTTGAATCACCACACCCTGCCCAGCCGTAACGGGAGCTCGCAGGCCGATCCAGGCTTGCTCTTCGTGAATTGCCAGCCCTTCAACATTGATGCCACCATCTTGCAGACTGCGACAGGGGACGGAGGATGTGCGAGCGCAGGCAGCCGCCTTCAGTTCCGGCAGGGAGGCGAGGATGGTTTCCAGCGCGTTCGTGGATTTGATCTGATCGGTTTTGGTGGCATCAACCGGGAATTGGAAGAGCAAGTATCGCTCTGGCTGGTAGATCGGATCTTTTTTGGCCACACCATGGGAGCCAATTACATAGAATTTCCCTGACGCGTATGCTGCGGCTTCGGTGTCAGCTTCTTTTTCCTTTCCTAGGCTAGGCGGGAAAAGGTCAAGCGTGCGACCGGGCTTGATGGTCTTATCTCCAAGCGTGGCAAATCGAACGTAGCGACCTTTCTTCTGTTCATCGCTCACCACAACACAGGTTTGGTTGGGGGCGGGACTGCAGGCAATGCCGCTGATATTCTCCGCTTCTTTATCGTTGGTGAGCTTGGGGTTTATGCGCCAGGTGGCCGTAGGCGCAATGGCGACGGGCTTTGGGCTGGCCGATGCGGCGGGCTGCAAGCCAGGCAGCACAGCCGTGCTGAGCAGCACGCCCAGGGCCAGGGGGAAGACTGTTGGCGCCCCTCGGTGAAGCGGATTAGAGCTTCTGCATGCCAGATGGTTCTTGCTTGCCATTGTCGAGAGCCTCCCAGGTTTTTCGGCGGCCATGCCCACGCCACCATTCTCGTTCCAGTCGCTTTTGGGCACGGGGTTGACCAGGGCCATGAGTTGAATTTTTTTTCCTTCATTCAACATAGCCGCCGTGTACTGAATTGCCTCCACGCGGAGAATTTCGCAATAAGAGTACATGGTTTTACGCTTAGCGCGAATTATTTTTTCTGCGACGCATTCTTTGGGAAAGCTCAGTAGAAATCTGCTAGAGAGATCTGCTAGTCGCTGGCGACAGGGGCCGTGCTCAGACAGCGCGTTTCACCTTTGACTCTGAAGCTGAAGGCCCCCAGGGGTTTTGGGTCGCCTCGTAAAACCTGGTTAGTGTTCACCGGCTTCGGCTACCCCTATGATTGAGGTAAACCTGGTTCACGATTAAGTTGCTGTGACGACTTCTGTCGTGACTGTCGTCCCAGACGCTCGAGTGGTTCCCTGCTGCTGTGCCGCCGCCACCAGGCCTCGGAAGAGGGGATGGGGCTTGCCGGGCCGGGAGCGGAACTCCGGATGGAACTGGCAGGCGGTGAAGTAGGGGTGGTCCTTGAGCTCGATCAGCTCGACCAGGCGACCATCGGGGGAAGTGCCGCTGATCTGATAGCCCGATTCGAGAAAAAGGTTGCGGTAGGCGTTGTTGAATTCGTAGCGGTGGCGGTGGCGTTCGTAGACCACCTCCTCGCCGTAGAGCCCTTGGGCCATGGTGCCCGCAGCCAGCCGGCAGGGGTAGACGCCCAGGCGCATCGTGCCGCCCAGATCGACGACATCTTGTTGCTCGGGGAGTAGGGCGATGACCGGATGGGGTGTGCTGGCATCGATTTCGGTGCTGGTGGCCCCTTGCAAGCCGGCCTGGTTGCGGGCCCACTCGATCACGGCGCACTGCATGCCGAGGCAGAGCCCCAGGAAGGGCACCCGCTGTTCCCGGGCCCAGCGGATCGCCGCCACCTTGCCATCGACGCCACGGTTGCCAAACCCCCCGGGCACCACCACCGCATCCATGCCATGGAGCAGGGGCTCGGCCCCTTGTTCTTCAATCTGCTCGGCGCAGATCCAGCGCAGGTCGAGGCTGGCATCCAGCTCGATACAGGCGTGGCGCAGGGCTTCCACCACCGAAAGGTAGGCGTCGTTGAGTTGGACGTATTTGCCCACCAACGCCACCTTGATGGCCGGCCCGGGACTGCGCAGTTTGCGTACCAGTTCGGCCCAGCGGGCCATGTCGCTGTCGTGGTCGGCCAGCTCGAGCACATCGAGCACCTGGCGGCAGAGCCCCTCCTGTTCCATCAGCAGCGGTACGGCATAAATGCTGTCGGCATCCAGGGCTGGAATCACGGCCCGGGTGGGCACCCCGCAGAAGCCGCCGATTTTGGCCTTGAGGTCGTCGCTGAAGGGTCGATCACTGCGGCAAACTAGTACATCTGGCTGGATGCCAATCGAGCGCAGTTCCTTGACGGAGTGCTGGGTGGGTTTGGTCTTCAGTTCGCCGGAGGTGCCGATGTAGGGCAACAGGGTGACGTGCACATAGGCCAGATCATGGCGGCCGACGTCGCCCCTGAATTCACGGATGGCCTCCAGAAAAGGCAGGGATTCAATATCACCCACCGTGCCACCGATCTCGGTGATCACCACATCGGCGCCGCTGTTGGCCGCGACCCGGTGGATGCGCTCGCGGATTTCACGGGTGATGTGGGGGATCACCTGCACAGTGCCGCCTTCGTAGTCACCGCGCCTTTCTTTGTTGATGACCGATTGGTAGATCGAGCCGGTGGTCACGCTGTTGAGGCGGGACATGGCCGTATCCGTGAAGCGTTCGTAATGCCCCAGGTCGAGATCGGTCTCGGCGCCGTCCTCGGTGACGAACACTTCGCCGTGCTGGTAAGGGCTCATGGTGCCCGGATCCACATTGAGGTATGGATCGAGCTTGAGGATCGAGACGCTGTAACCCCGGGACTTGAGCAAACGCCCCAGGCTGGCCGCCACGATGCCCTTGCCGATGCTGGAGACCACCCCGCCCGTGACAAACACGAATTTGGGCCCTTGCCCCGCCCTCGCGCCTGGCGCTAATGGGACGGTGGAGAGGGGCATGGGGGGACCAGCGATCCTTAATTTTAGCTGGCGCTGAATTTGGGTGTCTGGGGTTTGCTGGCCTTGCGGCGACAGGGCCCGTGGGCAACCATGGCCCATGCTCAGGTCGATGGTCCCCTTGCTGCGGCCGCTGTGGTCCCCCTTGAGGTCCTATCTCGCCCTGGTGGATCGAGATGGCCAACGCTGCAGTGGCCCCGTGCTCTTGAGCGGCGTGGTGGTGGGCACCGGGGTGGTGCGTCTGTTGGGCGAATCCCTGGCCCAGACCAGTCGCTTCAGCCTGGAGGTGTTGATGCTGATGGTGCTGCAGGTGTTTGGGCCGATGCTGGTGGCGATGATCGCGATCATTCGCCTGACCCCGGATTGGGTGGAGCGGGCCGCGACGGCCAGGGGGCAGGCCTGGCACGCCGTCGTGCTGCCGGCCCTGCCCGTGGCCTTTGGGCTGATGCTGCAGTTCCTGGCGGTGACCCTGATCAGTGGGGTGGCGGCCTCGCCCCGCGCTGATTTTGCTGGGGAGTTGGCGGAGGTGCTCGGCGGTTTGGAGTGGCCCGATCTGGTGCGGGCCTTGCTGCGTTGTGCCTTGTTTTTACTGGCCGGTGCCTCCTGGTGTCTGCGGGAGACCCTGGTGGGGTTGGCCCGGCGGCGGCCCCTGGCTGACATCGTTGGCGATGGCCTCCTCCATGCCCTCCTGCTGGTGCTTTTGCTCAAGTTGTTTTGGATTTTGGCGATCGATCCGCTGCGCCTGGGGCGGCCCCAATGAGTCGGGAGACTTCAGGGACGGGGTTGTTCCTGCTGACTGGTGTGTTGCTGGCGGTGGGTTCGCTGCTGGCCCTGGCCCGCGAGAAGCACTGGGGTCAGCCCTCCTTTCCGGTGCAGCTGCGCACGTACAACGCCGATGGTCTGCGGCCTGGCATGGAGGTGCGTCTCTCGGGGATGCCGATCGGTCGGGTCGAGCAGCTGAGCTTGCAACCCGACGCCTCCGTGCTGGTGCGGTTGGCGGTGGAGCAACGGCACCGGCGTTTGATCGGCCCTGGCAGCCGGGCTTTCAAGGGGCAGGAGGGCCTGGTGGGGGACCACTACATCGGCATCGCCCCCCGGCCCCTGGGCCCTGGGGTGTTGCCGGCGGCCCAGGGCGTTCTGGCCCTCCCCTACGAGCCATCGCTGGATAGCCGCACATTGATAGCCGGCCTGATGGCCAGCAAGCTGCAGGTGGATCGGACCCTGGAGCAGACGCGGCTCCTGGCCAGCAGCGACCTTCCCCGCACCCTCGCAGCCCTGCGCGGCACCATGGCTTCCGTGGATCGCCTCAGTGCCCAGACGGGGCAAGAGCTCAAGCCGACCCTGGGCCGGGTGCGCCAGACCCTGGGCCAGGTGGATCGCCTGGCCACCACCGTCAAGCAAGAGACGGCCCAGACCGGTCCCCAGCTGCGACGTACCCTCGGCCAGGCTGGCGGCGCCGCGCTGGCGGCCCAGACCACGGCCCGGAAGGCCTCGACGGCGCTGCAGCAGGTGCGACCTCCCCTGCAGAGAACGGTCGGCGAGCTGGAGCAGTTGTCCCACGGGTTGAACCGCCTGCTGGCTCCCTTGCTGGGCAGCGGTTGGTTGGACCCCGCCGCTGAGCCCGGAGCGCGTGCGGGTCAACGGGGCGAGGGCAAGCCGGGAGCGGCGCACCCCGGCCCCGCCCAATCCCCTGGA
>Ga0207941_1000232_pt1 | contig 17871 bp, 30 predicted proteins | sample LakMenEpi13Sep12_FD_150695 | JGI IMG/M metagenome (GOLD analysis project Ga0207941, IMG submission 150695) | Freshwater microbial communities from Lake Mendota, WI - 13SEP2012 deep hole epilimnion (SPAdes) | ecosystem: Environmental > Aquatic > Freshwater > Lake > Epilimnion/Euphotic zone ...
ATCGTTTTCCTACTATTATTAATAGTGATGGACGTAGTGTGAGTGTGCGTGACATTGGTGAACAACATTGTTTGGAAGACTTTGCTAATAAGTTTATTCCTTCAGCACAAGATTATCTGGCTGAAATGGAGTTCAAGAGTTGGATGCAGAATGGCATTTCACATCCTCCTAGCTTTGTGAAGATTGATGAAGGTCGTAAAATCCGTGCTAAAAATGGTTTGACTTCTAAAACTTTCGGTGGTAGTATCAAAAATGTAATTGGAGACTAATAAAACAAAACATATGAAAGAATCACTTAAGAAAATTGAAGAGCTAAAGAATCAACTCAACACAGTTAAGTCAGAACTCCAGAATGAGTTTAAGACTGGTCTAAAGAAGATCTTTGTAGATAATCCTACACTGGACAGTGTTGAGATGTATGTTAATAACCACGAATTTAATGATGGTGGCGCAACCTCATTCTATATTGGATATGAAGATCTCAAGATTGTAGTAGAAGGTGAAGAAGTTGAACGTGAGTGGGATAATGCAACGAAGCAATATAAGCCAAATCCAGTGCTTGAATCACTAATTGAACTTTTTGGTGATGTTCATTGTATCCATGAAGACCTATATGGTGATGAATATGAACATCTGTCTATTACCCGTGAAGAAGTTCTAAAGTTTTAATATATGAGTACATATCGTAGAGCAACATTACAGGATCTAGCCAAACTTGGTTATGTTCCTAACACTCAGAAGTATAAAGAACACATTGAATTTGCCAGGAAGTATTATCCTCCTGAGGCAACTACAATGGTAATGAGTATTCATAGTGAATACAACGATTGTACATATGATAATAGTTTTCAGTATATCATTGTGTATGACATGGATGGCAATGAACTTCCTCCACTGAAGAAGACTGCCAAGGAATGCCGTGAACATTGGACTACTGAGTATCTGCCTATTCCAAACACAAGAGACGGCAATTATGGTGCGTCTGAATCAGATGAACCTTTGGAAGATGTGGTTATTCCATTGACCTCTGAGGTTCCAGAACTTTATATCAAGGAAAATTAATATATGTTTAGTAATAAAAATATTGTAAAGTATTGCGCAAAGTATTTTGTATTGACGACATTGGGTGCATACATTTTCAATTTGTCTGCATCAATGATTAATCAAAAGAGCGATGTTGCAAATCTTATCGGGTCCGCACTTTTCGCTGGACTTTTCGTTGGTACGATGGTAATCTTAAAAAGTGATGTGACCAAGTTGGTCAAAAACATCAACAAAACTGAAAACAAAGAAAATGAATAAGAAGCTCGTTAGTGTAATCGCTGGTATCGTCGCCATTTCAACCTTTACTGGTTGTGATAGGGTTGAGCCTGGTTATGTTGGTATCAAGGTGAATCAGTGGGGTAACCAAAAGGGAGTCAATGATTTTCCGTTGGTTACTGGTGGTGTGTTCTACAATCCACTCACTGAGGATATCTATAAGTTCCCTACCTTCATGCAGAATGCTGTGTGGGACCGTGAACGTGGTAGCAAGGAAAGTCCTGGTGATGACAGTGTGACCTTTAATAGTATTGAAGGTGCTGTTGTTAATGCTGACATTGCTCTTGCTTATACATTTGTGGCAGAGAAGGTTCCTCAAATCTTTGTTGAATTCCGTCAGTCACCTGATGTTATTACTCACGGATTTATGAGGAATGAAGTGAATAACGCATTCAACCGTGTTGCTAGTACCATGAAGGCTAGTGATATCTTTGGTGAAAGGAAACAGTACCTTCTTGACAATGTTAAGAGTAATCTTAATGTACAACTTGGACCCAAGGGATTTAAGTTTGAATTGATCAGTTTCCATGGTGGTCTCCGTGTTGATCAAAGTGTTCAGACCCGTATCAATGCAGTCCTAGAGGCTAGTCAGAAGGCTATTGAGGCTGAAACCAAGGTCCGTCAGAGTAAGGCTGAGGCGGATCAAGTGATTGAAAAGGCTCGTGGTGAGAAGGAGAGTAACATTGCCAAGGCGGAGGGTGAGGCCCGTAGTATTGCCCTTAAGGCAGAGGCTCAATCCAAGGCTAACTTGGTGTTGGCTCAGTCTCTAACTCCGGCACTGGTTCAATATGAAGCGCTTCAGAGGTGGGATGGTAAGTTGCCGGTATATAATGGAGGTGGTGTTGTACCGTTCGTTAACATTGGAAGCACCAACCGATAAGTGGTAGGAAAAGTGGAGAAGCCCGTCAGAGAAATCTGGCGGGTTTTTTGTTGACTTTGTTTAAACCACGTGGTAGAGTTAAGGAGTAATGAATATCGTAGATTACATTGTAAAGAATTGGGACACTCTTCCTAAGAGCAAGTTTGATGATGACCACATCGTAATTTTCAAGGAAATTGAGAATTGGGATGGCGGTTATGGACATCACTCATATGAGGGTGTTGGTGTTGACAAGGATGGTAACGTCACTTGGTGTTACAGCTCTGGTTGTAGCTGTAGTGGCGGTCCCTCACTTGAGACCAAGAAGGACTTGAAGGTGTTTGTTGTAAATGAGGGAATTGATTTGAATGTAGATCCGTCTACTATTAATTTTAATTCACTTCAGGTTGAGTTTGATTCTTACTGATAGAAAGGATAAAAAATGAATACTGATCGTAAATTGGCTAGTGTTGTTAAGATTGCTGACATTCAACCAATTCCGGGTGCTGATGCTATTGTAGTGGCTACCGTTAAGGGTTGGAAGGTTGTGGTAAAGGTTAATGAATACAAGGTGGGTGATTTGGCTGTTTATTACGAAATTGACAGCTTTTTGCCTATTCGTCCTCAATTTGAATTTCTGCGCAAGAGTAGTTACAAGCGTATGGGTTCTAGTGAGGGATTTCGTCTCAAGACCATTAGGTTGCGTGGACAAATTAGTCAAGGTCTATTGACTCCAATTCCAGAGGGTATTAGTAATCCAAGGGAAGGTGATGATTTGACTGAAGCTCTTGATATTGTCAAGTATGAACCTCCTATTCCTGCTCAATTGGCTGGTAAGATCAAAGGAACATTTCCTAGTTTTATCCCAAAGACTGATGAAATTCGTATTCAGAACTTTGAGAGTGAAGTTGGATTTAGTCCAGTTGGTGAACGTGCTTATGTGACTGAAAAGTTGGATGGTACTAGTTTCACTTGTTACTTCAACAATGGTGTATTTGGTGTTTGTGGTCGTAATTGGGAATTGAGTGAGACTAGTGACAATAGTCTATGGCGTATGGCTAATGTTCTTCAATTGAAGGAAAAGATGACTAAACACGGCAAGAATATTGCTTTACAGGGAGAACTAGTTGGTGCTGGTATCAATGGTAATTTGTATGGATTGAGTGACCACAAGTTGTATTTCTTTACTGGTTATGACATTGATAAGGGTCGCCGTATGTTCTTTGATGAACTTGAGTGGGTATTGTTTGGTTTGCAATTGCAGATGGTGCCTGTACTTGAAAAGTATGGATTTGTGATTCCAAATGAAAACAATATTGTTGACTATATGTTGAGGTATGCTGAAGGTAAGAGTGTATTGAACATGGAAGTTGATAGGGAAGGTGTGGTTGTGCGTGGTCTTGAGAGGGAGTTTAGTTTCAAGGCTATTAGCAATACGTATCTTCTAGGAAGCAAGGATTGAACAAAGGGGGAGGTATGTAACAGTACCTCCCTTATTTTTTATGAAAAAGTATAGTATAAAGACAAATGATATTGGTATGTGTATGAGTGTAGGTTGTGATTTTTATCAAACTTGCAGTCATAATAGTGTAAATATGTTTTACAAAACCAAGCGAAAGTTTGAACCGATGATTGACGAAACCGTATGTTTGAGTTATAGTAGTGGAAAGAATAGTAAAGACTACCCAGACAATTGTTATCCCAACGTATTAAAGAAAATTTATGAGTATCAATCTTGATGTTAAATTTGTAGAACTTCAACAAGTACCTACGATGAAACTAGAAAAAATCCCTTTAACTAAATTCTTAAGTCATTTGACAAATATTTCTCCGTTGGAATATTTGATTGAGTTATTGCCTAAGTGTACTGAAAATGGTCCATGGATTGCAGGTGGTTGTTTGCATAGAACCTATCGTAAGTTACCATTAACAAATGCTGATGTAGATGTGTTCTTTAAAAACAAAGAACAATTTGAAATATTTGTCTCAACAATGAGTTTAAGCAGTCTTTTTTCCAATTATACGATTGAATCTACCATATACAGTGAATGGCATTGTACACTTACAATTAAGTATATGGATGTTGACTGGAAGATTCAGTGTGTAACATTCAAGTATTTTGATAATATTGAAGAACTATTTAAGTCATTTGATATTAATGTGTGTCGTATTGCTTATGATGGTACTAATGTTGTTTGTGGAGAAAACGTTTTAAATGAAATCAACAGTAACAAATTGAAGTTTAATGAGGGTAGTATCTATTATCCTAGTGTAACGTTAAAGAGATTAGTTAAATATGTTAAAATGGGATATGATGTTGAAGATGTGGATCTTAAGACGTTGACGCATGCTTTTTATAAGTCTAAAAAGAAAGCTATTGATATTCTTGATCAGGATCTACTTACAAAACGTACTGTTATTAACACATATGACGGATTAAAATAAAAGGTTAAGTATAGTATTTTATATATTATATATAATATGAATGTTTCAAGTGATATTGTCAATAACTCTTGTGTAATGAATAGAGTTATCAATAATAATAAGTTTAAAAAGTTAACGTGGACATATCACAAGAAGGTTGACAATGAGATTGCTAAGTGTCATGATGATAGTTCAAAGATTATATCAATAAAATATAGTAGTCATGAAGGGCCTGCACGTATATATTTTTTAGTAAAAGAAAATATACCTTGTTTAAAGGTTAATTATTATTTAAAGAATGATATTTTAACAGGTACAATGTATATAACTGCAAATTACGGATTTGAATCATGGATACAATATCAATTTGATAATGAGTTTAAATTTGAATTTTATGAGTAACAATACAGATCAGTATATTTCATTTCATATTGATGGTCATGATAGTAATATTTGTTTTTATAGACCATCCGATAACAAACTATTATCTCTAGAATTAGAAAGAGTGTGGGGTCAAAGATATTTTATATATGGTAGGTTATCTGAATCAGAAAAAGATTATTTTTTTAAATATGTAAAGAAAATTGCGGAAGACTTTGGATTTGATGATGTATTTAAAACTGGATTGTTTACTATACCATCTCCAGGTTCAAATGAAATTTGTTTAGATTACTATACAAGAGTACAAAAAGAATTTGGTATTGTTAATGTATATAGATATAACCATCATGATTGTCATGCGGCTTCTGCATTTTATGATAGTGAATATGATTCCGCATTTGTTGTAAGTTATGATGGTGGTGGTAATGATGGAATGTATAGTTTATATGAAGCTAATAAAAATGATGGTTTAAAGAGACTTAATGATCATGACTTTTTAGATTTTACCACCAATTATAGTTTGGCATCTATTTATATAAAAGAAATTAGTAAATCTTCTGATAGAACATTAAATATTTTGACTGGTGCAGGTAAATTAATGGGATTAAGTGCATATGGATCATATAACAAAGAACTGTATGATAAGTGTTATAAGTTTTTGACAACAAAGAGCTTTCCTGATTATACTACTTTTTTCAATATTATTGACGATGGTAAGTCAACCAACAGTTTTAATGGAAAAAGTGCGTATGACTTAGCATTTAACATTCAATTTGCATTTGAAAATTTATTTCTTGAGAAGTTTAAAACACATTTCAATTCGATTATATATAAAAATGTTTGTTTGACCGGGGGTGGTGCTTTAAATGTACTTTTGAATGATAAACTTTCAAAGATGTATCCAAATACAAATTTTTATGTGCCATGTAGTCCAAATGATAGTGGAATATCATACGGTATTATGTGTTTACATCTTAAAAAGAAATTGATAAAAGAACCAATGTATAGTGGATGTCAAATTCTTGATAAAGAAACACTACCACACATTCTAACTTATAGACCATGGCAACATGCAGATCCAAGTTTAATTGCAAAAGAACTATTCAACGGTAAAATTATTGGATTGTGTCAAGGTAATAGTGAGGTAGGACCAAGAGCATTAGGAAATAGATCAATACTTGCGCATCCTGGTCTCTTTAACATTAAAGATGATATAAACAAGAAAGTAAAATTCAGAGAATGGTTTAGACCATTTGCTCCTGTTTGTTGTGAAGAAGATGCGCATAAGTATTTTGAAACATCTAACAATGTTAATTACAGTTATATGTCTTACAGTCCTAAAGTTAGAGAGGAATATAGAAAGATGTTACCTGCAATTACTCATGTGGATGGTAGCTCCAGATTGCAAACATTAAAATCAGAACAAAATCCATATTTATATGAGATTTTGAGAGAATTTGAAAAATTAAGTGGATATCCAATATTGGTTAACACTTCTTTTAATGTAAGAGGTAAGTCTATATTGACGCACTATCAAGCTGCTTTGCAGAATTTAGATAGTACACAATTAGATGGTGTTATTCTGGAAAAGTATTACATTAGTAAATAATATGAGATTACAATATGTAAGCAAAGACTTTGAGGGTAATAGTAAATATGCAGACTTTGGTTTTGGTCTGCATGATATTGAATACGGTGAACCATTTAAAAAGTGGATATGGACACACAAATGGTTTGGTATGAGTATCAACAACGTTAATAAAGTCAATTTACGTATATTAAGTCCTATAAACAACAATCTTATAATTAATAATACGCTTAAATTTGATATATTACCGCATGTTCCTATTAATATTGTACTGGAAAGACTAAAAACAGTGTCAGTATTGAATTGTTTGTGTGAAAATGAACATCAAGTACAAGGTGAATTACGTTCATTAGGATTACAATTGCTTGTGGTGAGTGTGGATGATACTGATATATTTTAAATTTTTCTGTATAGATCAAATATTTATACAGATATGGCTAAAAATTTAAAAAGTAGTTTGGTAAAACTAATCAAAGAAGTATTGGCAGAAGCACCAGCTCCTACAATTGAACCACCAACTAAACCAACTGCTCCTCCTGCACCTACTAAACCAACTACAAGACCTAATCCATTAAGACCAACTAGACCTGGTATTGCACCAAGACCAAAGGCTTTGAGTCATGATGTACAAGCATTTTTGAATCAAAGAAAAGGAGTATCAGAAGCAATTGATACTGGTGAAATGCCTGATTTCATTGATCCAAGCAAAAGAGCCAAGATTGAAAATGAAAAGGACTATGTTGAACAAATATTACCAGATTTAGGTCCAGATGCAGATAGATACTTAGAAATTATTACCAGTGAAAGTTATCAACAAAATATAAAAAGAGTTGCATATTATCTGGGTGTTAATGTAAATGAAATTCAATCTAAGTTTCCTAACTATCCAACAATGATTATGTTGGCATTTAAAGCTTTGACTGACATTAAAAAAGCAGAATCTAATTTAAAGAAACAATTGGAAAAAATTGCAGTAGATGTAGTATTAGACTTGGAAGAAAACAAGTTTATTAAAAAATTGGTAGAAGAAGGAGATATTATCATTGATGCTAAGTTGGGTAATGCAGATTTGACTAGGGCAGTTACCGCTGACAAAATGGATGAAGAAATGGATAATGGTCTAACAGTTGCAGAAAATCTTAATATGCAACTAAACACTATGTTGAGTGGTGATACTGACGGTAAGTTAAGAAGAACCTTGGCAAACTACATGACACAAGGTGATGCGGTAAACAAACTATTCTTGTTTAACATAGTTTCTGATAAACTAGATGCACTTAGTCCAAATCTATCAAAAAAATATGGTGTATTATCCGCAATTACACAAATTGGATATTATTTGACACCAGACTTTCCAATTACCAGTGACATTGTAAATATGGCTGCGGTAGGTAGTGAACAAGTAGTTCCAACTGGTGACAAATATACAATCAAAGCCAGAGCAATGACCTTTCCTTATCTAGTACATGAATTGGTTAAAGGAATTGGTGATTATATCAGTATGGACGTTGCTTCTCAAGAAGAATTGGACACTGAAACCATGGATGACGAAATCAAACAAATCATGGCAGGTCCAGCATTGGAAATGAAATTGAGAAAATTGGTGCCAACAGATAAACTTGAATACTTACCTATAATTAAAAAACTATTTTATAAGTTGCCAATTGAAACAATCAAGGAGATACTGTTAGGAGGAATGAAAGCTCAGTCCCATATGAAGGATTTGGTACAACAAGCTGAAGAAAGTACGCAGGATGTAGATTAAAATACTGAATGAAATTTAATCATCAATACTTAGGTTATGAGTCTGAGGATCAAAGGGATGTATTTAGTTGTAATATTATAGATGATTATGGAACACCGTTGGGATATTGTAAGTATTATAAACCGTTGTTAGAGTTTGAAACGGTTTATATTGAATTCATTAATATACATTATGAACACCGTAGAAGAGGTCATGCCACCGCAATGGTAAAAGAACTTCAACGAATGTATTATTTGAAATGGGACGGTAGATTAAGTGTTGACGGTAGGAAGTGGTATAATTCATTGATGGAAAGACAAATAGTATAATATTTATACTACATGAAAGTCATTAAAGGAGATGTAAACTTAGAAGGTTTAAATTTAAGAGAAATACCGGAAATTCTAAAGGATGTTTCAATTGAAGGATCATTAAGTTTATATAGTAACAATTTGCGCAGTCTTAAAAATTGTCCTAAAAAAATTATACGCCATTTAAATGTGGCTAATAATAGAAGTTTGCGTTCATTGGTTGGTGGACCAGAAGAAGTAGGTGCTATTGATGTACATAATTGTAATCTAACAAGTTTAGAAGGATTTCCAAAGATAGTTAAATCTGGCAATTTTTTAGGTGGTCGTGTAGATGTTAGTGGTAACAAATTGACTTCATTGGTTGGTTTACCTCAAGAATTGTCAGAGTTAGTTATATACAATAATCCAGGTCTTAAAACATTGCAGGGGTGTCCTAAAATTATTCATGGCAGTTTTGAAGCATTGTGGTTACCAATTACCAATATGATTGGTGGTCCAACTGTAATATATGATGATTTGTTGTTGTATGATACAGAAATAAATTCCTTGGAAGGATTTCCAAAAGAAGTTGGTGGCAACATTTTTCTAGGCAATACACCACTTGGTAGTATATTATTTCCAACTAGAAATACTCCAGAAACAAAGAAAAAATCTGAGGAATTAATAAGTAAAATACACAGTATATGTGACATTGGAGGGGGTATATACAGAACTGCAGATGATATTGAAGAAGAAAATCCAGAAATAGAAATGGATGATTATGAACCAGATGATTTTGGAGGATTTCGTAGAGTATGAGACGCAAACATTTTTATGACAATGTAGAATTGGATGATATGTTTCTAAGAGAAATACCAGATAATATTGCAATGTATGCGTGTCATGGTTCATATGATATATCTAATAATAAACTTGCCTCATTAAAAAATTGTCCGTCATTTGTAAAAGGTAATTTTGATTGTAGTCATAACAACTTAACATCATTAAGAGATGGTCCACAAGAAGTTCAAGGAAGTTATTATTGTAATTTTAATAAAATAACATCATTGGATGGTATTGCAAAAATTATTGGAGGAGGTGTAGATGTATCATCTAATCAATTGACATCATTACAAGGTCTTCCAACACTAAAATCTAATAGATCATTAAAGGTAACTGATAATAAAATTACAAGTTTGATTGGATATGGATTTGAGTCAATTGAATTTAGTTCATTTGATGTAACCTCAAATAAATTAACATCATTGGCAGGTAGTCCATATAGAGTGAATGCAAATTATGAATGTGATGCTAATCCAATTGAAAACTTTGTTGGTGGTCCTAAATTTGTTGGAAGAAATTTTTATGCAGTAAGTTTACCCAATTTAAAATCAATTGAAGGATTACCGCATGTAATTGAAGGTAAATTGTATATCAGTATGATTGATATGCGTAGAATATTTACTGGTCTTACTGACGGAAACATATTCAAGGAAATTAGATCCATCAGCAACATTATTGGTGGTATAGCTACAATATAACATTATGAAACAAATAGACGGAACAGTAAATTTAAGTGATTATCTTTTAAAAGAAATACCATCAATATTAAATGATGTTGTTATTAAAGGTACATTGGATATTTCTGATAATCGTATTAAAAATTTGAATAACTTTCCGTTAGAGTGTGATGGTGTAGATTTGTCTGATAATCCACTCACTAGTTTGGTTGGCATAAAACAAAAAAGGATGGGTATATTAATACTCAATAGAACAAAAATTCAAAATTTGGAAGGATGTCCTGAACTAGTATCACAACTTATAATAAAAAATTCTCCTTCATTTAATAGTCTAAAAGGCACCTTAAAAAATATAACCGGTGATTTTGGATATATTACTATAGCTGGTACTTCCTTACAAACATTAGAACATTGTCCTAAGACAAACGGTGATGTTAATTTTTACCTTCCTTATAATAAGTTAGTATCATTAGTAGGTATGCCATCTAGATGTCATCACTTGAATATTGCTGAAAATAATTTAACTACATTAATAGGATGTCCTCAGTATATTACCGGAGATTTTAATTGTAAATACAACAATTTGATTAATTTTGACGGATTTCCTAGAATGATTGAAGGTGATGTTTTTATGACAGTTTCTCGTATGTTTGGCAATCCATTGATGATACAACATGGTTATTTTGAAAGAGAACTTCGTCAAAGATGTAAAATATACGGCAGAATAGAATTATCTGATCCGTCAGATTTACAAATTTAACAACTAATAATATGGGAAAATATATAAAAGGAGATGTAACATTAGCAGGTCTTCATTTAAAGAAGTTGCCTGAAATATTTAAAGATTTAATAATTGAAGGCAATTTATTTTTGAATGATAATCGTCTCACTACATTAGAAAATTTTCCAGAACTTGTTACGGGAAATATACAATTTGGTTCAAATCCATTGGTTAGTTTAAAAGGTATAAAACAAACCGCAGTATCAACATTATCTATCCATGCTAGTAAATTTAGTGATTTGGAAGGATGTCCGTCACACATTAATAAATTAGAGATAATTGGTAATAACAACTTAAAAAGTCTAAAGGGTCTTGCACATCATCTAATAACTTTAAAAATTATGGGTACACCATTGCAAACAATGGAATATTGTAATCAAAATATCCATGGTACATATCATCTTGAATTTAATACACTAAAATCTCTGGTTGGAATGCCAAAACAATGTAGAGAACTAAAAATAGGATTCAACCAATTAGAAAATTTTATTGGTGCTCCTGAAGTTGTACTTGGAGATTTTCAATGTTATCATAATCCAATACTATCATTGGAAGGATTTCCAAAATATGCAAAAAGAGTGATTATTAATAATTTTATGAAAGACAGAGAACTTACAAGAAGAGATGTGGCAAGAGTATGTGAAACACAAGAAATTGTCATTTCAGTATAATAATAAATTTCAAACTAATATTTATAAACATATGAAACAACTATTGACAGAAGCCAATCTAACAAATTTTTCAGAATTACTAACTGCCATAAACAAAGTATTGGACAACAAAGACATTCCACAATTTGCTGGTAGTGAAACCAATAAAGTAAGAGATTGGTTCTTAAAACAATATGTAAAAGCCATCAAAGAAGATGAAGTTGACTTACAATCATCTATCACACCACACAAATATAGTGAAGGTGAACCAGAATGGATGAATAAGCCTGACATCATGGACTTTAGTGGTGACTTGCCAGAAGATGTAGTTGATGAAATCAGTCACACAGTAGACTATTTTGCTACACTTGACGCAAATGATTTGAGAAAAATCTACAAAGAACCATATAGAGTCATCAAACAAAAGGTACAAGAATGGGACAGAGAATTGGCATCAACATCAAATGATACCAAGAAGGAAGATACTTTAAAGAAAACACTTACCAAAGGTACTGATTATAAGATTATAAAGGAAATTTCTGGATTAAAGTGGGTAAAACTACTTACACCAAAAGCAAAAGATGTTGAAGGTGATGTAATGGGACATTGTGTAGGTGGTGAAGGTTATGAAAACAAAGACATTTATTCACTATGGGATAACAGAGATAGATCTCATGTGACTATTGAAGCAGATGATAACAGAAAGACTATTCAACAAATCAAGGGTAAACAAAATAGAGAACCAGTTGAAAAATATCAACCAGCTTGTGTTGAATTTATTGCTAATGCAATGTTGCAAGGATTCAAAGTACAAGGTGACGGTGAAAATATTGGTATGATTAAACATAACAGTGAATATCACTTTGATGACTTGAATGTATTACCAGAAAAATTCAGAACCAAAGAAATATTTAGAACTTGGGTAGATAAAATTTTCCCAACTGAAATATTCCCTAAACAACAAAAAGCTATTGCTGACATTGCAAAGAGAATTGTAGAAGTCTAATTATATGATTAAACTTATTGACTTACTAAATGAAGCGCCTATAGGTACATATACAACCATAGGTGACTTTGAAAAGGGTGCATCATATAAAGATCCAAGAGACAGAGCTTCTGTTAGCCATCCAGTAACAGTACAAAAAGTCAAGGATATGTTGAAAAATACAATTGTTGACTTTGACTTTTACTTTGTTAACAAGCCTGGATTGAGAAAATTTGCGGAAAAAGGTAGAGTACCATATGAATTTATCTTTAAACCACAACCAGATGGTTTAGGATTGACACATGAAGAATTGGGTGATAGAACTATAAATAGTGATAATATCACTGTATTCTTTGTAGGTAATACCGCTGCGGATAAAATTCCTATGACTGCATGGACAATTGTTCATAGAGTTGGTCACGCAATGAATAGAACACCACAGTTTCAAGAATATACAAACTGGTTGGATAAACAATTTGATGAATTACTTGCTTTGTATGGTAAACAAAAAGTAAACACCAGATATAGTTTTAATGATAATGATTATAAAAGATCCAGAGCTTATGATTTAGCTAAGGGTAGATTATTCAATCATATAGGTACAATGCGTAGTGCTAGAGAAGGTAGAATACATCTTAGACCATATGAATTTTACTATGAATTGTTTGTACAATATTTGAAAGACGGTGAGATTAAATTTAATCCATTGACCAAAAACATTTTGGTTGGTTATGGACCATATGGTAGCAAAACTATTGCAAGTACACAAAACTTAGCTGACGCACAAGAACATTTGAATATGATTGCAAATACAATACCATATTATGTTGAAGATGTATTGAGAGCAAACACTGGTGATATATTTGTAATGTAATTTTATGATTAAACTAACCCATCTTCTTTTAGAACAATTGCTTAGTGAAATAAGCACAAACACTCCATTGTATCATCGTAGTTTGCGTAAAATGAATGTTGGTGATGCAGTAGAAATACCTAGAGATACTGCCAATAAACATTATTTAACTTATAAGATGGGTGAATTAGCATTGGAAGAAGAAAGAAAAGAAACTGCTCCAGATGCTCCTAGTAGATTAAATTGCGTATATAGTAGTTTAATTCCCCGTAGTAGATTTATTGATAAAGGATATTTGTACAGAATAAAACCAACGGGTAGAATCTTTGTAGCTGATAGTACATTGATAGATAATATTATGGAACAGTTTGACAGAGAATACTATGAGTATATTAGTAGATATGACCAACCAGAAAGAACAGAAATTGAAAAAGAGTTACTACAAAATCCAAAAAGACTAATGGAATATTTACCCCGTGAAGCTTATGAATATTGGATGGGTGAAAAACCAAATATTGCTGCATTTGGTAAATCCGCTTTGAGAGATATAGAAGTATTGAGTGATGGTGCTATTGTAACTGAAGTAGTAAGTGAAAGTGAAAAGTCTACACCATTTGTTATTGGTGATGATGTAGTTGTTACTGAAAGTGATAAGTTAAGAGCACAGTTGACTTTATATCTTAATACTAAATCATTGGCTAAAGGTGAGGAAGTTAAACCTGATTATACTCCAGAAGAAATATCTTCTTTATTGAATTACATTGGCAATAACATATTTGACGGCGTTAAAGCTGAACCAAGTAAGTATACAGAAAATTCCTATGATTTTCTTGGTAATCTTAAAAAAGGTGCTAAATTAAAGATTATTAGCTTGGCAAGTAATATTAGAGGTGGTAGAAGTGCGTATAATATTAAAGCTGGTAAATATGAAACCATAATGTTTGATTTTTATGTTGACGGTAAATTAATCAGCCGTAATAGAAAAAATAATGATAAAAACATTACACACAGACTCACTCTAAGTAGATGGAGTAATGAAAATATACCTGATTACAGCAAATATTTAAAAAAGATATGAACTTGATTACAGAAAATAGACACAATGAATTTGGTTGTTTAATGGCTATAGTTGAACCAACCAGAGGACCACACATCATTAAATTTGGTAAAACAGTAATACCACCACAAATTCTTTATACAGATCCAAATGACAGTACCTATGGTTATGATGATGAACCACACATTACAGCTAAGTATGGTTATTCTCCTGACTTAACAAGGGCTGATTTAGCCACCATCCTACAAGGTATCAAACCATTTGTTGTTAAACTTACTGGTTTAACCCAATTTCAAAATGAAAAGTATGATGTGGTCAAGTTTGATGTGGAAAAGAATGAGATACTATCTGAAATAAGACGTAGATGTGATTGTTATAAGAATGAGGATAAATATCCAGATTATAAACCACACATGACGGTGGCTTATGTACAAAAAGGCAAGTTTCCTCATATCAAAGAAGGATTAAGCCTATCTGTGCCTGTTACCAGATTCAAGTATAGTGGTCAGGATGGCAAGAAATTATATATTAATCTGTAACAATTAAAATAAATTAAGCAACCTGTATATGATGTATTTATATACAGGATTTTTTATATCAAAATATAATATTGACAAATCTCCTGAAATTATTATAATAGCAAGCACATTAAATATAATATGGATGAAGCGCTTCAAGCAAAAAGCATTAAGAAACATTATAGAATTATAGTGGATTTTGAATTGGATGTGCCTGATGAAAGTTATGTGGTTGTAACGCATGAGCGCAAAGGATTATCTAAAGATTTGTGTGGTTATGCGCTTAGCTGTCAAAGATTAACAGTATATTCAAGTGATCATCCAAAAGTAGGAAGGTTTAGGCGCAAACCTGAAAATATAAAAGCGCATTTTGATAATCAAGAAGAGTTTTTAGATTATAGTATTTGATATATATAATCATGATTGAAGATACTAGTAAACATGTTTGTGTATATAACCATGACGTTAGAATATGTTCTGAAGGCGCAGTATTGATACTAGAACATCCTGCTGGATGTTATTTAGATGCGGCTGGTGATGAGTGTAGAGACAAGATATTAACTTATATGATCAATGAAGGTTATTTGGATGCGGTACAAGAATCATTGGTCATAGATAGTTATCTCAAATAAAATAACTAATTAACTATAAAATTAATATTTATAGGTAACAATCTAACAAAAGGAATATTATGATGGTAGCAGGTGGAATTACAACATTAAGACCAGTAGGAGGTTTACACACAAACAATCCTGGTATGACTCAAGCTCAATATGACGCTCAACAAGCCGCAGTTGAAGCTAAAAAAGCAGCACAACAAGCAAGAGTAGATGATTTAGTCAACAAATTGGCACAACAACATCAAGCCAACAAACCAACTCCGGTAGATCCTAATGCGCCAAAAAGATGGTCTGTTAAATACTAAGTTATAATTAAATCTGTTATGGGAAAAATCATGGTTGGTAATAAGGAATTTACTCCTCCTCCTATTAGTCCTACAACTGAACAAGTTGTTGAGACACCTAAACCATCTTCATTGAGAAAATTTACTAAAAAAGAAATTTATACACTAGTTGGTGTTGTACTATTTTTAGTAACTCTTGGATTTTTGCCTACGCAAATAACATATAAACACAAAATCAGTAAATTAGAACAACAAATTGATCAAATAGATCCATTGAATAAAGTTGAGACGGATCTAAGATACAAACTGTCAAAATTAGAATCAGATATAAATGTAGAAGATGATGATTTATATAAAATATTGTCACAAATGAGAAATGAACGTAGGCTCATGATATTAGATCAATTAGAACAAATACAATTATATAAATCTATCCAAAACATAACAACAATAGAATTTTATAATAACAAAATACAAGAACTAAAACAAAAAGAGTTACTTTATCATAGATAACTATACTTATATCATATGGACTTAATTACAAAATTTTTAACTCTACATAACCAATTGAAGGTTTATCATTGGCAAACTGAAAGTTATGCTCAACATCAAGCTTTTGGTGGTGCTTATGATGCATTCACTGGATACATTGATCAATTCATTGAAGAATTCATGGGTAAGAATGCTAGAATTATGGCAAAAGGTGGATTCAAAGTTGAATCCAGTAACATTTCAGATAAAGATCCAGAAAAATTCATTGAAGAGTTTATAACATTCTTAGTAACTGAATTGCCTAAACAACTCAAACCAGAAGATACAAACTTATTAAACATAAGAGATGAAATGTTGGGTGAATTACAAAAACTCAAGTACCTACTCACACTAGATTAATTTTAAATAAAATAAAGTTAGAAAAGTCTGAATAGGGAAACTTATTCAGATTTTTTTATTTTGACAACAAACATAAACCAGATACAATAAAGAACATATGAAAATCAAAATTCTAAAAAACATTGATATTGATATTGACAAGACTCGTTTGCAAGAAGTCTGGCCAAAATATCTGTCCAAGAATGACATTTTTGATATTGAAAAGATTGAATCCCTCAATGACATGACCGTCAACTTGGTGCTCTCTGACGGTGATATTCTTCTGGAAGTCCCAAAAAATGCGTTTGTTCCCTTGGCAGGAAAAAACCGTTGACTTTGAGAAAATCCGTGGTATTCTAAATATGTAGTCTGAATTAACACAAAATAAAAAATAAAAATGAACACTATTGATAAGCCCATGTTGATGCAGTTTGTACGTGACCGTGATGACCAACCCCGTGGCATGGTTGTTGCAACCGTAATTGACGGATCTGTCCGGTTTGGTTGGAGTTACACCAATACCAAGGCCGGTGACCGCTTTAATAAGCAAAAGGCTATTGTTATTGCAACTGGCCGTGCTGAAAAGGGATGGGGTTCAAAGGTAAAGACTCCACACCGTGTTACTAAGGCACTGAATCAAATTGTTGACCGTTCTGTACGTTATTACAAGGGTGTTCCGTTTGTTACAAATGTAAAGTAAACAACACATTTATAAATGGATAAAGCAAACTTGCCAGGAACATTCAAGGGTAGCGTAGATGATCTACTAGAACACTGCGTTAACCTTGACGTTAAAGAAAATCAAAAAAATATTGTTGAGTCAGAAAAAGTCTTGTCAATTCAGTTTCTTATGTCAGAATTTGAATGTTCTGAACAAGAAGCAGAAGAAATTTACAATGAAATTGCTTTGAATGAAGTAAAACAAACAGTTGACAAGATGGTTGCAGATGGTATCATGGAAATTGTAGGTTACAATGATGATAATGAACCATTGTTTGGTCTTACTGAACTTGGAAAACAAGTTCAGAAAGAACTTGAAAAGTAAATAATCTCAGTGCCCTCATAGTGTAACGGATAGCACAAGGCTCTTCTAAAGCTTTAGTTTAAGTTCGAATCTTAATGGGGGT
>Ga0207941_1000237_pt1 | contig 17741 bp, 15 predicted proteins | sample LakMenEpi13Sep12_FD_150695 | JGI IMG/M metagenome (GOLD analysis project Ga0207941, IMG submission 150695) | Freshwater microbial communities from Lake Mendota, WI - 13SEP2012 deep hole epilimnion (SPAdes) | ecosystem: Environmental > Aquatic > Freshwater > Lake > Epilimnion/Euphotic zone ...
GGCTTGCGTTGCCAGCCGTATCGATCACCACCAGGCGAAAGCGGTAACGACCCGGCTGGAGGCCCGCATCGACTACCACAGACGGTTGATCGGTGCTGATCGGTTGATTCGGCTTGAACGCTGCCATGGTTTCTGCCTACTGAGGCTCGATCGGGGGTCGTAACGGATTCAATGGCCTGATTGGTGGACGAATCGTGTCGAATGCTGGCCGCTCGGGAATGGGCACCATCGTCCATTCGTAACGAACAATCTTGCCGGGCTCCACATCGCGGGAACGTTCACCGGATAGGGAAAAGCTCTTGCCCAATTCCACCCCTTCCCGGGGGCCATCCAGCACGGCGGTGGGGTCCTGGCTGTCGCGGACGGTGACCTCAAGGAAGGCTGGTTTTGAGGGGTTGTTCTGCTCGTCGAACACCACCAGCTGGAAGCGCACCGGGCCTATCGGCAACGGGTCAGTAGTGCTGACGCTGACCTCAATGGTCGGATCGCTCGTTTCGATCGGGGTGTTGAGTTTGAATTCAGCCATGACAGTTATGCGAGAGCGGGGGAATGGAGGGTGGCAAGGCCTAGTTGAGCCGCTGCCAGCGGTAGCGGGTCAACCTCCGTCCTGGGCTAGCCTGGGAGGGCCGGGCGTCCAGTTCGAAGGAATCGCCCTGTTCAACGGTCGCCGGACCCGTGAGCCGAGCCTGGGGTGGTTCGAGCACGGGCCAGTCGCTGCTGCCACGGCCCAGCCGCGGGTCCAGGCTGGCGGGAGATAGGACGAAATCCCGCCCGAGCGGACTGAGGTTGACCCGGGCCGCCTGAGGACCTGACTTGGCCGTTAGATAGGTGTCGATGCCGACCAGACTGGCCACGCCCACCAGGAGGGGATAGGAGGCCTTGACGACGCGGGTCTCCACATGGGCCGGCGTTTCCAGCTCGACGATGCGCCGAATTAGTCCCAGGTCCTGGGGCTCCACCTGGTCGTGGACATAGACGGTGGCCCGGTAGGCCAATTGGTCGAAGAAGGCGGCGACCGCTTCCGTTTCGCTGCTGTCTCGGGCGATTTCGGCAGGGAACAGGGCCAGAAATTCCTGTTCCGTTTCAGCGCCAAGGATCAAAGTATCGCCCACAAAGGAATTGCCACTCACGCTTAAGCCCGCCAGTAACGGATCTTCCTGATCGGCCAGGTCGGCACCCAGAATCGTGGCGAAGGTCTTTCGCAGCCGAAAGTCTTCCAGCACGATGATTTCGCCGCCTGTGACACGGCCTGCCGTGGCGATATCGAGGGCCAGCTCGAGCCCGTCCCTGGTACCTCGCCGGCGATAAAGCTCTGGCGTGCGCTGCAGCAACTGGCGCCGTCGATCGGTCGGGTAGGCGGGATCAAACGTCACTCCGATCCAGCTGCCTAGCCATTCGAGAGCTTCTGGCGGGGTACTGCGGGGGTTGGTGAGCAGATAGCTGTGGGCAATGCGGTCCTCCAGCGGCGTGAGAATCCCTTCGCAGTTGGCAAGAAAACGTTCCAGGAAATCGGCAGGGGTGCTTCTTTCGCTGGGGACATCGCGATCGCCACCGAACACCGTCTCTTGGTATAGCTCCGGCAGGTAGCGATCCCGATAGGAAAACCGGGAGCCGTAGACCCGCAAAGCGGCCAGAGCTGGGGTGCTCTGGCCATCGCCGCTCAGCTGTACCTGCACCCAGAGATAGCGGCCCTGCAGTGCTCGCACCTTCAGGCCCGCCCGTTGCACCAGAGCCGTGAACAAGCCATTGCGATGGCGCTGCGCAGGGCACTGCAGGACTCCCTGATGAAACGGCACTTCCGACGCCATCGGCAGCCATACACCACAGGGCACCTGGCCATCTCCTGGTTGGAAACGCTCGCCGAAGCGGTGCCCATGCCAGTCGTGCGGTGGGTTCAGATCGTCCGTTGCCGCCAGCAACACCTCGATGCCGGTGGTGGGTGGAATCGCCGCCTCCAAATAGAGCCGATGCCAGATGGTTTCCGGCGTGCCGCTGTCAAAGGTGGGCTGTTGCGGCGCATCGGCATTGGTCGGCTTGGCGGCTGCCAAGGCATGGCGGCCGAATGCCTTGCCATTGCGGGCATAGATCGGCAGCGGCAACACATCCAGGGGAGCGGTCTGGGGGGGATTGCCGAGACCGGCAGCCTGCCGGGGATAGTGGGGGGGCAGGCTGGAGCCGTGCACAAAGGGTCCTGGCACGAAGGCGGTTTCGGGGCCAGGTGCAGCGGGCTCATGGGCCAACTGGAGGGGATAGAGATCGCCGACGGGCTGGAGCGTCAGGCCAGTGGCGGGGATGGGTTCTTCGCCGAGCGACAGGTCGTAGACGGGGGCCTCGTTGCTGACCTGAGCCAACCGGATGGCGAGACGCTCTTCGCTTACCCAGGTGAGGCTCCAGGGGAAGAGGCTGCCGCCGAGCACGACGCCGGGGCCCAACTCTTCGGAGGGCTCCAACAGCCGGATCCGTCCTGCGCCGTTGTGCCAGAGGAGCACGGCCAGGCGACCGCTGGGGCTGGGCGCTATCGCCACCGCCTTTTCCTCCACCGGGATCAGCACCTGCTCTAGCCGGCTCAACCGTGGTGGATGGGGGTTGGGTTCGCAGCCACAGATTCGGTTCGGGTCGCTTTCAGGGCTGTCTAGCCCTGCCAGGGGGTAGCCCTGAACCCGCCAGAGCGTCTGGTGAACCCGGTCCAGCACCCAGACCCCCCCGTCGGGATGGGCGGCCAGGCGCCAGGCCTGGCAATCAGGTTGCGTGAGCGTCAGATCGGGCCAGCGTCCCCGGCAATCCCGCAGCAGCACCCGTCCCGCCATGGCCACATAGAGAACGCCGTCGTTGCCCATCACCAGATCGGAGGGGGTCTCCCCACTGGCCGGCAGGAGCAGATCCGTGGGCGAGGCCACCACGCCCGTGGCCAGGATCCGCTGGCTCTGTGGATCCCAGTAGGCCCTGGTGCCGTAGCTGTCGAGGGCCTGGGGAACCTTTTCCAGGTACGAACCAGCTTTCGCTGCAATCACGGTGGCATCTTGGGCAGCCTGCTCCCACCTGGGTCGTCGCTGGCTGCTGAGGCGCAGGTGTCTTTGGCTGCGGTCAAACTCCAGGGCTGGCGGATCGCCGGGTCTAAACCACTGCCCGCTTTCGGCAACCATCCAGAACCTCAGGCCGTTGGCGTCCACTCAGCAGACCTCCGGCATCACAGGCACGGCAATCCCCAGCCGATCCCCGGCCAGGGGTTGGGGATCGAGAACGGCGGACGGCGCACCGTTGGCGACCACCACCGCCAGGAGTTCAGGTAACTGCCAGACCTCAAGGCGGAGCGCAGCCGGTTGGGCGTCGGTGCCCAGAAGCTCCCGCCAGCGATGGTCCGCCTGATCCTGCAGAAACAGGCGCAGACCCGTCACCCCTTCTACCCCGGGCACCCGCGAAACCACCACCTCCAGTTCCCGCTCCTGAATCGACCGACCCAGAGGCCAGCCCTCGCCTTGCAGCCCTCCCGGCACCAGCGGCCAGAGAAACCGCTGCAGGGCCTCCTTAACGGCCTGCAGCACCCCATCCTGGCCAAAGCCGTTCTGAACCTCCACCCCTACACTGAGCCCGAGAGCCACGTACTCACAACCGATCACGTAGAGCTCCGTTGCCAGCGGTCGCCGCTGATCAAGCCAGGCGTGCACCCGCTCCAGCGTGGGGCGATCCGGTCGGGGATTGGGTGGCTGAATCGCATCCGCCTGGGGCAACACCAGCACCGAAACCACTCCTGGCACTGGAGAACGTCTCTGCTGAGGTTTGAAACGGGGCAACAGTTCGACGCGCCCCAGACGCACCCCCGGCGTTTCCCCAGCCAATTGGCGGTAATCGCTTTCGGTAACGGCACGATCGCGGTGGCGAAAGAGATCGGGGATGCGCCGTTCTGCCGCTTCCAGGGTTTCGGCGTCTTCGCCACCGATGAGGGGCAGCGCTTGCAGCACTTTGAACTGACTGCTCAAACGGAGGCCCTGTCCATCCTGAGCCGATATGGCGGTCAAGGCCCCCGGCGGCAGGTTGCCTGCCCGTCCGCCACCGGAGCGCATCTGGGCGATGCGAATGCGGCTGTTGATTTCGGGAATGCGGCCCCGCAGGCCATCGCCGAACCTGATGGCGCCTGCTTCGCTGTCCAGGCTATATACGGCGGCATCGCGACCGGCCAGGGCCAGATCCTCAATTCGCTGCCAGGGCTGGAAAACCCCGCCGCTTGCTTCCACCTCAATGGCGAGGGACTCCGCTTGCACCGATTGGCCGGGCAAGCTGATTTCCTGGTCGGCCTGGCCGCTGCTCTGTCCAAGCAGGACACGACCCTGAATCGTCTGACGTTGATCGACTGCCACGGCATTGATGCCCAGCCAGCTGAGCGAAAGATCCGGCAGGGTGGGGTTGGAACCAGCAACGCCGCGCAGCGATTCAGGTGGTAAGGGCCTGAGGCGAATCCAGGCCACCAGCCGGGTGGCGGTTTCCGGGAAGTCCAGGCGCGGCGGATGGCTGCCCACCCCCGCCTGCACGAAGCTGCGCACGTCGTTATCGGGGACTCCGATCTGGCCTGAGGTCGGCAGTGCCAGCCGCACTATGCCCTGGTGGAGCAACCTGTCGCTGCTGTCTTGCACGACCGTCAGCGGCAGGTACTCAGGCTCGCCCCTGAACTGCCGGCCGGTGCTGATTTCCCAGACGTGTGGCACCTGCTGGCGGCTGCCGAAGTCGGCAAAGTCGCTGGGCAGTGCCAGCGTCGGCACCACACCGATGTTGAGCAGCAGGGCCCGGCCATCGCTGGCACCGTCGAGGGCCTGCCTGACGGCTTGATTGTGGGCCGCTTGGTTCTCCTGACTCGAAGCCAGCAGGGCCAGCCAGAAGCAGCCATCCACCGTGCGACTGGCCGCACTGAAACCGCCGGCTTCGGGTCTGCCGCCGCTGAAGATCGGAGTGGTGAAGTAAGGAGCGGCCTGTTGGCTTGCCGTCAGGTTGTAGATGCGGCTCAGTCCCTGCACCACCTCGGCATAGCGGGCCGTTTCGCTGACGGACAGTTTTTGCTTGACGTATACCTGTAGGTTGAGCGGCAGAACGGTCAGTTCATCACAGGTTTCAAAGTCGACGGGGCCCTTGAGCCTGGCGAGGGGCCGTAGTCGATAGGTCTGGGTGTCGCTTGGGGAGGTCAGCTCCAAGCAGATCAAACCCTGGGCAGCAAGGGAGGGTTTGAGTGGAATGCCCAGCAGTTGCAGGAATGCCAGTCGCTGCTTCTCGGGGCTCAGGTTGACGCGATACAGAAGCGTGTCCGTCAGCCAGGCAAACAGCTCCAGCACGGTGCGGCCCGGATCGCCAGGGCGGGGATCGGTCCACTCAGGGGTGTGGGCAGGAATACGGGCCAGCAATTCGCTGACGAGATCGTCAAAACTGCGGTCATCCAGGGATGGCGGACGAATGGGCATGATCTAGGCCTCCAGTTGCAACGTCAGACCCAATTGCCGGGCGGTACCGGTGCGCTTGATGCGGTACCAGATCTCCACCCGCAGGTGGCTGGGTTGGGCCGGCACCTCATTCACCTCCACCCGATCAAGCACGATGCGGTTTTCCCAGCGGCTCAGGGCATCAGTGATGCGATCGTGAATGCGGCGCCGGGTGGTGAGTGTATTGGTCTGGTTCAGAAACTCCTCCAGGCTGCCGCCGAAATCCGGCCGCATCAATTGCTCGCCAGGGCGGGTGCGCAGAATTACCTCAATGCGTTGGCGCACGCTGTCTTCGAGGCTGGGATAGCTCAACTGACCCGCCCCATTCGGCACGGGCAAGAATGGCCAGGTGAGCAGCGGAGGAGGGAGAGCCATGGCTATGAATCAGTAGCGGAAAAGGCTGAGCTGATGAATGGGAACAGGGAGTTGTTGATTATGAGTTGGATTTTTTAATTGGGAAAGGAATGCATATTTTGATTATAAAAATCCACCAAAAGATTAGATTAAAGAGCTGTAGGAACAGATTCAGAACAATGAAGGCGCAGAGGGTGATGATTGGGATATTGAAACCGCAGATCCAGCTCAGACCGAGCCCACTGCCGGATTTGTCGTCACCCTTCAGCAAATCTTTAGGGTCGTTGCGCAGCAGGTTGAACAGCCGGGGTGGCACCCGGAAGGCCACGTTAGGCCTGAGATTCTGAAGCGCCTTAGGATCAAGAACATCGGGCAGATCGATCCGCAATGGTGGGGCATTAGTGTTTGTGTACCAGGGGGCAATCGTGAAGGGGTTGCTGTAATCACTCCAGATGATCTTTGGTGGACAGCCATCATCGCGACGCAGGCGTACGAAGGCTCTCACCTGATACTGGCGATCGCTGTCTTCAAATCGTTCTTCAGAGGCAGTTAGCTCCCCAAGCCGTTGCAATAGTTGGGTCCGGGTCAGGGCCACGATGCGCCTTTGCTGCTCAGCGGTGATCAGGCCCCACTGGCGTGGTAGCCGCACCTGCTGATTGGCCTGGCGTTCCACCAGGACCCGATATGCCTGCTGCAGGAAACTGCCCAGCTGCTGGGTCTGGTTGGTATTAGCATCGATGCTGATCTGATTGAGTTCCTGGAGCAGCGCCGAATTTTCAAAGGCATTTAAGTGATGCTTGAGCTGTTGCAGAAACAGCGAATTGATCGCCTGTTGCTTGGCGGGGTCGGAGCTGTCCGCATCCGCTGCAGTGAGGACTTGGCCGGCAAAACCGGAAGGAAAACTGCGGGTCTCGTTACCGCCAATGCGCAGATAATAAGGCAAGATTGTATTTACAATTTCCTGGTCAAATGCCTTACTGGTTTCGTCATCCGTGGGCGTGGGCAATGGCTGGGGCAGCTCGCTGCGCTCCGAGCTGCTGACAGGCACAAGACCGAAGAGAATCGTTCGTCCGGTGACCTGATTCACAGCAGGTGGAGCGATGAACAGGCTGCTGACGCTTTCGCTCAGGCGAGTGGCATCGGGCAGCAGGCGCCTCTCCAGTTCGGGATGGCCACAAAGGGGCCGGGGCCGATGGTTGGGGTCCGGATCGAGCATTTCCTCGTTGTTGTTCTCAAAGACCACCCAGCCCCTCAGACTTGTGCCGGTGGCGGTTTGCTCCTGGTTCCTCCAGCCCTCCCGCCGCCCATCAGCAGCCAGGCGGCGGACCACCAGTCCGGCACTGTCGATATGCTCGGGGTCGAGGCGAGTTTGCAGGGTGGGCAGTGCAAACGGGTTGCAGACCACTTCCAGCAACGCCAGGTAAAAGGTGCGATGTACAGGTTGTAGTAACTGCAGCACCTCGTTGCTGCCTGGAGTCATGCGGCCCTGCAGGCTGCTACCGGCAGTCAACTCGTTGAGGATCGCGCTCAGGAAGTTCTGATCCTGCCGCTCTATCAATGTGGGTCGCCCATCGCCGCCGCCCCAACCAGGCTTGTCGGACACCTGGCTGGCCCCCAGGCCCTGCAGCGTGGTGGGGTGTTCGGCCTGGATGGGCTGGCGGGTCTGACGCCGGGATCGGGTGCTCACCATATATTTCCAGCTCCTGGCGTGTAGGTGCTGGCGACCACCGTGGTGGCCTGGAGCACATCACAACGCACTATTCCAGAAAAATTACTGACGGCGGCGTTGACCGTGACCTGACCTGCCTTGACCTCAACCTGGCTGGCCTGAACGCTCACCTGGGCCGCTGCCTGCACCGAGACGCCCCCCGAATCGATTGTGATCGTGTTGCCGGCGGCTTTCAGCTCAATCTGACCGCCACCGGAGTCCGTCAGCGTGCCCGTCACGCCGTTGGCTGTCTCGAAGCTGATCGTGGCGCTGCCGGGGGTGGCCTCGACGATGGCGATGCGACTGCCGGCCTTACCCACCAGAGACCAGCGATCCGTGCGGTCACCGCCCAGTTGCTCGGGCGCCTGGGCGGCTCCGTTCCAGAGTCCGCCGACCACGATGGGCAAGCGGGAATCTCCCTGCACAAAGCTGATCAGCACCTCGTCACCCACATCGGGCAGCAGAAAGGCGCCGCTGCCAGACCCGGCGAAGGGCACCGCCACCCGTGCCCAGATCGGGCCGTCTTGATCGGCCGGACCATCGAAGCTGAACAGCCGCACCTGGACCCGGGACTGGTTGTCGGGGTCCTGTACCGATACGACTTCGCCCAGGTAATGGCTCTGGAAAAGGCCAGGAGTTGGAATAGTGAATGGCAAGCTCATGGGTTACCTCCCCAAAAGGCCGATTCCGCTTCAAAATCGGTTTCGTAGCCCCGCGTCAGGTCAAAGCGGTGGCAGGTGCGGGTGACGTAGAAGGTGTTGTCGAAGCGATCGCCCATGCCCCGCAATCGCACATGGCTGCCCACCCGCAGGGTCGGGTTGCCTTCGGCGGTGGCCTCGACGCAGACGAAGCGCCGGGCCTCTGCATCAAAGGCGGCGTCTGCCAGGGCATGGGCTTCGGCTTCGGTGCTGGCGGCCAGATGGGCGATGTGGTGGTGGCGATCCCCCAGGGTGCGCTGCAGCACCTGCGCCCCGGTGCGACCGCGCCCCGGACCGGCCTGCCCTCCCCGGCTACGCCCCACAATCCGGCGGCCCTGGCTGGCATCCCAGCCAGCGATGGTCACCTCGGTGGTCTGGTGGGCCAGATCAGCTAAGACCCTTGCTTGGCGCAGCTGGCTGTGCAGCTGCAGTTCGAGGGCGCCGCGGCGCACCTCCCCCCTGGGCGAAACGTGCAATTCATCGCCCACCACCTGCAGATCGCCGTCGTAGCGCCGCAGCAGGCGCCGCAGAAAGGCAAGATCGCTCTCGTCCAGTTGCACTTGGGGACCGATCGACTCACCCAGCCCCGTGATCACCGGGTTGAGTTCCAGTTGGTTCGCCAGTTGACGGGCTAGATCGGCGATGCTGGCGTTGAGATGGACCTGGGTGCGGCGGATCATGCGCGCCTGTTGCAGCCGATCTTCCGCCAGCACTATCAACTGAGGCGCGTCGTTTTCTGGAAACTTCGCCTCCAACCCGGTGATCAGGCCACGAAAGATTTCCTGCGGGGCGGTTTCGTCGCCGCTGTAAAGGGCGATGGCCTCCCCAAGTCGGAGGATCTTGTCATCCTCAAAGGCGAGATCCGCCCCGCCGCTGACGTCGCTGGCCACATTGGTGAGACGCAGTTCCAGCGCCGACAAACCGCCCTCCTGCTCGTTCATCGCCATGCTCACGACCAGTTCGCGCACCTTGGCGTACTCCTGACCATTAATGCGAACGGTCGGGCGAGCGCGATAGAGGGCCTGGATGGTGGTCGGAGTTTCGGGCATGGGCTTAGGGCGAAAGAGAGTGGCTTCGGAGGGTCAATCGGCCCGCAGACGGCAGGCCCGCTGCTCCATCTGGCGCAGCAGAAGTTGCAGGTTCTCGGCCGGTGGTTCCCGCAAAACCGGGGCAGGCCCGCCAGTGGCTGCCGGTGGCGTTTCAGGGGCAACGGTGCCCACAACTTGATCAAAGACAACGGGCATGACGCATCTCCTCAGGTGAACTGAATTCGGCTCTGCAGACTGGCGGTGGCCCCCACATCGGCCCTGAGGCCGCCTGAACTTTCCAGTTCGGCCTGCCCGCCGACCTGAAAGCTGGCATTGTTACCTGTGGAACGATTCAAAGAGGCATTGGCAGCCCTCAGGAGTGTCGGATACAGCCGCACCGGTGGGCCGCTGGCGCGGGCAGCGATCCTCAGGCCAGCGAAGGCTCCCTCGCTGGCCGCAATACCTGCCGAGGCCTGGCCACCGATCGCCAGATTCCCACCCCCTGAAACACCGAAGCTGGCACCAAAATCAACCCCGATCCCGGCACTGATGCCGGCACCGAATCCAGCACTCAAGCCTGCTTGGCCACTGGCAAAGGCTGCCGCTGGACTGAGCTGGATTTCAGCAGAGAGGGCAATGGCTCCAGAGGGAAATCGGATCGATTCGAGGCCATTGTTGGTGGCGATGGCCCGAGCGGCATTGGGGTTGCCTGCTTGGGTTGCCAAATCGGTGAGGCTTTCAGAGCTGGCTGCCAGGTTCTGAACCAAGGGCTCGAATTTTTTGTCGCTGCCCTGGCTGAGACTCTCGAACACCTTGTCCTGGTTGGCTAAGGTGAGGTTGATTGAGGCGCGCAGGGGGACTCCGGTTGGGGCAAAGAAGTCGATGGTTTCTTTATAGGACTCCACTAGACCCTGGAACTTGAAGCTGCCCCACTCGAACAACACCACGCTGGGGGGCGCGGCATTGTCACCCTCGCGCTTGGCCGGTTCCATCAGTTTGGCGATCTTGCCGGTTTGCAAGCGCACGTCGGTGCCATCGTGGGTGCTGTCGTAGATCAGATCCATACTCAGTTTGGCGGAGCTTTTAGTCACGTATTGTTTCTTTTCTTTGCCTTGACCCTTGTCCTCCAGGGTGTTGGAAATGGATATCTGCAGTGAGGTCGGATTGAAATGCACCGCAAACGGCTGGTTGGCCTCGGGGCCATTCAGGGGCTTAAAGCTGGCTCGAGTTGGTGCGGCGGTCATGGCGATTCAGGCTCTGGCTGGGGATGGGCTGGGGGTGCTCAGCAGCGTTAAACCTTCGTGGGCAATCTGAAGTTCTTCGATGCCCACATCAGCGCTTCTGGCATTGAGATCAGCCGCCTTGAACTTGATTGGCAGGGCGTTGTCCAGCCGCCAACGCAGTTGCTCCTGATCGCTGCTATCGCGCAGGCTGATCGTGGCGCTGAGGCGATAGGAGTAGGCCCCATTCTGGCTGGTCATCTCGAACCAGCGCCACAGATCTCGGTTGGCGGTCATGCCACGCTTGAGAATGATGGTGGCAAAGGTCACTGGACCGACCCGCTGCACCGCTCCGTAATTACGGCCGCCTTCCTTGATCACCTTGGGCTCCATGGTGGCCTCCAGGCCCGTGCATTCCGAAAAGGCACCACTGCAGAGGTTGTCGATCCGTTGATTGGTACCGCTGAGTCGGGATTCCTGGAACTCCACGCGAAAGCGGAAGACGTGCAGGGGATCGGCGAATCCGGAATCTGGCATCGTTCAGTTCAGCGGTGGGATGGGGGAAAAGGGGCGGGAAAGGTATGGGTTGATCAAGGTCTGAAAGCATTCAGCCCTAGGTCGGCACCGACACCAGCGACACCTGACCGCCTTGGCTCAAGGCCAGAACTACATGGATCTGCTCAATCGGCATGGCGGCGGTGAACTGCACCTCGGCAATCACGCGACCGTTGTCGAGATCGGCCTGGCGGGTGGTGGTGCGATCGCACCGCACCGAGAAGGCCTGCCCCGGGCTGGCTCCAGCCAGGGCTCCGACCTGCCAGAGACCCAGCAGCAGGGCGTCGAGGTCGCTTTTTAGCCGATTCCAGAGTGACTCCGACGCAGGCTCGAAGCTGACCGCTTCCCCCAAGCTGCGCGCCGCCCGCACTATCGCCGTTACCAGGCGATTGACAGAGGCCGGTCGGTAGCTGTCGCTCAGACTGGTGGTCACATCCGAGAGCAACCGCAGCCCCGCCGGTGTGGGCCCCAGCAGGGAAACACGCTCCAGCAAGGTGTTGGGCCTGGGCTGACCATGGGGGGTGAATAGTTGGGCTCGCGTCAGGGATGGTTCCAGCCCGTTTACATCGGCCAGGGGCAGGCCAGCGGCACTGCGGAAACTGCCTCTGGTCAGGGCGTTGCGAGCCAGCAGACCGATCAGCACCCCCTCGGGGGATTCCAGTTGCCCAGGCAAGCGCAACGACCCCGGGGTCCGCACCCAGGGATAGACCAGCTGGACGAAGGCGCTGGCAAGCCCCTGGGGGTGGTCGCCGACGCCGTAGGCCAGGGGCGGCACAAACACTGGCTCCCCTGCCGCTGGATCGGCTTCGATACGCTCCCCCTCGATCAAAAGCGCCAGATAGTCCTGCAGGGCGATCGCCCCATCGGATTCAGGTAAGGGCAATGGCAGGGCGGCAACTAGTTGCACCTCCCGCTGCAGACGGCGCAGCAGGTTGGCTACCAGAGCAAGCGCGCTCGCCCAGACTGCATAGCCCCCCAGGTCGCAGCGGGGCTCTTGCTGGACCAAGGCCCGTTGGTCAGTGGGGGCGCTCAGGGCTTCCGTGCATTCGACGAATTGCTCGCTCTGGCTGGGTTGTGCCGTCTTGGAGAGCAAGGGAACAGCGCAGGCCACCAGATCGGGCAGATCAGGCAAACCCACGTAGGAGACATCTGGCAGGCCGAACAGCAGGCCGATGCCGCGCCAACTGTCGCGATGCAATGGTGTTGCCGACAACCGCTGGGGATAGCCCGGCAGCAGCTTGACCAACCGTGCCAGGCGTTGCTCCCGTGGCGCGTTCAGCGGCAGGGGATCCCCGACCCGGACCACGTAGCAGCGCCTTCCCCCCTGGGCAAAGAAGGACCGCACGGCCGCCCCCAGATAGGTATGGCACCAAGGCTCTGCGGACGACGAGGTTGTGTAGGGGGTTGCATCCGGGCTTGCGTCCTGCCCGGCCTCCTGAGTCGGCGGGGTGTCGGTTAGCTGGCAGGGACGGCGATCCCAGGCGAACAACCGATCGAACATCTCCCAACTTTCCAGCGGAACCGGCAGATCCTCGAGGTCCAGCCGCGCTTGTCCCGGACTGTCTGCCGGACTCTGGAGCCAACCCTGGGCGATTAACCACCTATGCAGAGCCTCCGGGAGGTCGGTGTCGCGTCGTGCGACCAGGCCGATGAAGCAGGCCACATCAGCCCGATTCGGTACCGGCAGGATCAGGGGCGGTTCAACCTCGAAGACAAGACCAGTCATGGTGCATCCCCTAGAAGATTTCCTGGTTGTTGCTGCCGACGAAGACCAGTTCTTCTGCCGACAGCACCAGTTCTTCCATGGCCACATCGCCGCCGCCCTTGGCCGCCAGCGTCGGCCCGGTGTACTTCATCGGTACAACGCCGCGTAACTTCCAGGACTGCACAGTTGTGCCGGCCTCATCGCGTAAAGTGATCACCACCTCCCGTTTGGCGGCAGGTCCACTTTTGCGCACCTGGGCGATCCAGGTCCAAAGGTCGGTGGAATTGACGATGCCACGCTTGAGCGTCACGTCGCTGACTTTGTGCATGCCGGGCACTTTGCGCACGTGGTTGAGCTTGTCAACACCTGTGCGGTACTCGGCAATCGTCATCTCGGTGCCGATGCCTGAAACGTCGGAGAATCCGCCCAGAACAGTCTGGGGATCAACTCCGGGACTGTTGAGATTAACGAGGTAGTTGAAAGCACCGTAGGGAAAGGTTCGATCTGAAGCCATGGGGAAGGTTTCTCCTGGTGAGCTGGGTTGATGAATGGGGCTCTAATTACGCCCATCGACTGTTTTCTGGCCGATGCGGAAGATGACAAATTCAGCCGGTTTGATCACCGCCACGCCAATCAGGCAAATCAGGCGTCCATTGTCCAGATCGTTTTGGGTCATGGTGGAGCGATCACACCGTACAAAAAAGGCATCCTGTACCGATTCACCCAGCAAGGCCCCTGACACCCATTCATTATAGAGAAAACTGGTCACTGTTTCGCGGATGTTGGCCCAAAGTCGTTCACCATTGGGTTCGAAGACCGCCCATTGGGTGCTGCGGTCGATGGAGGCTTCGAGGTAGTTGAAGAAGCGCCTCACGCTGACGTACTTGAATTCCGGATCGGAACTGGCGGTGCGACCTCCCCAGACCCGGTAGCCCCGCCCCGGGAAAAAGCGCAGACAGTTGATACCCAGGGGATTGAGGATTTCCTGCTCCGCAAAGTTGATGTCCCGCTCGAAGCGTAATGCGCCTAGCACCACCTCATTGGCAGGCGTCTTGAACACCCCGCGCTGGGCATCATTGCGACCATAAATGCCGCAGATGAAACCGGAGGGTGGCAGGGCAATCTCGGCGGGTTGGCTGGCTTCGCCCGGACGAAACAGGGGGTTTGCCACCACGACCCAGGGATAATAGAGCGCCGCATAGCTGGAATCGATGCGGCTGCGGGCAGTCCGGGCATCATTGAAGCTTTCTTGGCTGTTTTGTTGCTTCGGTGAGTCGAGAATGGCGATTTGGTAGGAGCGTCTTCTCGCCACGAACTTCAGCAGTTCCTGCTCAATGCCTTGATAAAGTGTGGACCCATAAGCGGAATAGCCGGGTGCCGCCACGATGGAGATCTCCTCGAGGGATTTAAGCGATTCCAAAGCAGCCCTGTAGTCGGCAACCGAGGGGTCGCCGCCACTAAGACCTCCCCGCAGACGGATCGGTTCGTTGCGGCTGATCAGTTCGGTAGCTAGTTGGGCCAGGCGGTTGCGGAGCCTGAGGGGGTTAAGCGAACCACTAGCCACCGAAAGGGCGATGGGATTGCTCAGAGCTTCGCTGCGTCGTGTGGGGGTTGTTGCCAGTACGCTGCCAATCCAGCGGGGATGGTCTGGGCTATAGCCAAGATCTTCATAGAGGTTTTCCACGCTGTCATTCGTGCGGCTGATCACGTTCAATGTGAGGATGCTGGCGGCAGTAAACGACTGCTGCGATAAATCGATCTGAGTATCATCCTGGTCACGCCAACCCTGGCTGCCTTTGTTTACGACGAAACTGGCAGTCCCGCCATTTTCACCCTGGGCCGGAGGGGCCACCGCGGATAGGCCTAGGCGGGCAAAGAGATTGTTTGGATCATTGCGAATCGCCAGGGTGCGATTTGCACCGGTGGCACGGGTTTGTAGGGCTAGGTTTCCCCCCACCAGCACGGCATTGAGGTTTAGCGGCGGTTGGCCAAGCAGCGTATTGAGCTCGGCCAGCGAAACGTTGGCCAGATCCGTCACGTTATTGTTGGCTGTTGCATTGGCATTGCTAACCGCTGCGACAGGCAATGCCAAGGCGGCTGGCGCGCTGATCACCTGAATCGCCGCTCCGAGACCCCGCACATCTGTGCCGAGGATGATTCGATTGGCATCCAGGCGGGCATAGCCGCCTCGCAGTTGCGTATTGATCGCTGTCAGTAGGGCATTGACATCATCACCAGCGGGCAAATTCAAGGTTTGGTTTATGCTCTGGCTGCCGATTCGCACCACTAGCTGTTGATCAGCCGGCAGCGCCAGGGGGGCGGGCAGAGGTGCCGTGCCGATGGTTTCCGCCGCTTGCCCAAGGAAGCTGATCGTCTGATCAACGCCGTCGATGGTCAGCCGCAGTTGCCCGCCGGCGGGCAGATTGAATGGTGGCGCCTGGGTTCCCACCACCTGGGCAGGTCGCGCCAGCTGTTCGCCCCCAAGGCGCAGGACGCTTCCGATCGGTGCGCTTGCCAGAGTGTTCTTGCTGATCTGGGTTGCCTTTTCGTACAATTCAATGACGCCATCACCTCCCTCTCCTGGGAAGCGGGCGCGGAAACGAACGTCCGCCGCTTCATCAGGCAACAAGTCATTGGATTCACTGGCCTTGGCGCCGGAGGGTTGGACGCGGGAGACGTAAAGGCGGGAGCCGCCGTTATCGAAGAAGGTGTTGACCGCGTGAGCGATGTAATTCAGCTGGCCGTTGATATCGCCAAAACCACCATAGATGCGTTCAAAATCACCGAAGTTAGTGATTAGATCGGGCGTTACACCAACGGGACCTTTTAGGGTGGGGCCCACGAAGGCTGTGGTGCTCGTGCCGACACCCTCGATCGATTTGGAGCGAAAACTGGTCTCCTCAACATAAACACCGGGGGCTAGGTATTCGGGCATGGGGTCATCTCCTTAAAGGGAAAAAGTGGATGGAGGAAGGGATCGCGGACAGGAATGGAGGTGAAAGGGGAATTCGGAGGATGGGGGACACTTTGCAAACCAAAAATCACCTATGGTCTGGCGATCAGGTTGACCTCCAGACGATCTGGGGAGTCGCGCCCTGATGCCAGCCGATAGGCAGTGATGCGTCCATCTTGAAGCTGAGGATCAGGACCATTGAGAAGGTCGGGGTTGGGCAGATATCCAGCGTTGGGATCCTTGAAGTGCAACCAGTCGACCTGCTCGGGTAGGGGCGTGAGGCGGGCATCGAATACCACCTCCAGCCGCACTGACACCTGCACCGCCAGGGTGCTGCTGCCATCCCAGGTGGTGACAGGCAGGCCAGCAACCGCGATCAGGGCCTCGCCCCGCCAGTCCGCCAGCGCGAAGGCTGGCGCTGGCAAGATGCCATTGCTGCCGTTGGCTTCGCGCACCACCCGAATCCAGGCCCAAGGCAGACGCCGCGGACGATCGCCCGGGGCTGCTGCCGCCGCCAGCACGGTGGCCCTTATTACCGCCCAACCGCTTGCTATAGCAGCAGTCGGCGACGGATAGAGGGCCACATCAACTGCCTTGAACAGTGAATCGGTAGCGGTGGCACTGGCAGCGCGCGGCAACTTCAGCTGCACCTGCCTCGGCAGGTAGCGCCCTGCGGGATCGGTGATTTGCAGGTTCAAGTTGACGGGCCAAGTTTTGCCGGCAGGGGGGGCGGCTGGCGGCTCACTGAACGTGGCGGTGTAGTCGTTTAGTGCCGCGTAGCCTGGAGCTGCCTGAATCACATAGAGACCGCGACGATTTCTGATCAGCTTCACTCCTGCCGCGCTGACCTGCACCGGGTCGATGAGCGGGACGCCAGTTACCGCATCGACACAGCGCAGGGCCGCCAGGATGCGTTGGTCACAGGCTTCAAGAATCATTCGTTTGCTCCTGCCCCATGGGCAAAGGCGGGATCATCGGTCCAGGTGAAGCGGGTGCTGACAACCGGTAGTGTCCCCGGTATATCTTCAGCCGGATCAATCAGGACGACACGGGCCACATAGGCCACACTCAGCCGGTAGGAGGGCTGCAATGAGTCCCAGATTCGCATTATGTCTTCGAGGCTTAAATCGGTTGGTATTACTTGCACACGATCTTCGGGCTGCCAGTTTGCTGGGGAGAGCGACGCAACTTCCAAGTTGGGATGTTGGTGCAGTTGCTGCATTGACCAGGCCAGAATTACCTGCTCATTCAATGCCGTATTTGACCAGGCCGTCATCAGAAAATGCAGATCGAGAGCCAATGGCGGACTGGCGTATTCCTTGCTGGGGAGTTGGGTTGCATTGCGGGCATGCTCGTTGATAGTGACCCTGTGCAGAAACAAGGAAAGTGTTGTTGGATGTAAGCCGAGAAAATCCGGATCTTCCTTGGCCAGATCGCTGCTGCCCAGCAGGGAGAAACCGCAGTCGCCAACTGGTTTTGTGGCTAGTAGTTGATAACGATTCCGTAGGGACGTGACTAGGGAATTACCGACGGCATAAACTGCTTCGATATTTGCCATCAGCTTTCAGCACTCCCGATGTCACGTCGATCAATTGACTCGTTCCCAAGCTGACGACACTGTCTCTTGCGGCTGCTGTTACGGCTGAGGTTCAGCTGCGGCCCAGATCCGCCCTGGCCTTGGTCGGTGGGCGCCGCTTGGATGTCCCACTCCGGAGATCTGATAGCTGTCCGGGCTGGGTTGGCCACCGTGAAAACTGCGGTGAAGTTCCTGCCAGTCAAGCCATACCAGCCAGTTCGGAATCCTGCTCTTCAGAAAACTTATCAGTTTATTCGGTTCTCAAAATCACGCCAAACTGCAGCTTAAGACAGTTTTAGTCGCAGCTTTACCTACTTCCTGATCTGCTTGTTTCAGGTCTCTTGGGATCCTTGGCGGTGTAGTTGGCTCGACCACGGCAGATCAGCAGCGCAGCTGGGCGCTAGTGTGCAGTCCCAGAGATAAACGCTATAATACTGAGTATCTTCTGATGGGAGAGATTCCATGGCCGCTGGCCGTCCGAT
>Ga0207941_1000238_pt1 | contig 17730 bp, 14 predicted proteins | sample LakMenEpi13Sep12_FD_150695 | JGI IMG/M metagenome (GOLD analysis project Ga0207941, IMG submission 150695) | Freshwater microbial communities from Lake Mendota, WI - 13SEP2012 deep hole epilimnion (SPAdes) | ecosystem: Environmental > Aquatic > Freshwater > Lake > Epilimnion/Euphotic zone ...
CTGCCAATTGCCTGGTTGTTTTACCTGAAGACATGGTCTTCGTTTCGCAAGGGCAGGAAGTGGAAGTGCATTTGTTTCCCTAAATTGGTTGATATGGATTGGTTGCAGTTGTTTCCGGTATTGCTTTTCATTGTGGCTTTTTTATACGCCGCGGTTGGTCATGGAGGGGCTAGTGGATATTTGGCTCTGATGGTTTTGTTTGGCATGGCTCCCGAATTCATGAAGACAACCGCACTGCTGCTGAACTTATTTGTTTCCTTTACGGCTTTCCTGATGTTTTACCGGAGCGGATATTTTTCCTGGAAGATATTCTGGCCATTTGCCCTTGCTTCCATCCCCAGTTCTTTTCTTGGGGGGATGATCTCGCTGGATGATCAATTGTACAAGAAGATGCTTGGATTGCTTTTGCTTATTCCTGTAGCGAGACTTCTATTTTTTCCCAACACTGGTGATGAAGCATTGAAACCATCTAATCCGATCATTTCCCTGTGTATTGGAGCTGTCATCGGCTTTCTGTCAGGCCTCATTGGCATTGGTGGCGGTATAATTCTGTCTCCGGTGTTATTGATGCTTGCATGGACCAACCAGAAACAAACCGCGGCCATCAGTGCAATGTTTATTTTCGTAAATTCATTATCCGGCTTGGGAGGCCAGTTGACAAAAGGGATCGGGATACAGCAGGATATGCTCATTTATGTAGCTACTGCTTTCGCTGGTGGCTCCCTTGGTGCTTGGTTCGGGGCCCGGAAGTTGAATCCAAACGTATTGAAATTCGTTCTTGCCGGAGTGTTGCTCATTGCTTCCGTTAAGCTCATCATAACCTGATAAAGAAGATGATCGAAGTACTTTTTTTTGGACAGTTGACTGACATCACGGGAATATCCTCGCTGTCTCTCGATTCATTCAGCGATACAGATAGCCTGGTGAGTCATCTGCAACAAAGGTTTCCGGACCTCGCTAAAGCGAAATACATGATTGCAGTAGAGAACCACGTGATCAACTCAGCGATATCGTTGAAACCCGGCAGCAGTATCGCATTCATGCCGCCATTTTCCGGAGGATAAAATGCAGGACCCCAAAGCATATGACCGCTATTCACGTCAGCTGATTCTGAAGGACTTTGGCCCGGCGGCCCAGGAGAAACTCAGGAAAGGAAGTGTGTTGATCATCGGCGCAGGCGGACTAGGATGTCCAATCATTCAATATCTCGTAGCAGCCGGGGTGGGACGTATCGGCATCGCGGACCACGACAAGGTCAGCCTGTCTAACCTTCACAGACAGATTCTATATGGAGTGGAGGATATCGATGCGTATAAAGTAGATGTGGTTAAGCGAAAAATGCATGCCATGGATCCCGCTGTTGACATTCACTGTTGGAGAGAACAATGGATGCATAACCATTGCCTGGAATATTTCCCGCAATATGATGTGATCGTTGATGCAACGGATAATTTTGCTTCCCGTTACATGATCAACGATGCGGCCGTGCTTACAGGTAAGCCCCTGGTCTTTGGAGCTGTTTCAGCATATGAAGGCCAACTCGCTGTCTTCAATGTACGTCCAAAAGGAGGCGGTGATGCCGTTAACTATCGGGATCTATTCCCGGATCCGCCCAAAGACGGGGAGGTGCTTAACTGTTCCGAAACCGGGGTATTGGGTGTGCTTCCTGGTATTATCGGCTGTCTTCAGGCGGCGGAAGTGATCAAATTGCTTACTGGCATCGGAATACCACTTGCTAACCGCCTACTCACCTACCAACTACTCAACCAGTCTTTTTTCTCAATACAGCTGAATCCCCATCCTGAATCAATAAAAAGGCTGCCGAAAAATGCGGAAACCTTTCTCGCCACAGATTATGTAAGTCTCTGCCAGGTGCCAGTAGAAGGGGTCATGGAACTAGGGGTGGAGACCTGGCATCAACAACGCAATGAATATCTGCTGGTGGATGTCAGGGAACCTGATGAGCAGCCAAGGCTTGATGAGATGTGCTCGGCATTACGCTTGGAGTATGTCCAAATGCCTTTGTCTTCATTCTCTCCTGACCGCTTACCCATTCCAGTACAAGGTCGCCTATTGATGGTATGTAAATCAGGGCGAAGAAGCGCCAGGGCCACAGCCATGGTTATGAACAATCGTCCGGATATACCTGTTTTCAGCCTGAAAGGTGGTGTGGATGCCATGATAGAATCCAAAATATTATAAGACATGGAAACAAGAAAAGTCAGGAATATTTTTATGCAGGGCCCTGTAGAGCCGGGATTCATTGCAGAAAGCATTGCCAAGCATGCTACAAATACTGCCATTGGCGGACACAGCATTTTTCTGGGTCAGGTCAGGGCGGATGAAGCCAATGGACAGAAAGTGGCTGCCATCGAATACACCAGCCATACAGAGATGGCCCTCGAGAAAATGCATGAGATCCGCCAGGCTATCTTTGCGAAATATCCACTGACCTGTATGCATGTTCACCACAGCCTGGGAGCTGTGAGGGCAGGAGAAATCTGTTTATTCGTTTTTACTTCGTCTGCACATCGGAAAGCAGCAATCGACGCATGCGAGGAGTGTGTTGAACGGATCAAGGCGGAGCTTCCGGTTTGGGGTAAAGAGATCTTTGAAGGGGAAGGATATCAATGGAAAGTGAATCAATAACTATGGTCAACATAACCCAGAAATCAACCACGCATCGAAAAGCCATCGCCATGGCCATAGTGAAAGTATCCAGTCAGGATACCATAGATGCTGTGGTGAACAGGAAAGTTCCTAAAGGGGATGTTTTTGAATTTAGCAGGGCTGCGGGCTTGTTTGCCTGCAAAAAAACGTATGAAGTCATCCCGGACTGCCATCCCCTGCCGGTAGAATATACATCCATCACGCATGAGGTTAAGGGATTGGAGATATGGATCAGGGTGGAAGTTCATACTGTCTACAAAACAGGCGTTGAGGTAGAGGCCATGCATGGTGCGGCCATTACAGCCCTTACCATGTATGATATGCTGAAGCCTATTGACAAGCAGATCGAAATCTCTTCCATCCGGCTTGAAGAAAAGAAAGGTGGGAAAACCGATATCAAGTACGCCTATCCTGACACAGTGAAAGTGGCAGTGGTGACATGCAGTGATAGTGTGAGCAGGGGCCTGAGCCAGGACAGGAGCGGGGACGTGATCGAGGAGCGATTAAAGAAGCATCGGCTAAGTGTGGCCACTCGTATCGCCATTGCAGATGAATTGGAGCAGATCAGGGATCTTGCAAGAAAGCTGATCAACGAGCAATACCAGCTTATTCTTTTTACAGGTGGTACCGGATTGTCTCCACGGGATGTTACTCCGGATGCAGTGAGACCCTTGATAGAAAGAGAGGTTCCCGGCATTATGGAAGTGGCACGTGACTATGGACAACAAAGAACCCCATATGCTATGCTGAGCAGGGGTATTGCAGGATTTGCAGGTGACAGCCTTCTGATCACGCTTCCAGGTTCACCACGGGGTGCAGAAGAAAGTATGGATGCTCTTTTCCCTTACATATTACATGTATTCAGAGTAAAAGAAGGCGTGCGACACGATTGATATGAACTATCCGGTGTACCTCGATTATAATGCCACAACGCCCTGCGATCCGCGGGTAGTGGAAGCGATGTTGCCTTACTTCACGCATGATTTTGGCAATGCCGCCAGCAAGAGCCATGCCTATGGCTGGGTAGCGGAAGAAGCAGTGACCATTGCGCGTGAGCAGGTAGCTGCATTGATTGGTGCGGAAGCATCCGAGATCATTTTTACTTCCGGCGCAACGGAGTCTGTGAACATTGCATTGCGGGGCATGTATGAAATGCACCAGGTGCGCGGCAAACACCTGATCACCTCTGGTGTGGAACACAAAGCAGTATTGGATACCTGTGCTTTTCTGGAAACGATTGGTGCGGAGGTAACGGTGTTACCTGTTGACATCGGTGGAAGGGTTGATCCTGCAGCACTTGAAGCCGCGATTCGGCCGGACACCATCTTGATCTCCATCATGTACGCCAACAATGAAACGGGCGTGATCATGCCCGTGAAGGAAATCGGCGTGATAGCGAAAAAGCACAACATTATTTTCTTTTCCGATGCCACGCAGGCCGTGGGCAAGATCCCGGTGAATGTATTGGACGATGGGATCGATATGCTTTGCTGCTCTGCACATAAGCTGTACGGTCCTAAAGGTGTGGGCGCTCTATACGTTCGCCGCAAGGATCCGCGCGTGCGATTGAATCCGTTGCAATACGGCGGCGGTCATGAGAAAGGTCTGCGCAGTGGCACTTTGAATGTGCCGGGGATAGTGGGGTTGGGTAAGGCTTGTATGTTGGCTACCGCATCACTTGCAGATGAACCCAAACGCATCTCAGGATTGAGAGATCAATTGCTGGATGGACTGCTGGGTATTCCCGGTTGCCAACTGAATGGAGATCGCGCGTTTCTTCTGCCAAATACTTGTAATGTTTCATTTGATGGTATGCCATCGCAGGTCATGATTGCGAAGCTTAATAAACATATGGCGATCTCTTCAGGATCAGCCTGCACCTCTGCTACGCTTGAACCATCTTATGTATTGGTGGCTATGGGTTTGGGTGATGAACGTGCTTTGCAGTCGTTGCGGTTTAGTCTGGGAAGCTACACTACGCCATCCGAAATAAATGATTCGTTTCGGGTGGTAAGAAGTTTTTTTTGATTGATTAACATTGTTGTCCGACTAAAGTTGGACAACAATGTTAGTTAGTTAAATTTCGCCATGGCAAATCATTCGTGGGTGCAAAAAAGTAACAGTGTTTTAATACTTCTTCAGCTCTGTAACTGGAATAGATAATTTTATTGCCAGCTGCATTGGTCTTAACTTCAATATTGGTAACACGGATGTTTGGTTCATATTCATGATATTTTAGTTCGGTTGACTGGCATTGCTGCAAAGATCAACCCCAGTTTATCTGCTTCGCTTTCCTGCATGCGGCTGTTTGGTAATGCAAATGCAAGGTTTGATCCTATCATATATAATCCGAGGAATAATAATTGCGTTTCATTCTTTTTTTCTTTTAATGCTTCTTCCAACACCATTCCGCCTAATGCAACAGCCAAACCCTGGCTCATACGTTCATTACCATGCCTGGCAATGGCATGAGCAATCTCATGCCCCATTACCACAGCGAGTGCTGTTTCATTTTGAGTTACCGGAAACAGGCCGGTGTACACAACTACTTTGCCACCTGGCATACACCATGCATTGATAATATCTTCTTCTATGGTATTGTATTCCCATTCAAAACTTTTCAGTTCTTTGCTCATATTATTTTGTTGCATGTAACTTTCAGCGGCTTGCTGAATTCTGTTTCCAACTCTGGAAACCATTTGCGCTCTTTCATCATACTGTGGCAGGGTACGGCTTGCTTTTACAACAGAATCATATTCTGTAAAAGCCATTTCAGTTAACATAGAATTGGGAACAAGATTTAATTGTTTACGGCCAGTAACCGGTACGGTTTTGCAGGAGCAATAAAATAATACGGTGGCTAATAAAATAAGATTGTACAAAGATTTTGATTTCATTTCTTCGTATTATTATTTACATCAAATACATTTCTGCAATCATAACACTCCTCTAAAAAGTATATTTTTGTCTTAATCACCTACTCTTTTTAATAGAAGCCTGAATTTCAATTCGCCTTTTACAACTGGAGTAATAAAAACTTCACGTCCATCATTTGCATGCCATAAATAATGTTTGTACTCAAGTGGAATGGAACGACGAATCATTATTTCTCGCTGCCCGGGTTTTATGGTTCCTTGAACAGTATCCCAATCGGCCAATCCTTTGAGATCGTATAATTCATTCAGTTTCAAATCCTCTCCATTCATGTTCTCCTCCGATTCTCTTACATAATTGTTTAGTTTCTTGCCGAGCACATTCCATTTTTCGTATAAGTTGGCTTTAAACACTGTTTTGGGTACAGATAAAATCCAGGTTTCAGTTTGCCGGTCAATCTGCAAGTCAACGTAATGTGTTTCACCTTTGGTTAATGTTTCTTTGTTGCCGCTTGTTACTGTTAGATAATGGTTATGTGGTGTACGGCAGCAGTCGTCAGATGTGATAACTGTTACTTCGGTAATGGTATCTTTCACATAGTTCCAGCTTAGTTTTCTTCCTTTTGCAATCCATGATTCCCAACGTATAGTATTATTTTTATCAGGCTGATTTACACGAATGGCGCCGCGTATTTCATTACTTAATTCAACAAAACCTGTATGCAGCCTGTTATAGGATACGTTGTACATGAATGGTGCTGGTTTATTTCCTTTACCTCTGAAGTTTAATTCGTACACATATTGCCCCACCCAGCCTCTTTTAATAGATGGTTCATATGGCAATAACGGAAGGCTGTCTTTTTGTATTTTTTTCAATACATCAAAACTGCTGTTATGCTGCAAGAAAGAAAGAGAAATAAAAATAAATAACATAGCCGTTAAAAAGTAAGTAGCCCTTATATTACTTTTCATAGTGTGCTTTTATATTATTGATATAAAACACATCATTTTTATCGTCGCTGCCTTTGTACCTGCTGAAAGTATATAGGTTGTATTTTACCGACGGTATAAAAACATTTTCAATGTCAGCTTCTTTTTTGTTATTTATAAAAACCTGAAGTGAATTTCCTTTGCGTTGAATCTTCAGTTGATGACTATTCTTTGTCTTATAAAATTCCGGAAGTGTAATTCGTTTTTTTACACCAATATTTTCATTAGAGTCATATGAATATACCTCCAGGGTGCCACCTCCATTCCAGTAAGGATCGAACCATATCATTACCCGGTTAAAATTACTTTGATTATCATCTATCGTATATTTTTCAGCTGCGTTGTCATAAGGAATTTCTGAAAAGGCCACCGTAAACAAACCGCTATAGTAGGATATATCTTTGCTCCAACTCAGGTCAAGTGTAAGATTGAAACTGTCTTTTATTTCTTTGTTGAATTGTTGCGGATAGCAGTAGCCATCTTTGGTAAAGGCCAGCCAATTTTTATTTTCATATTGCTGTACCGTATTATTCTTCATACCATTCCATCCTGACGGAAATTGATTCGCCGTACTTTTTTCGAAATTGTAATTGTAATTTGTAATGGTATTCTGATTTATTTTCGATTCCGATTTTACATCGTTCAACGAAGCGGACAATGTATTAATGCTACCTGGTTTTTTGGCAGTTTCACCAACCATTTTTGCCAGTACATCCATATTAAACTGACTGAAAAACAAATCCATAAAAATTTTCTTAGGCAGGTCTCCGTCCTGTCTTCTTATAGTCATTGTAATCCATTGTGGTATATCTTTTGATTTTGCCTTGTCAAAAAAATCCAGGTTATCCACCCATGCATTGTATCCATTTCCGGGGGCGGCCTCCAGTTTTTCAGGAGAAAATTCAAAACCGTTTACATCGGTAACATAGGCTGTGTCATTCAGGTTAGCCTTCTTTAATGCACTGCTGTACCAGCTAATTACTTTAGCTTTACCATTTTTATATTCATTCAGATATTCCTTATGCTTTTTTATTATATCAGGCATATAGCTTTTTTTCTGTTTTTCTTCAGCGGAAAGGCTGCTGTACTTTTTTTCATCTTCAGCCAGTATTTCTTCAAATTTTGCAATTTCCTTATTTATCTTTTTTTCATGGTGCATTTTATATGCCGTAAACAATTCAATGTTGGTCATTTTTCTCCAGGGTAAATCTTTTCTTGCAGAGAAAAAATAGCATTCTTTGATACTAAGATCAACCTGAGAGCTGCTGTAGAGTATTTTGTTACCGGCTGCATCGGTCTTCACTTCAATAATTCCGACACTTATGGGTGATTCATTGAAAATTACTTGTGACCCCCGACCCGGAGCATCTTCTCTTGTATTATTTACATCGAAATATATCCAGCACCCTGTTTCTCCTTCGGGCCTCAGTACATTATATCCGGTCAGGCAAACATATTCTTTCAGCATCAGGTAACATATGTAAGTATTGGGGCTTTTTGTGTACCAGAAGACAGGTTTATCTCCATAGGCAATGCTGTAAGTGGCATGCAGACCTTGAAGCGCTACTGGCATAATACGCTGCATTTCTTTTCTTATCGGTTCACATATCTGCCACTGATTCTCGTATTTGCCTTTTTGCCATACCCATTTTCCGGGTACTTTTTTTACATCAAGGGTATTACAATCAACCTGTGCATTGCTTTCATAAAAAATATAAACAGTAAGTATTACGAGTATTGTTTTTAAACTGTTCATAATTTTTATTTATAACTTACACTGGCTTTACTCATATCCGATTTAACTTCAAAAGATGGCTTTCCTGATTTAAGCGATATTTTCCCTTCTGCCTCAATAAGCGACATTGAGCCAACTACCGGGACAGCTTCACCACCGGTTATTGCCGCTTTTACTTTACCACCATAATCTGAAGTTCCCGACCTGTCAATTTCAATAAATCCAACAATCTCCACCTCTGCACCGCCTATTTCTACACCCAATTTATCAGTCACCTTTTTTGAACCAATTCCGACCCCTACTTCCAGTGTCATGTTTGTCCATTCACCAGAAAACAGATCCTCGGAATAGGAGCCTTCGGCAAAAAGCACATCAAACTTAAAAGTTATCTTGTCACAATCGGTAGCCACTCCGCAGAACGGTAATGTCATTTCCCATCTGTTATTACAATTCAAATCATTCCAGTTAGCCAATTCATTATTTGTAAATGGATTTGTTTTTACATTGATGCAATACTTGGAAAAACCACCCAGTTCTGGGTATATCTGGTAGTTTTTTTTATAATGGACAGTTTTGAGTGCACCAAGAAATTGCAACTTTGACAAACTTGCGTAATATTCATAGAACTCTTTTTCCATAAACTGTCTTCCTGCATATACCAGCTCGTTGGTTTTCTTTCGTTGATAATCTATGTATTCAGTGAAGTATTTTTGATACTGACTGTTCATTCTAAGCATGTACTGGTCGTGCACCTCTTGGTAGGCCCTACAAATTTCAGTTTCCGGGCAGTTTTGCCCCTCGCCACAAACGTTTTGATACCTTTTAGAAACGTCAGCAAATGCAAGGTCCATTTGTTTTATTTCTTTTTTATTAATGGCCTCTAACCGGGCTAACTCTTTTTTAAAAATCTCACCTTTTTTAAAGAACTCGCCCGACAGTGTTTTGAAATAACTATCCCAGCTGCGGTTGGTATTATTATTAGCAGCAAACGCATAAGTAGACTTGCCACTCTTTTGTTTAACGCTATTCATAACTGCATTATAAGTTGCAATTGATTTTTCATCAAACTCCTTCTTAAGCCTTTCGGTCTTGTTCTTTTGTTCCTCTATAGCTGCTTCGATATTTTTGTTGTATGCGTCCCATTCCTGTGTTGCGTTTACTGCTACTTCACAAGACTTAGGCAACTCAGGAAAACCAAATTTAGAAAGCCCTAAGGCATCTGCTGGTAAGGTCTTTTTATAGTCAGAAGCATTCAATTCCCCCCCCATTTTCTTTAGAAGGTTTGCTTTTTCCGAACTGTAACTTTCGCCAATGCTTTTTTTCAATTCTTCAATGGCGCCTTGCCTGTTGCCTTCGCTTTCTTTTACTACTGATTTTACATAGTGTGCCTGTGCCGCATTGCCCGGGAAAAACTTAATACAACTGTCGGCATATTTTTCAGCCGTTTTAAATTCACCCAATCCCATCCATGCTGCAGATAGATTACTCAATATCACAGGGCTTCTGGCATATTTTCTATTGAGATAGTTTAAAATCGGAATTGCGCCCTGCTCTACGCCATGATTGGTCAGCAATGCTGCATAGTTGTTCAGGTTGTTGGCATTGCCTGCATCCTGGCTGCACACTTTGCCCATAATATAGATGCTTTGCTGGGTTAAATTATACAGATAGCAACTGATGGCACCATTGCCCATAGCTGCAGTGGATGGGTATTTTGCTTTCATCTTCGAATAAATAGCCTCTGCCTGGCTGACGGCCGTAGGGTTCATCACTTTCTTTACCGCTTCGTGCACAGCCCTGCAAAAATCTTTCAATTCGCCGTCGCTTAAATTTCTTTTTAAGACGGCGTTTATTCTGGCATCATCTCTTACAGGTATAATTCGGTCTTTATTTTCATTCATCTCTGTTATTTGTTTTTCAGTAATGCCGCCGGTAATCATTACTTTCTCTTTCATCTCACTGGCTTTATTCATTAGTTCCTTTTCAAACCTTTTATTTGCCTCTTTGTCTTCGGCACTGTTCAGTTTCAAGGCCTCTATCTCCACCAGTACAGCCTGCATCTGACCGGGATCTTCCATCATTTTTTTCATCAGTACTACCGCTTTCTTTACTTTTTCTTCATCAATTGGTTTTTGGGCAAAAACTGATATTTGAAACAGAAATAATAGTGTGTAAAAGATGATCAAAACTTTTTTCATAATAGATTTTTTAGAAAAATAAGTTGATTGGAAAATCGAAGAGTTATTTGCAGGAAGGTGGCGGTATATCTATTTTGTAGGGCTCATAATAGCATTGGCCGCCATAAGCCAGTAAAGTAACAGCTTCAGCCAAAAGCTTCATTGCTTCTTCCCTTCCGCAGGCCGCATATGCACTTTTGTGATATATGGCACTCAGCTCCGCCCAATGATTAACTGCTATAAGCTGCGGAATAATTGACCATGCCATCCTGTATTTTATGCTCATCGCTTCTACATAATTTGTATTATCAGGGATATTATTGCTGCCGGTGTTTAACCAGTTTATAGTTACCTGTAACGAATCGTATGCCATAAGAGCATTCTGATAAAATTGAATAGCCGTGGCAGGATATGCTCCTGAAGTACCATATTTGTCTTTATCCAGCTGAGCAATATTTACAAGATTTTTTAATTTGCTCTGGTAGTTTTTCAATTGAGTTTGAGTGATCATATTGCAAGCTTGTCCTTCTCGCAGGGAGCCACCATATTGAGCTGTTACACGGTCACAATTAAATACTAAAAAGAGCATAATTACAAGGCTTAGTTTTTTCATTTTGATCTATTTTTGAAGATTATTGTTTTCCTTCTTCACATATAGTCCATTTAATATTATTACACTCGGTAAAGCACCAGTTGGCGCTTAGATTAAAAGCGAAAGTGCCGGCATAGGTCTTAAAAAGGCTTTGACCAATGCTCGACTTTGGTATCAGGTAATCCTCCTGAATGGTCTTAGACATAAATTTATTGGCCACGAATATTACAGGCGACATAACAAACATATACTCGTAATTCATAAATGTTCTCGCCCAGGTTTCAGAGTAGCCGAATCCAATCAATGCGAAAGAGGTTGCCTGTTGGCTTATAATAAATGTTTTTTTGACTCTTAATGACCGGGCATCATTTGGCAAGGTACCAGGGATGCTAATACCATTCCGCAGAAAACCATATAACTCATTTTTCCCTGCAACAGCAGACCATCCATTAGATTTTATAAAACAGTTTCCAAAACTACCGCCGCCACCGCTTATCAAGCCCGGACTGCCGTTTATTTCACCCATTGCAATTGGGCATACATCAATGCATTTATTTTCCGGCATCGGGGGTTTTGAAGGGGGAGGAACTGCTTTTTTGCCAGTAGAAGTCATGAAAACAAAATTCAGAAACGGCATAAATTGAATATTCACTCCCCAGCCGTTTGGAAAAGCATTCCTTATTTTTTGTTGATAATCTTTTTCATCAATTTTTGCTTCAGCCCATATACGGGAAAAGAATTTATAGTACTGCTCATTTATTTTAGCGGTTGCTTTATTTTTTTCATCAATACTTTTCAGGTTATTGAGATTTTTTACATCCTCCTGGTACGCTTGATAAGTACCAGAAGCATCCTGTTCAAGTAGTTTATTCACCTGTTCTTTAACAGGTTTTGTAATTTCAACAACTTTCATAATAATTTCTTCTGTAACTCTCAGATCTTCTTTCTGAGCCCTTGTGTGAAGAAAACAAATCACCATACATACTGAAAGGATGATGACTTTCACTTTGCCGAGTATTACTTTTTTCATTTCTCTGATATTTATTTGGTTTTAAATAAAGTATATTTTATCGATGCGTTTTCTACATTTTCCATATAAAGCAGATAGCCGCCCTTAACTGCTATGAGATGGGCTTTGAATGTTGTTGTTTTCCCTTTGTACCGGTTGCTGGCCGCCAAACTGTGCACCACCATTATTCAAGCTGCCTCTCCGGTAAGTGCTGCTATAAGTGCCACTATAGGCGTTATAGTATTCCACTCCTCCTCCGCCTTTCCAGGTACCCATAATATCGTTGGCCGTTATAGCAAAGCGTTTGGCATTCAGTATAGGATCAGTATCATTGGGATGCGGAAACTGTTGCTGGTATACGCTTTTGTTGGTAGTAATTTTAATTACTGGCCTTGCTCCGCCGGCGTATACAATTTTATTGGCCGCATAACAGTTTTTACCTGCGGCTTTTTCAACAGCATTGCCCTGAATATGATAGATAACCGGGTATTGCACACGGTTCCGTTTCTCAGGGGCTGGAACAGCGTAATTGGGTGCTACATATTTGCTCCAATAGTATGCGGGTGCCTCAACCGTGTTGGGTTTTGCATCATCCAGAGCTTTATCAATATAGTGCAGCCTCACTTCGGTTCCTGCTTTGCTGAGTATTACATAGCCTGCTGATGCATGGGCAACCCATCCATCATCAAATTTGGTGGTAGATTTGGTGATGCTGGAAGATCCGGCGGCTGATCTACTACGGGTATCTTCATTTGGCTTAGTGGTAATTACATGCTGCACAAACTTGCTTTGATCGTGCACTACACTGGCAATAAAGTCCTGCGCAACTGGGATATATTTTTTATCGGTAAAAACAGAATTGATATAATAACTGATGTGGCCTTTTGTATAGGTGGATAAGGTGACAGCAAACATTTGTTTATTGAATGCACCTATTGCCGCGCCCATGATTATTTGCCATCCGTTTAAAGAATCCAGTTCTTTTGTTTCCGGATCACCAACATTTTGTGTTGCATTTCGGGCAAAGGCATCCCAGTTTTTAGAAAAATTATTTTCTATATCAGATTGGCCGGTAACTGCAGGATATATAAACAACTGGCAATAATTTTTGCCTTTTCTTTTTTCATAGTGAAGATATCCGTTACTTCCCATTTGGGTAAAACCATGTGGGGCTTTGTAGCTAAAGATATCATATTGGTTATTCTGTGCGTGTAGTACACTAAAACGCAGACAGATTAACAACATAAAAATTAGCTGCTTCATATTAATTTGATTTGAAAAGTGTCATTGTTTGTCCGCTGAAAGTTTTATTTACCAGCCGCAACATACACCCGCCTTTCAGGGCTTCAAACTGGCAGGAAAACTCTCCAGGGTCATTTGCTTCCCGGTTAGACGCGGTCAGACTCCAGTCATTTACTTTGAATACTCCTTTGTAATTGGATTTGCCGTGCGAAACTGATCCATTAAAGGTGCTGGTGCCGGAATGTGTACTTTGATAGGATCCATTGCTGTTGAAAACAAACTCATCATTGGTGGAGGCTGTGGCCATGCCGGCATAGTCGCCAGTATAAATGCTGTAATATCCCATACTGGAGGCTTCAAAACTTTTCCATTTTCCAATCAGATCTTGTTGTACAACAGCAAATTTGTTGTAGTTAAGCATTCTCATAAAATCCGCATCAGTACTAAACTGGCTGTAGTAAGTATTTTTATCCGGAGCTATTACAACAATGGGGCGGCAAGCACCGTTATTAAATACCAATCGCATACCGAGGTAGCCTGCTTTTCCTGTTTTTTTATTTGTTACTGTTGCCTCCCAAATATCTTCTGTGCCATAACTGTATTGCTCTTTTTCCCTTACAGATATTTGTGCGGCATTAAAAGCTGACTTTACAATGGCGTCCCAGTAAATTGAATTAAAGTCATTTGTATTTGCAGGTCGTTGCCGGTCTATTTGTGCATCCACGTAATAAAGTCTTACTTCTACTGCATTTTTTGTAACCTGCACATAATCATCGGTGATGGTGCTGGTCCAGCCATCATTAAAATTTGTAGTTGATTTTGTGATACCATTGGTTCCGGTTAATTGCATGGCGCCTGTGGTTGTTTCCTGTGCAGACGTTTTATTGGTTTTATAAGTTATCTTATTTTCATCCGGCACAATGCTTGCAATAAAAGCCTGTGCAACGGGTATATATTTTTTATCGGTAAAAACAGATGCACAAAAATAAGTTACACTGCCTTTTGTAAATGTTGACAGCGTTACGGCAAACATCTGTTTATTATAATTACCCCTTGCTGCACCCATTATGGTTTGCCATCCGGTTAAAGAATCCAGTTCTTTTGTTTCGGGGTCACTCACTTTTTGATCCGGATTACGGGCAAAATAATCCCAGTTTTTTGAAAAATCTTTTTCCACATCATTTTGTCCAGCAGTTGCAGGATATAAAAACAACTGGCAAAAGTTTTTGCCTTCATTTTTTTCATAACATAGGTATTTATTTTTTTCCCTAATCGAAAAACCTGCAGGGGCTTTATAACTAAAAATATCAAAAGTTGATTGGGCATGTCCTGCATTCAAGAGTATCACCAATAGTAAAGTTCCTGTACATTTTTTCATTATAGTTTGCTGTTATATTTCAAATTATTTACTCCGGTTTCATCACCCATTTTCCTTTTTAGGTGTATTTGTATTTTGTGCCCACATCGCTTATTTTTTGCCAATTACTTGCCATTATTTTTGTTGTATCGTTATACACACTTGTACATTAATATTGTTGCACATAATTGACTAGCCTATAAGTGAGTATAAGTTTGTTGTTTACCAATTTGTATTTATCATGAGCATACATTTTATTTTTTAGCCGAATAAGTAATTACCATGCTGTCTGTTGCAAAGGCAAAGAGAAAACTGAAGGGATATTTTTTCATTGTTGCAACACCTGCCAATCCATCGGCCGGTGAGGGTTTGGATGCTTGATCCTGCGAATGAATTAAGCATGGTAATACACAACAGGATTGGAAAAAAGGCTTTTATCATTGAATTATTTATTGCAGATCTCCACCTATAATATTGGTAACATTTGCCACCTGTGCTATCACCCGTTTCATCACGGCGGCATTGGTGCCCGATTTATACAAATCAACCCTCAGGTATGCAATATTATCCTCACCGTTCACCGCAACCTTGATAAAATCATAACGATTGTTTTGCTGAAGCAGGAATTTGTACTTTGTTGAATCAATCTTACCGGGAAGCGTTTCGGTAAGGTTGGTATAAATAATATACAGATCGCTTATGCCCTGCACCACTACCTGGAAAGAAGGAATATTTACCCCTTCGTATGGAATAACAGCCAGACTGTCATTCACTATTTTATATGGCAAATCCGATCCGGTTAATAACTTTTCTAAAGCAGATGGAGGTTTTTTTGCCGGAACCTTTGATTTAGGCTGTGAAAATGCCATAGCCGTTAAAAGCTGTAAAAATATTATACCGATCATTTTATTTTTCATGATTGCTGTGTTCAACTGATAAGGTTAATTTTAAAATATATTTCATCTAAATACACTTTATTCCAAATAGAAGAAATGCATAATGACATGTCAAATTTTAGTTATTTACTTATCTTCCGGTATCCCCTAAAGGGTGTATTTTATTTGAATTTGGAAAGGCTCATTTTTGTTCAATAACCAAAGGTTAATTTCATTGGTAGATTATTCTACACTGGCATGAAAAGAATATGGTTATTTTGATTTTTTGTTTTTATGTTCATTCCAATCTTTGTATTTGCAGGATTGAGCAGCAGAAAATAGTCTTTTAAAGCTCATGCAATAAGAAAATTCAGATACTAGTAAAGTAATGTGGCTGACGCTATATGGTGAATTGTTTGAAACCAGCAATCCTGACATAGCATTGTTCAATTATCATAAGGCAAAACGGATGGCAGAATAATTGCAGTACAAAAAACGTCTCTCGGCATTTACTAGTTGCTCTATAGTGATCTTGAACAACCAGAGAAAATCCAGGGAATTGCTGGAATTATGTGAAGAAAACCTGCAACGATGGCAAGGCACCGTTAACCAACAGGAACTTGCAACTGCTTATATCAGTGTAGGTAGCCAATGGCAATAACTGGGTGATTTGGAATCTGCGGCTGACAGCTATATCAAGGCTTTGCAATATGAAGCGCAGATCAGTCATCAAAATTTTAAACGTGTAAACAACAATAATCTGGCTTCAGTTTTTAACAGCCTGAATCAATATCACAAAGGGTTACCTTATGCGCAAAAGGCATTGATAAAATGGGCATCAGCAGAAGAGTGTATTAAAAAACCATAGAACAGGATTTAATATCGGAGGCTCCGGAATATCAATTGTATGGCTGTATGAGCATGAGTGACTTACTGATTAAAACAAAACGGTACGCCGCTGCTGAAACCTACATTATTACGGGCATTCCTTTAGCACTTTCTTTAGGCACAAGACTGGAACTGAAAGACCTTTACCTGCGTGCTTCTGAACTCAATGAAGCAAATGGTAATATTGTTTCGGCATTGGGTTTGCATTAAACTATTTGTTTTACTTAATGATTCGCTGCTCATTGAAAAAACACTGCTAATATCAACCTCCAGGAGATAAAATATGAAACAGCGAGGAAGCAGGTGCAGATCAATGAACTGGAAACCGAAAGAAAAGTACAGAAACTTACGATCAAACAAATGAATCTATTCAACTGTGAAGGGGAAAACTTTTACGGGCTTCACGCGAACCTGGTTGTACTTGATGGCGGATGCTGTGGGTACTTGCTGGATCTGGGTAAAATATTCGTTGATCACGTTGATGAAATCAAGACCAAGGTCTTGTGATACGGAGTAATAATACTTTACGGCTTGATCGATATCAAGTTCAGCTTCCGGGGAAAGCACTTAGTTGATGGAACTCATCAGGGGCGCTGATATTTTTGCTTGATGAGATTCCAGGACCTCATTTGTTCAGGATGATGCTGTGCGCTCATCAGTGTTTGCCTTACCGCTTCTTTTTGCCACTCCGGCACTTCTTCCTCGGGATCTTCCACGGGATCGAGGGCTTGCGCCTTAATAAGGTCTTCAATTAAGACTACCGCATGTTATTTTTTGATGCGCAGATGTACAATCTCCCGTATGGTAAATTTTTCTTTTGGATGATTCATTGTTCATTAATGATTTCGCCTTTGTTCATGTTTTATCGCAGTTTAGTTGGAATACCCTTCTATGAGACTTCAAATTTAACCGAAAAGGTTGGAGATAGAAGTACAACAAAATGCAACAAAGTGTTACAAATACGGCAGTTGAGAATAAAATCTTCTGTCATATCCCTTATGCCTGGCTCAACGTAGCTAAGCTAAACGGCATCTTCCTAATCCTCAACCCCGTAGCCGAAAAAATTGCATTCGCCAACGCCGGCGCAAGCGGCGGCAATCCTGGTTCACCCGCACCTTTAATCACTTCACCACCATCTGCAATAATATGCACTTCAACAGGTGGCATCTCGGGCAGCCTGATGATCGGATTATCGTGGTAGTTGGATTGTTTTGTCTTTCCGTTTTCAAATGTGATGCCGTTTTTGGTAGCCGCTGTAATGGCCATCGCTACAGCGCCCTGCACCTGCGCTTCCACGCCGCCGGGATTCACTACGGTACCCA
>Ga0207941_1000239_pt1 | contig 17720 bp, 16 predicted proteins | sample LakMenEpi13Sep12_FD_150695 | JGI IMG/M metagenome (GOLD analysis project Ga0207941, IMG submission 150695) | Freshwater microbial communities from Lake Mendota, WI - 13SEP2012 deep hole epilimnion (SPAdes) | ecosystem: Environmental > Aquatic > Freshwater > Lake > Epilimnion/Euphotic zone ...
GCCCTGCAAGATGATATTCTCTGCCACAAATCCTTCCCAGCTTGCTCCTATCACCGGATTCCCTAACAGACTTTCATATGCTGGTATGTTCAATAGCTTTCGCAGTAGGCCGGTGTCCCGGTTTTTTGTATTACCTGACCATGACTGAATCTGCCTGACCACATAGAAATCCCTCCCTGAACCATAGCTTGTTCACTTTGAATCCCAGTGGATCATGTTTGTGCGTTTTTGTTGCATGATCAGGAATAGCATCAGGTTTAATTTTATTACGATTTTATTACTTAAAGTAATAAAATTATAATAATTATAAACTATTTACATTGAATTGTTTATTTTTTATTGTATATTACTACTGTGAGTACTAATTATAACAGTAAAATAAACCAGCTAATAAACGCCCAACCTCCGGGAATTGTCTATCTGTCCTCTTGGCTAGTGGCAAATGGGTATAGCCACAATTTGCAGCAGCGATATAAAAAGAGCAACTGGCTTAAATCTATCGGAGCAGGTGCGCTAGTCCGCGTCAATGACAAGTTGAACTATGAAGGAGCCGTCTATGCCCTTCAAGCACAGGCAAACTTGACCATCCATCCCGGAGCAAAAACCGCGTTATCTATTTTAGGTAAAGCGCATTATCTGGAACTAAGCGCGGGAAGAATTTTGTTGTTCGGCGGCACAACTGAGAAACTGCCTTTGTGGTTTAAACGGTACAACTGGGGAGCAAAGCTTGAATACCATCCCACAAATTTTCTCCCATCCGATCTGGGGTTGATAGACCATGATACGAGTACATTTTCTATAAGGATTTCCGGAGCGGCGAGGGCAATGATGGAGTGCCTGTATTTGGCGCCTAAACGCCAGGATCTTGTTGAATGCTTTCAATTGATGGAAGGGTTGAATAATCTGTCACCACAAAAAGTACAGGTGCTTTTAGAACAATGCCAGTCTGTAAAAGTGAAGCGACTGTTTCTGTATATGGCAGAGAAGGCAAAACATCAATGGGTTGAGTATTTGGACATGGATAAAATTGATCTGGGGAAAGGAAAAAGAAGTGTAGTGAAGAACGGTTCATTTGTTCGTAAATATGCGATAACGGTTCCCAAAGAACTTGAAGAACGTGGAGAAAGTATTTAAACAACAAGTATCGCTCTTATTGAGTGTCTTGCCTGAAGTAGCAAAAGAAAATTGTTTTGCGCTTCATGGAGGTACTGCTATTAATCTTTTCATCAGGAACATGCCCAGGCTCTCTGTTGACATTGACCTCACCTACCTTCCTGTTGAAGATAGAGAAACCTCGTTAAAGCATATAACTGCAGCTTTACAACGTATACGTAGCAGTATATTGAAAGTGATTCCAACTGCAAGCGTAAATCCTGGCGCAGACAATGGAAAATTACTTGTTTCAGCAAATGGTGTATTGGTGAAAATAGAAGTGAGCCTCGTTAACAGGGGTATACTGCAAGAACCAAATGAACGAGTACTTTGTGAAAAAGCGCAAAATTCTTTTGATGCATACTGTTTGATGCCAGTGGTGCCCATCGGACAACTTTTTGGAGGCAAAATAGTTGCCGCGCTTGATCGCCAGCATCCACGTGATTTGTTTGATGTGAAGTATATGCTGGAGAATGAAGGATTCACGAGTCAAATCAAAGAAGGGTTTATATTTTTTCTTTTGTGCAGCGAAAGACCATTACATGAGCTTCTAAGCCCCAATTTTAAAGATCAGCGTTCTGCACACGAAAATCAATTTTTGGGAATGACGGAGGAACCATTTGATTATGATGACTTTGAATCAACAAGAGAAAAACTTGTTCAGGTTGTAAGCCAAGGTTTGACACAAAGAGACAAAGCCTTTCTTTTAAGTGTTAACGAGCTTAATCCTGATTGGAGCGTGTACAATTTTCAAAAATTTCCTTCTGTGCTTTGGAAAATGCAAAATCTCCGAAAATTAGGAGATAATAATCCTGAGAAATATAAAGTACATCTTGAAATACTTAAAGAGAAGTTTAGCAATTCATAGGCGCTAGTCTTCATGTTTGGGTCTACAACTTTGACAACCTTAAGACCGGTAAAATTATTTTTGTTTCGGTATCGTTTGCCTCGTTTTTCCAGTACACAAGGAAGCCGACATTCGCTTCCACTAATGAATAGCCCTTTTGAAAATGCTCATCTAGTATCTCCTGAAATTTCTTTGAATACTTGCACAGTAGATCCCCATTTAGATTTGACAGCCCTTCTTTCATCACCTGCAACTTGCTTCCACTTTGAAGCGTATTCATTCTATGCTGTACATATGCAAAGTATCCGAGCTGAACATCTCGGTGGGTTAAATAGAGCACTAGTTGCAGGGGCTCTGGATAGGTTTCAGAATCTTCAACGTATGAAATACCTTCTTCCGCCAAAGGCCTTAGAAAACTGGTGTTATAATGTATGGACAAATTATTCTTTGACCTGGTGATGGCTACATACACTTGCCGTCTTTCTTCATCCGTAGATGGAGCGAAGTCTCTCAGAAGTATGTAGACGTTATCAAACTCTTTTCCCTTGGCCTTGTGAATGGTGGAAGTGTAGACGATCTCGGAACTGATATTGGTGAAGTCTTCCACTTTTGATTCAAAGAGAAAGGCTTTCCAGTCGCTTTTGTATTTCTTTTCGGTATTTGTTTGTTCAAAAGCCCTTATGATTTCGTTCACCAGATCTTTTTTTGAACTACTGGCAATATGTGTGTTTAGCGCTCTTTTGGCGCTTTCCCAGTCTTGTTCTGAAATGGATGGTTCATCATCTATCCTGTTGGTCAGATCTGTAAAATATCTTAGCTCATAGAGACTACCCAGGTTGAAACTATCATTGGATTGAATCAGCTTTGAAGGGATTCCTTTTTCGGATAGGGTGCCTGTGATCAGCGCGGCTTCCTCATTGGTCTTTGTCAGGATACATGTGGAGCCGGTCAGCTCCGCCTGGCTGATCCGTTCCGACAATGGAACAATTAATGAGTTATTTGCGTACTGGGTGATTTGTATTGTACCAAGCTGTTGCTGATGGGGGTAACCATTTTCTGTCTTTAATCGCTTTGAAATGGTTGATGCCCATCGATTCGCCAGGGCAACGATATTTTCTTTGCTTCTATAATTTTCTGTCAGCTCATACTTTACCGCCTGGTATTCTGAGATCAGGCTTTGCATGTATTGGGAATCTGACCCCCGGAATCCATAAATATTCTGATCATCGTCTCCAACCAAAATAACACGCATTTCGTCATTTTGATTAATCAACGCCTTGACCAGATTGTACTCGTCCTGGTTCATGTCCTGGGCTTCATCAATGACCAACACAGTCTTGGTGATACGGTTTGGTTCAATCTGGCCGGAATTGATGTTTTCAACCGCCGAGGCCACAATATTTTTTGAATCGCTTAAGCTGCCGATGCGTCCCAGAAGATCAAAACAATAGGAGTGAAATGTCTTGATCTCAATATAGTTTGCGGCGTTTCCGATCAAATCAATCAATCGTTTCTTGAACTCCGTTGCTGCCGCCCTTGAGAAAGTAAGCATCAGCAATTGTTCATGCTTCACGTCTTCCGCAAGCAATAGCGAGGCAAGTTTGTGTACGAGTAGTCTGGTTTTTCCACTCCCTGGTCCGGCTGCTACTACGATATATTGATTGCTTGAGTCATTGATAATGTTCAGTTGAGCCGGTGATAGGGTACCAAAAAGGCGCATGAATTTCTCAGGCGTCAATGTGCGTTTGATGTCCGTTTGCCTGCTTCCGGGAAAATATTTTGACAGAAAGGATGAATAGTTCAGTTTAAAGTAGTCGTCAACAAACTGAAGCGCTTCATTGTAATTCCTGATCATTTTCTTGGCATACTCGCCAACAATGTGGATTTGCTGCACTTTTTGTTGGTAGAACAGCCTTAGATGCTCGTAGTCGCTTTCCTTATATTTTATTTTGTTGTTCTTCTCTAGCCTCTCTATGGTGAGCTTATTATGGACTACCAGAAACCCACCTTCAATTTTAATAGCTTCAATTCTGGATAGGTAGAACAATGTGTCTTCAATGTCATCTATAGTGGCATGTACACTGAATAGCCCTGCTTTGCTTTCTACCTGTTCTTTAAGTTCCTGAACGGAGAATTCAACCAGTACATCTTCCGTTGTTGTTTCCGTTATGATGGTCTCCGCATTCTTATGGAGATGTTCCGTGATGGTTTTGGCAAGGAAATGCCGCTTCTTCATCTTACTGGAGAAGGCTTCTTTATCTGTTAGGACAATACGGATGTGATTGCGGGAGTTTTCAAGATTACTCCTCTTGATCCAGTTCTTTATGGACCAGAAGTTGACGATGACCTTGAGGTTGTTTAGTGTGCAGTCTTTTACCCCGGATTGAATAAGGGCTTCGTTCAGCTCTTTGTAGTTATAGCTTTTTTCGCCTTCGTCAATGAGTTCAATGAGGCGTTCTTCGATGGTTCGGAATTTTTCGATGACATTCAGGGTTTTACCCACTACTTCATTCTTCTTCACAAATGCGGTCAGGTCCTTGGCATTGGCCAGTATTTGTTCTTCACGCATCAGTTCAACCGCACGGATGACGGCATCTTTGTGAATGCCGAGTTGATCAGATATATAGTCGATTCTGGATTCTGCTGCCTCTTCTGTAGATAAACGTTTACTCTTGCTGGAGAAGAGTTTTTTGATGACCCTTATCGCTTGCGAACGCTCAACCTCGGTGAACTTCTCTGAAGCGTTGATCTTTGCTATTGCTTCCAGAGCGTTTTTACTAAGTATGCTGCTCGCAAATATTCGCGGCATATTTTGCCCCCGCTTGAGGTAGCCTGCTTCTTCCAAAGCTGCTATAGCGGTAGTGACCCTGGTTTCAATCTCTTTGACAGAGTCGTCCCATCCCGCTTTTCTCGCGATCTCAAGGGCTGAATTGGATACTTTGTCTCTGGTCCGTGTTATCTCTTTAATGGCCTTCCAGATTTGATTGATTTCCTTGCTGCTGATCTTGGTCTGGTTGAGTAATATGAAGTGCCTATCAAGATCCTCTTCGTTGAAAAGTATATAGCATTCTGCGTTGATGCTTTCGTCCCTACCGGCGCGTCCTGCTTCCTGAACGTAGTTTTCCAGGGAATCGGAGATGTCGTAGTGGATAACGATGCCCACATCGCTTTTATCTACACCCATGCCAAATGCCGAGGTGGCCACCATGATGTTGACTTCACCGGCCATGAAGGCATTTTGGTTTTCCGACTTTTCATCCTTATCCATCTTTCCATGATAAGGTTTGGCGTTGAAGCCATCTTCAGTTAGTCTTTTGGCAAGCTTGTATGCCCTTTTTGTACGAGAGACATAAACGATGCAGGGACTGTTATCGGCTTCAATAATCGCCCTAAGCTTCGCATATTTTTCGTCATCATTTTCCTTGGGGAAGACACTATAGTGTAGATTGGTTCTGGAAGTGTTTGCCCGGAAAAGCTTTAGATCAACATTGAGTTTATGCTGGAAATAAGTATTGATGTCTTCAATGACCTTTTGTTTCGCCGTTGCTGTAAAGCAGGAGATCGGGATGGGATGATCCATTCCTTTCTTTTGCTGTAAGTTCTTTATGAAGTCGCCAATGTATAGGTAGTCAACCCTGAAGTCCTGTCCCCATGAAGAGAAACAGTGCGCTTCATCTATGACAAACCGGGCGATCTTCCGCTTTAATAGCAATCGTTCTATAGTGACGGAGCGTAGTGACTCTGGTGATATATACAGAAGGCTGGCATAACCGGCTTCAATCCGTTCAATGGCCTTACTTCTTTCAATGGGATCTAACAGGCCATTAATGGTGACGGCTTCAGTAATACCTTTCTTCTCCAGATTGTCTACCTGGTCTTTCATTAGGGATTGCAGCGGGGAAATGACTACCGTTAAGGCTTTGGCGTTTTCGCCGCTCATCAGCGCGGGTACTTGAAAAGTTATTGACTTGCCCCCTCCGGTTGGGAATACTGCGAGAATAGACTCGCCCCTAACAGCGGCGACAACAGCATTTTCCTGCAGGGGCTTTCCGTCATAGCTCCGGAAGTTTGAGAAGCCAAAATGTCTGTTCAACGCTTTGATTGGATCTAAAGCAGTGTTACAGTATTCGCAGCCAGTGATGCATGGACTGTTTTTAAGAAGAAAGAGCAGTCGTTCCACATCTGGGAAGTTCTTGAGCACCCAGGGTGGAGTGATGGAGTATCGGTCATTGCTATTGATCAATGCCAATGTATACGCGAGGGGTACGGGTAAGTTCTTCGTAAAGAAATCAAGATCAGCGTGATTGCAGATTTGACCCTTGAATCGATGCTTGATCAGTTGTGCTACATCTATACTTTCGGATACATTGAAATTGATGTATTTGAAAAAGTTGGTAAAGCTTGTGCTCGATGATAAAAGTAGGTAAAGGATATTCTGGAATGCTGCGTCAAGCCGGTTAAAGGCTGCTACTTCATCGAAGAAAAGATTCTTAGATTTTATAGCGTCATTCACCGGATTATTCAACTCATCGGATTGTAGTTTATCGTCTTTAAGTAGTTTATGGTAAGGGTTCTTGGGAAACAGCAGTGGCGATAGCAGCAATGTATCGATGGCTTTGTTGATGCCCCATTGCGGGTTCCCAAAATACTTCTGAAGGTGTTTCAGGTCATGTTTAATGATGTTATGACCGCAGATAAAGTCCGACTGGTTTGCAAGCATCTCCAGTTCATTAGGGGCATTTTTGTGGGATACAGTACCGTCGGTAAGCACACAGCCTGTATCGAGGATAGTGTGGGTTGTTTCGCTTACTTCGATATCTATAAATGCAATGCGGGTCATTAACTGTTTTTCATGCTTTAGGTGTTCACTTTCAGGACTTTGTAAGGTAATGCAACGATGTGTGTTATTCGATAATTGCGTTTGTTATTCCATAATATAGAAAAGTTCAGTTGTAATTCGAAGAAAACTGCTCATTTGCCTATCTATTATCCTTGTAAATCTAAAATATAATATTATATTTGCAAGGATGATCAAGCGAGATGCACAGGAAGAAATAGTGAAGTTGCTGGGTGAATTTCCAGCGGTAGGTGTATTGGGACCCAGGCAGGTAGGGAAAACCACACTGGCAGAGGAGATTGCTGCCACCATCAATCCGCAACCGCTTTATCTGGACATGGAGAGCCCCATCGACCACGCCAAGCTGGGACAAGCGGAAGCATATTTCGAGAGTCATCAGGACAGATTGATCATTCTGGATGAAGTACAACGGGTGCCGGAACTGTTTAATATACTAAGGGGCGTCATTGACCGCCGCAGACGAAAAGGACAGCGGACAGGTCAGTTTCTTATTCTTGGTTCAGCATCACTAGATTTACTGAAGCAATCTTCTGAAAGTCTAGCCGGGAGAATTGCATACAAAGAAATATCAGTGCTTAACGCTTCCGAGATAGAAGATACCAGGCATAACAACCTGGATAGATTATGGCTGAGAGGTGGATTTCCAGATAGTTTCCAGTCAAAGGATGAACCATCAAGCTTGCGGTGGCGTCAAAATTTTATCACTACTTACCTGGAAAGGGATGTTCCCCAACTTGGGCCAAGAATTCCAGCGATTACCTTAAGGAGACTCTGGACAATGCTTGCACATCAACAGGGAGGGCAACTCAATACTGCAAAGTTAGCTGCCAATATCGACGTTACCATTCCTACCGCGAAGCGCTATGTGGAGTTACTCGAAGATCTCTTGCTTGTTCGCTCACTTCGGCCCTGGTCAGGAAATGTTGGGAAAAGAATGGTGAAATCGCCGAAGGTTTATATCCGAGACAGCGGCCTTACACACGCACTACTGAATCTGATGACCTTGGATGATCTCTTGGGACATCCGGTGGTTGGCGCAAGCTGGGAAGGTTTTGTTATCGAGAATCTCATATCCTGCCTGCCATCCGGTGTTACACCCTGGTACTATCGTTCATCGGGAGGAGCAGAAATTGATCTCGTCATCGAGAAAAATGCCAGATCAAAAATTGCCATCGAAATTAAACGTTCAATGACCCCCACTGTATCAAAAGGATTTCATTTTGGCTGCGAGGATATTGGAGCAAAACGCCGGTTTGTTGTTTACCCAGGCAAGGAGCGATATCCCCTGGCAAATGGTGTGTATGCAATTCCTTTGCTGGAGATGATGAACGAGTTGAAGGCGTTGTAATACAGTCTGAATTCCACCAAAAAGAAGCGTAATCAGCTTAAAATATTTTCAATATCTGCACCAAAACCCCAAGCTGGTCTTCCTGATGAATGGCGGAATGTTCACGCCGGAACATGAACCGGTGGGGCTGTTCATTGAGAACGGGAAGGTGTTGAGAGAGACCAAGATACTCAAGGATCCCAGCGTCAATTTTGGCATACAGCCGCAGAGCATTTTATCAGGAACGGCTGCGTGAAAGCGCTTTATTTGGATGGATTCGTTTCCCAGGTCTGGCATAAGGGAGAGCCTATGGGAACTACGGATCCCTTCGGTCCCATGATTGGGGCGTATTGATTGCGACAGAAATGGATGTTACTCAATAGTTATATTTAATTGCATATAATTTAGTCAATATGATCTATATTATATTTATATGCGTATAATATAGATTTTATTCTTATTTTTGTATGCAATTGCATATAGTATGAGTGAGTTGTCACAGTTTGTAAAGACCAGAAGAAAACTGAGTGGTTTAACCCAGGAGGAGTTTGCTGACAGGGCAGGTGTTGCCCTAACGGTGATCAGAAAAATCGAGCAGGGCAAGGAAAACCTCAGCCTGTCAAAAGTGAATCAGGTACTGCAGATGTTTGGTCATGTCCTAGGTCCAGTAAATGAAAAGGATGCGACAAGGAATAGTTAAATACAACAACATAAAGGCGGGTCTTCTTACGGAAGACGACAATGGGGAATACCTGTTTGTGTATGATGAGCATTATGTGAAAAACCACCCTCACCAATTCATCAGTTTTCAAATGCCAGTATCCACAAATCCTTACAGAAGTTTTAGGCTTTTCCCATTTTTTGATGGATTAATTCCGGAAGGATGGCTGTTAAATATTGCTGCTGAAAGCTGGAGAATCAATAAGAATGATCGCATGGGTCTTCTACTTGCCTGTTGTCAGAATGCTATCGGCGCCGTAACTGTTCATCCCATAAATACGGATACGGATGCCTAACTGTCTCTATTGTTATACAGCATTAGAAAAAGGTCAGATCAATTACCACCCAAAATGTATCAAAGCATTTTTTGGAACTGACCAGGCACCCGCCTTGCCCTATCAATTGTCTGACATGGAGCAACTGGCTAGAGATGCCGCATTGCTCTCCATCAGCGTTCCCGGGGTACAGCCTAAGTTATCACTGGGATGGATAAAGGAGGCTTTGAAAAATGGACACCGGGGAAGATTGACCATTGTAGATGCATTGGAAGGCCAATACATCTTGAAACCACCACAGGCTGACTATCCGCAGATGCCCGAGAATGAACACCTGTCCATGAAACTTGCTGAATTGTTCCGGATGAGTATCGTGCCGGTAAACATGATCCGCTTGCAATCCGGGGAACTATGTTTTCTTTCCAAACGCATAGACCGTAATGCCAATGGATCAAAAAACCACATGATCGATTTTCTTCAGATCCTGGAACTGGAGAATAAATACAAGGGAACCATGGAAACCCTCGGCAAGACCATTGGAGATTTGTCTGCCCATACGGTTTTCGATAAATTCCGATTTTTTGAATCAGCGGTTTTCAACTACGTGATCGGGAACAACGATATGCACCTGAAAAACTATTCAATGCTTTTATCAGACTCCGGTTGGGTGCTTTCTCCTTTCTATGACCTGTTGAATGTGAAGCTCGTACTGCCAAAGGATAAGGAGGATACTGCATTGTTGCTGGGCGGCAAAAAGATGAACTTTTCCAGAAGGACATTTGATGATTTTGGAGGAGTGCTCAAGCTGAATGCCAAGCAGATCAATGGGGTATACAGACGCCTTCAGAAATGGTTGCCAGCGGCCGGTGATTTGATTGATGCCTCCTTTCTGGATCTGGACAGGCAAAAGGGTTATAAAGAGCTTATTGCAAAGCGGGTGGCAGTTTTAGTTAACCCTACATAATCCTATCGGTAGCTCACCAACACATAAACTCCCTGCGTATTTTAGACATCATGAAAAAATCTTTTCTCTTTTTGATTTGTTGTTGGCTCTCCACAGCTGTGTTCTCCCAAACCCTGTTCCCGGATCGATGCATCGGCAAGTGGAGCGGGATGATGCAGATCTGGCAAAGGGGTGAATTGAAAGACAGTGTGAAAGTGGCGTTCACCGTGGCCCGCCTCACAGACAGCAGCTGGCAGTGGCGGATGGATTATTTATCTCCTTCAAGACCGATGACCAAAGACTACGTGCTTCGGAAAAAATCAGCCACCCGGTTTGTGACCGATGAGGGCGATGGGATTCTGCTGGATGAATTTGTCTTTGGCAACAAAATGTATTGTTTGTTCAAGGTTGGCGGAAGCACCCTCACCGCGGTTTATGAGTTGTTGGGGAACGGAGAGATGTTGTTTGAAGTGACCTCCGCAGGCGCACCCACGCCCACCGGTAGTGGTGTGGAGAATTTCCAGGTAACATCGGTACAAAAAGTTTTGCTTAAGCGTGTGCGGTAAAGCGCCCGGCATCGGTGATTGAATTTGCGATCATTCACTATAACCTGTCAAGAAATGAATGGATTCTGGCGAGGACATCTTCGAAGGATGGCTGCCCTAGATAGTAGAGACTTGCACTAGAAATGTAACGCTGCGTAAAATCTGAACGGGTATCAGGATCGGATAAGAGGAAAGCTTCATTTAAATTGATGGGCATCGCAAAGTCGGCATCCGGAAACCTTACCTTTTTGTGTTCCAGATATTCTTCGGTGCCAATAAATGCCTGCACTAAGGGACTATTCAGCAGACAGTAAATATCATAGTACTGTCGCATGAAATTAGGGTTAGGGATATCTGATTCTTGCTCTTTCCTGAATTTGGTAGCAATGGTCTGCAACTTCTCAACCAAAGTGTAGCCAGGATGGTAGCAAGCGATATTTATGGCCCTGTTATCGATAAGGTCAACCCGGGGATTGTTTTTGGCTTTGTCATATGCCCATGAACTGATGGTGATGTTTTGAAAAGGAGTTACTGTGTCAAACCCTGCTTCCAGGAGAATGCCTTCTTTCATATCATCCGGACGAGCTGTTATGCTGTTGTACAAAAGCCTTATACCACCGCTTCGATAGTACTTTTCGTCAAAGTCCACATCGGTCAGGAAAGTCCCTTCGTTCGTGTAGATATGTAGCTGCCATTTACATCAACTGCTTCGTTTGTTCAAGCATTGGAAACATGATCCTTTTTGCCTTTGCACTCCCATAAGCATCCAGATTCTTTTTGAGCTTGGTATTGTCGACACTTTTAAGCTTATCCTTCAGTTTGCTTAAGACCATATCGGGTTCTTCCGCAAGGGAATCCAGATTGTTGACAAGATCAACCATTAAGAACTCTTTAGTAACCTTCTTTGGGAAGCGCGGCTTCATATGGAAAAAGAAACTTCTGTTGCCAAGTTTGAATTCACCATGTCTCTTGTGATTGTAGACCACACGCTTATTGTACAACTGAGTGGTTCCAACTCCAAGGCTGTTATATGCATTGGGCGTAGTAACAAGAAAACTGTCATCTTTAAGAAAGGTTCTCACCAAGGTATTGTCATCTGCCGGCGAATTGCCAAAAACCGTTTGTTTTGGATAATAGTAGACGCCGGGAGAAACCTTAGTAAGTGTCCCATCCAGAACGAGCTCCTGCAAATGACGGTCCACAGCCTTAGACCAATTGGTCAGGTCTGCACGTCTGTAAACATGCCCTCGCTTAAGATTTGCTTTCAAATTCTCCAGTTTACTCATCGCTCAAATGATTCTGCACAAATGTAGCGAAAAGACGGGAAATGCATGAATAATCATTGAAAATTCATGCAAATAAATTTCTTAAAGTATTGATATACAATTATCTATGATCCTTAGACTATAGCAAAATGTTCACCCCCTGAGCCATTTGGCAATATATTGACTCAGCAACAACAGTTGTCTGTTGACTTTATCAAGCGTGAATTTCTGGTGATCGTAGCCCCTCGGCATCCATGTTTTGGTATCCAGATATTCAGGATGCTTCTTGTCTTTCAGAATCTTGAGATTTTCATAGAACCCATGCAAGCCTCCGCAGTCTTCGGGCGGACAAGCCATTTCACCCGCTAAGCATACCGGATATATGAAAAGGTTATTGGTATCCAACTCAGCTTCAATACGCAGTGTATGTTTCCAATAGTCGCCGAAATCATACACATAGTTGACAACATCATTGATATCTGACAATACATCACTGAGTTTGGTGATATTGCTATCCATAAGCTTATCGGCACCATACCCGTCTAATTCATCATCTTCATAGATCATGCCTATGCGATAGCCTTCAATACTGAATTCAAACATGTGGTAGTTCTGCCAGCCCATGCTGACCTGGATGATATGGTGGAGTTCAAAGAAGGTAGTATCTCTGTGCACCACAACTCTTCTCCAAATGCCTGGATCAGATTCGTCTAAGGAGATTTTTATCTGTAGCAAGTCTTTCATGGCAATGCCTTTTTGCTAAATTAGGAATTGCCTATGGTAAATCATTTGAAGAAACGCTATCAGCCCAATCGCTTCAGTAGATTGCCCCATGGGGAATCGCTCGGAGCCGGGGTACACCACAAATTTCCGGGTGGCTTTGATGTCTTCCGCTGCCGTATGAAAACCCCGGCTGATTTGCGGAGCGGCAGATCGCTTGATCTCGATAGCCCAAACCTCATCGTCAGGGCCTTCAAGCACAAGGTCAATTTCTGCTTGTGTAGATGACCGATAGTAACTGTAACGCCATTGGTCCGTCAGTTGCAAGATGATATTCTCCGCCACAAATCCTTCCCAGCTTGCTCCTATCATCGGATTCCCCAATAGACTTTCATATGATGGTATGTTCAATAGCTTATGAAGAAGGCCGGTGTCCCGGAGATAGATCTTCGGGGATTTAACGAGTCGCTTTTTTGTATTGCCTGACCATGGCTGAATCTGCCTCACCATGTAAAAATCTGTGAGAATGTCCAGGTAGGTTTTAATGGTGGTGTGACTTACTTCCAGACTTTTGCCGAGAGATGAGTACACGATCTGCTGGCCATGAAAATGGGCCAGCATGGTCCAGAATATTTTCATCCTGGCAGACGGTATCCTGGGCCCCATGCCTGGGAGATCACGCTCTACATAGGTGGCGATGAAATCATTGCGCCACTCCCAACTATCTTCATCTGATGCTGCAAGATAGCTGTCTGGAAATCCACCCCTGAACCATAGCTTGTTCACGTTGAATCCCAGCGGATCATGTTGATGTAGTTCCCAAACCTTGAACGGACTGAGTTCCAGGTACCGGATCCTGCCGGCCAATGATTCTGAAGATTGATACAACAGATCCCTTGATGCAGATCCGAGTAATAAAAACTGAGCGGTCTTTTCTCCCTTCCTTTTTCTCGCATCCACCAGGCCACGAAGCAAAGGGAACAGCTCAGGCCTTCTTTGCACTTCGTCAATGATCAGCAACCGCCCTTCAAATCCTTTCAGGTAGCTTTCGGCGTCTGTTAGTTTGCTCAGGTCGCTCTCCAACTCAAGATCAAGGTAGGTCCACTTCTTTTCTAATCGCTTGCCGGCGATCTCCAGGGCCAGGGTTGTTTTCCCCACCTGCCTTGGCCCTAATAATGCTACCACCGGCATGCTGTCCAGCGCACGATTGAACCTGTTTTCTAAGGAGCGTGTGATCACCTTGCAAATATAAACCTAAACTTTCAAATTGCATAATTATAATTATTTAACTGTGCAAATTGAAAATTTAACTTTCAAATTGCAAGAAACTGTGATCAAGAAGGCGATTTCTATTGCTCGCGGCTGAGCCGAGTAGAAGTTTTGATCGGCGGTCATCCGGAGTAAAAAAGGCTGGTGTCCCTATTGCTTTCCTGGTGACCAATTGAAGATATAAGCGGTTTCGATCTACTTCACAAAAACGATGCAATGCTGTATGGGCAGGTTGCTGATATTCTTTTCGAATGTAAAACCAACGGCCGATAGTTCTTTGATAACCTGACCCTCGCTCATTTTATGGAGGCCTTTGATGGCAAGGGATTTGTCCTCAGCGCGGAATTCAATCATATACAACTTGCCTCCTGGTTTCAGCGCATTGTACATGGCTTTTCCCATTTCGTAAGGAAATGAAAACTCATGGTAAACATCCACCAATATCATCAGGTCAATACTGGCATCGGGAAGGGGTATTGTTTTTTCAGTTCCTAATACGGTTTTTACGTTGGTCAGTTTTTCTGTTTTGATCCTATTGTTGAGGTAGTCGATCATCTCAGGCTGTACGTCCACAGCATATACCATACCGCCACCGGAAAGAATTTTGGACATCTTTTCCGTATAGAAACCGCTGCCCGCACCAAGATCAGCGATCATCATACCCGGCTGTATATCGAGATTCTTTATCAGGAGGCCGCTGTTCTCTTCTTTGTCGCGCGTTTCCCGTTCCAGCCAGTTGATACCATAGTGGCTCATCACGTGGGCTATCTGCCGGCCCATATACCATTTATTGATACCATTGGGATCGCCTTCTTTAATTTCATAGCGGCCCTGGCTAACGGCGGGTAACTGTAGCAGCAGGAAGGCTAGTATGGATAAAATGCTGGAATGCATGATGTTGAATTGACGTACAAGGTTAATAATGATAATGCTTTTTTGCCAATACCTTTGCGTTCGTTTATCATTATGTATATCGGTAACATCACCCTTCCTAATTTTCCACTGTTACTTGCGCCCATGGAGGATGTGAGTGATGCGCCTTTTCGCATGCTTTGCAAGGGACACGGTGCGGATCTTTTGTATACTGAATTTGTCTCTAGCCATGGCCTTGTTAACGGTACCGATAAGACTAAAAAGAAAATACAGATCCTGCCGGAGGAAAGACCCATCGGCATTCAACTCTACGGTGGCAATGAAGAAACGATGGCCATGGCCACGGCCATCGTTGACCAGGTGCAACCTGATTTTGTGGACATCAATTTCGGCTGCCCGGTCAAAGGGATCGTAAGCAAAGGTGCAGGTGCGGGCGTATTGAAAGATCTGCAGCTCATGGTGAGGCTCACCGAAGCTTGCGTGAAAGCCACCACTCTCCCCGTGACCGTGAAAACAAGACTGGGCTGGGATGAGCAAACGATCAATATCGAGGAAGTGGCGGAGAGGCTGCAGGACGCTGGTGTACAGGCACTCACCATTCATGGTCGCACCCGCGCGCAATTGTACAAAGGCGAAGCAGATTGGAGACTCATCGGAAAAGTAAAAAACAACCCCCGCATCACCATTCCTGTTTTTGGGAATGGGGATATCGATAGCCCTCAAAAAGCATTGGCCTATAAAAATCGCTATGGTGTGGATGGCATCATGATCGGTAGGGCAGCCATCGGTAACCCATGGATCTTCGGAGAGATCAAACATTATCTGTTAACCGGTGAAGAAAAAGCGCCGCCTACGGTTGCTGAGCGCGTAGATGTTTGCAGGCAGCACCTGCAAAACTCGGCAGCATGGGAAGGGGAATGGAGAGCGATCAGAGAAATGCGGGGCCGATATGCAAGCTATTTGAAAGGTCTTCCCCAACTCAAAGAGATTTTCTATACATCGCTCATGACGCTGGATAATATTGAAGCGCTGCTGGAGATTTTTGAACGCATCGAGGCGCATTATGCCGGCTTTGTCACAGAGCGCATGTCTGTGAGCCTGGTTAATTATCATGCGCACCTGGAAACTTGTGAACGGTGACTTACCCTTTTTCCTCTCCAGTCAACAACGCAAACAAGGATCTGTTGACGTAGAAATTATCCCGACCAACCTTTTGTTTGGTAAGGATTCCCGAAGCAACGAGTTGTTCAAGGTAACGAATGGCCGTGTTTCTGCTGATGCCCAGATCCTCCTGTATAAATTCAATTTTGGTGTAGGGATATTTGAATAAGTTATGCAAGAGATCCTGGCTGTATATTTTTGGATGATGGGTACGGATGCGTTGCTTGAATGCCTGCATTAAGTTGTTGATGGCTGTGATCTGTTTGATCGCTTCCATAGAAGTTTGCTGCACCCCATCCAGCATGAACAAGATCCAGGGTTCCCAATCATTTTTTTCCCTCACCGTTTGTAATAAGGTGTAGTAGCTCGCTTTATGAAGAATGATATACTTACTCAGGTAAAGCACAGGGAGGTGCAACAGCTCTTTCTGAACCAGGTATAAAATATTGATGATGCGCCCGGTGCGACCGTTCCCATCATAGAAAGGATGAATGCTTTCAAACTGATGATGTATGATGGCCATTTTCACCAATGGGTCAGCTTCCATCATGTCATCGTCATTGATAAACTGTTCCAGGTTGTTCATCAACGCAATGATGGTATCGTAATCCTGTGGCGGCGTATACACCACTTCTCCGGTTTTGTCGTTTAACAACTTGGTACCCGGAAGCCTTCGAAACCCGGCATTGTTTTGCTCAACCGTTTCCTGGATTTGCAGAATACTATTGTTGGTCAGCAACTGATGTTGTTGCACCAGTTGTAATCCCTTTTTTAATGCCTGCGCATATTGATGAACTTCCTTGGCGGCAGGACTGGTAAACTCGTTTTGCAAGGCATTGCTTTGATACAGCTCATCATAAGTGCTGATGATATTCTCAATGGCGGAGCTTTCCCTGGCTTCCTGTAATGAAAGCGTTTCCAAGAGAATGGCCTGGTTGGGCATGCTGGTGATGATGCCTTTCAACTCGGCCAAAGCCTTATGCGCCAAAGCCAGTTTCTTCAAAACAGCCTTGGTTTCGAGATCTTGTGATATGGGAAGAAATGGAACCAATTTTGGGTTATGTTCTTTAAATGTAACCCAAAAATAGCATAAATTGGGTTATGTTGCTCTTATAAAGTCGGTTCAACATACTAATATAACCCAAAAATGTCAGAAATTAGGTTGTATTTTATCTATATAACCCAAAGCACCGCATTTTTGGGTTATGTTTGGATGAATGTGTATTTGGTAACAAGATGTATTGCTTATTTCGTTTGGGCGGAAGTACACTCACCGCGAGTTATGAATTGTTGACCAATGGACAGATATTGTTTGAAGTAACCTCTGCTGGTGCGCCCACACTCACGGGCAGTGGCGTGGAAAATTTTCCAGTGACCGCTGTGCAGAAAGCAGTGCATAGGAGTGCCCGCTGGTGCCAACCATAACCTTTACCTTTAAAGACAACCAACGCATATGCGAAAATTCTTTGTCTTTCTCGCCGGGATCCTTTGTGTATTGACCACCCTGGCGCAAACGCCATCCATTTCTTTTGAAGACTGGATCAGCCTGAGATCTGTGGGCGGGGTGACCATCAGTCCGGATGGTAAGCATGTATTGTATTCCGTCACGAGCACCAACTGGAAAGACAACAATTATGATACCGAGATCTGGTTGAGCAGGGATGGCGGGAAGCCGTTTCAACTAACGGCCACGACTAGTGGCAGTAGCAGCAATGCAAGGTTCACACCGGATGGGAGATGGGTGAGTTTTGTGGCCGATCGGGGT
>Ga0207941_1000240_pt1 | contig 17709 bp, 9 predicted proteins | sample LakMenEpi13Sep12_FD_150695 | JGI IMG/M metagenome (GOLD analysis project Ga0207941, IMG submission 150695) | Freshwater microbial communities from Lake Mendota, WI - 13SEP2012 deep hole epilimnion (SPAdes) | ecosystem: Environmental > Aquatic > Freshwater > Lake > Epilimnion/Euphotic zone ...
CCTCGAAAGGGGCCTTTCTTTATTGGCATTGGGCATTAGGCACTGGGCATTTTGACCGAGAAAAATCAACATTTTGTGATCACATCTCCGGAAGCTCAAATCCAACCCTCGGTTGCGCTTTACCGGTAGTCAGGTTCACCAGCATTTTTCTGCGCACGGCAGAAAACGGTGCAGCCAGGATCAGTTCAATTCCCCTTACGAGAAAAAGGGTCAGTAACCCACAACCTTTTCCTAATCCTGAAAAATGCTTATGTATATAACGATATTCAGACCTGATCACTTCGCTTTTAGTCATGGCCTTGGTGGCAACGTTTATCCTTGATGATCCGCCATGTGCATGCAGGCATCTCACTTCATTATACATCACCCTTTTCCACCCTATGTCTGATGCCCGTTTACAGAGATCGATGTCTTCGGAATACATCCAGAAACGCTGATCCCAACCACCGAGAGAACGGAAGTCGCTTTCCCGGATCAATATGAAACAGCCGGATATCCAGTCGGGATAACTGACAGGTGCCGTGTTTAAATAGTGCTTATAATTTTCCTTCCCGCGAAGCAACCTTTCAATGGTTCGCATCGGAGGCCACACCGTCCACCATCTGGGAAAGTTCCCAAACTGGTGTTGATCTTTCCCGTCATCATCGTACTGCCGTATTCCCACCAGTTTCCAATCAGGCTCCAGCTCTACCCTCTTAAGAAGGGGCTCTAGCACGCCAGGCTCAAGAACAGAATCGGGATTAAGGAAAAGCAGCCACTTCCCTTTAGCCATTGACGCACCTTTGTTGCAAGCCTGCGCAAAACCACCGTTGATCTGCTGAAGAATAAAGTGAACCCAAGGGTATTCCTTGGTAAATGCAGAAGCCATCCCGTCGTCCGAATGATTGTCTACCACGATCATTTCAACCTGTGGACCTTTCTGGAGCTGAACACTGTCTAAACATTGCCTCAACCTGTTCCATGACCGGTAATTCACAGTTATAATAGATATCGACGACTGCATGTGGCGTAAAGATATTAATTATGCCATTGTCGTCCATAAATCCCTGCATTCATATAAAAAATCTCTTGTCTTGAATCGTAGATACCGATTTTCTGGGTTATTTACCTATCAGTTAGGGATGCTAAACCGGATCATATAATATTGGAACTTTACGCCATACTGCCGGCGAATTAAAATTTTGCGGCCGTCTACCCAAAAGACACAACGAATCACTCCTGGATTCGGAAAAAACCATAAGAAAACGAGATCTATTCAAATTTAAAAAAAGCCTGCCGGAAATCCGGCAGGCCCTATAAGGACTACATCAACATTTATTTTCCTCTTACGGAAACAGACACACGCCTGTCTTTGATCCGATCTTCTTCAGGGGCACTTGGAGGATATTTCGCAAACTCAGAACCATATCCTTCTGCACCTTCAACCTGAGGATTCACGCCGGCATCCTGCAACATTTTTTGTACTGCCTGTGCCCTCTCTAAAGACAATTTCTTATTTGCAGCTTCGTCGCCGATGTTATCGGTATAGCCTCCAATTTTGATCTTAGCCTTAGGGAACGCTTTCAGGATCTGCACCAGATTGTCAACTTCTCTCCGGCTATCTGCATTGATCTCCGCGGTGCCAAACTTGAAGTTCAGGTCATTAAAATCAAACCAGTTGTCTTTCCCTGGCTTTGCTTCTGGATCCTGCAAGAAGGCCACCAACAGATCTTCAATACCACCCTTATAAGCATCTAATTCAACCCCAGTAGGCAGTTTCACTTTGGCAGGCTCCCTTGTAATCACAACAGAGTCAACCTTTGTTAGCGTATCATGTACAACCGTTGCCGTTGCTTCAGCAGGTTTGTCGCCTTTACCGCAACCTTTAGCCAACCAGAAAATCAAACCAGCACCTACCAGCGCGAGGATCAGCCACCAAGGATTAAAACTCTTCTTCTCTTCAACTGGTGCCGGACTTGCTGTTGTGGATGAACTGCTAAAGAACTGGGATACATTCAAACCAGAAGGAAGAGCACCTAAAACAGACGACTTCATTCCACCCAGCAGTGAAGAAACTGAACCGGGAGTGGTATTGTTATCCTTTGCATATTTACCTAATGCAGCAAGTGCCACAGGGACAACAGTGCCAAACAAAGAAGAAACCGTTGAACCTTTCAAACCTGTAAAGCCAGACACAGCGTTGGCCAGTCCGCCAAATTTATCCCCGAACAAACCGGTGATCAGGCTGGGCGCAAATGATGGAATACCCCCACCACCTTTCATGAACGTACCGGATATATCACTTAGAATACCGCTGTCAGCAGCTGTGGACGCAAGGTTCAATAATGAACTTGCATTACCACCTTCGGCCTTGCCGATAATACCCAGCAGAGACGCAGGAATGATGGAATCAATGCCTTTGCTGACCAATGCTTTATCTTCTCCGAGAAAAGAAGCGGCTTTATCAATCAGGTCATTATTGAAATAACCTTTTACAAGTCCGAGTAGATCCAATGACATAAATGCAGGTTTTGGTATGTATAGTAATTAAAGTGTTGCGGCTGTCTTAATTTCCTTGCCTTTACTATTGTAAAATACAAACTCCTTTGCAATACCTTTTTTGGCTTCGATACGGTAAAGTTGCTCTTTATTGTCGTTATCAACTTTGGCTACAGAAACAATTTCCCAATCTGAAAACCGGCTTTTATCAGAAGACGAATTTACCGCTTTAGGGATATCGCTTGTTGTCAGCATGGTTTCTGTGAAATTCCATGTTCCATCCTGCCTGTAATGTGCCCTCATATCCGCCCCGCCACTCTTAAACCTCACGGTGTAATTAGAAACATTATTACTCCAGTCAGTAGCTTGCGCAGTTGAATAATTCTTCATAAAATGCTCTTTGGCTGAAGCTGGAATATTGACAACTTGCGCATTTGCTATTCCAACGATCCCACTGAACAACACTAACATTAAAATCGCTTTCAAACCTTTCATAATTGGGTCATATTTTAAAAGGTGAAAGTAAACCAGGTTAATCCTGATCTCTGATTATCATTAAAGAATTATTACGCTTACTACAGAGGTATGTAACTACGATACGCATGCCACTGCCCTTACAGGTTCACTTAGCCAAAAATAGTGCTGTACCGCTATTAAATTCCTCAGATTGGGCTTCCGTGTTGTCTCATTTTGTGAAACTGCTCAAAATGAGTACAGACAGCCCATAGAGCCATTTGATCGGGCATTTTTTCGATGTCAGTTTCCAGGAACTCGCCTAGAAGGGATAGCCAATGGCCACACTGAGGATAAGGTTCTCTTTTCGCCAGGATTTGCTGCCCAGATCAATTTCATCCAACACCCATCGCTCACCTTCGGGAAACCATGGCTTGCGGAGTGGAATCGAAAAATCAAAGCGCAGCAACATCACGGAGAAGTCTAACCTCAAACCCAAACCTGCACCCACAGCCATTTGCTTAAGAAAGGCGGAACTAAACTTACTGCCTGGCTTGTCTGGTGGCTCTCGCCTGAACCAGATGTTGCCTGCGTCTATAAAAAACGCCGGCTTTAACTTACTGGCAAGATTATATCTGAATTCTGAATTGGCTTCGATCTTTACATCCCCAGATTCATTGGCCTGAAAAGCCGACTGTTCCGTATGGTAACTTCCCGGCCCGAGCGTCCTGATGCGGAATGCCCGCACACTGCTGCTGCCACCAATAAAAAATTGTTCATTGTACGGTGCAACAACGCTATTGCCATAAGCAATGGCTGAACCCAGGACCACACGATTCACCCAGGTCCATCGGTTTGTCAGCTGGTAATACACCCTGCCTTCTGCCTCAATCCTGACGAATTGCGAAATGGGCACATTCATAAACTTTATAGATCCCGGTGTATCAGCCTTGTTCCTGCTGAGTGCTGAAAAAAGATTGCCATAGCTCCCCACCGAAAATCTTCCCCAGTAAGTGATCCGTTTTTCTCTGAAGGTATTGTTGAAATTGAATATATACTGGGATCCGATGATCAGCTGTTTTTCAAATGAAGCCTTCAGCGCCTGGTCTTGCTGAAGAATACTGTCGAACTTAGGCGTGATCGTAGTTGGATTGATGGATTGAATCCGAATAGGGCGAAGGGTATGTTCCGTTGTATTCCTGAATTTCCAGGTGTAATCCAAACTCGCCTTCAAAGAACGCAAGGTGTAGAGATCGGGCCGCTGCAGATACTCCGCCCCAAGGCTGATACCCGTCCTTGGAATAAATGAGTTTCTCCCGGTCACCACCTTAAAATAGGGCACAATTCTCGGCAGATAAAACGTAAGATCCGTTTTGAAGGTATAGGCATTAGGCGATTGCACTTGCTTACCTCCCAATTGCGCATCAAATCCGGCACTAATTTTAAAGTCAAGAATCTCTGCACCTTTCAGCAGGTTAACATTCCGCCATTTTATCGCGATCTCAGATCCCACAAGGTTACCGGTCTTGGTATTCACAGAGGTTTCCAGCCTGAGGGTATTCTTCTTCATCGGCGTGATATAAACCTTGGCATTAAGGTTGTTTTTACCCTCTGATGAATCGGGAAAAAACTGAAACTTCACAAACTTGAATGTGTTCAGATTCATTAATCGCTCAATACTAAGCGCGTGCAATTCCTTTTGATACAATTGTCCTTCTTCCAAAAGAATCGCCCGATCATACACGCCATAATTGTATTTATTGGTTTTGTCTATAATGGTAAATTTATTGATCCGCGTTCCGGTCTGCGTCTGAATAACGGAGTCTTTTTGCAATGAATAATTACCGTAGATCGAGATATCCCCTATATTCCATCGCTGCATTGAACTTTGGGGTACATCATCCCTGTATCGGATGAAAACATCTGCCTGACCCTGGTGCAGGGTATCCACTCGAAAAAGGATCTGTTCAGGAAAATAAAAATAGTAACCCCTGTTCTTCAGGGTATCGTCAATCCTTGCCCGCTCATTGTTCAATTTTTCTGTCTCCAGAAAATCTCCTTCCTTCAAAAGGGACTCTTTTGAAATCTCCTTCATGATCGTTGTGACTTCATTGCTATCGTCCGGCAAATGAATGGACCGGATGGTATAGCGGGTTCCCGGATTAACCATGTATTTCCAATAGGCCACTTCTTTTTTTAGGACCGTATCATACCGGATATTGGGATGATAATACCCAAAATCAAACAATCTGTTTCTGATCCTTGTAACACTCAGCGTTGGGTTTGCGCTGCTCAACAGCACAGGTGGCTCTGTCATGTTTTTGAATATGCGCTGAAAGAATCCTTTCTTCCGGGTACTTTCCGGAACATCATCATAAAACATCAGTTTATACCGTATTCCCAAAATATTCGCATTGGGCTTTGGTCTGGGAAGTGAGGAGATTTCCTCCTTAATGTCTGAAGGTAACTTCGCAGAATCCACTGCGATGATGGCACCTCCGTAAAGCTTATCGCCCGGCGGAATTTGCTTAGACACGCTGCAGGATGCCAGCATCATCAGTGATCCTGCAAACATTAATCCAACGATATGGAAATATTTCATCACGTTGTGCCCGCTTATAGATCTTTCTTGCGCCTGAACGCATTTTTAAGTTTATTGAATTCCACCACCACCACAAAGGTTGCTCCCGTCTCCACTACCGTGCCATTAAAAGTAAGGTCATACTTGTTGATCCTGTATCCTTTTAAACGATAGCGGCCATCCCTGGTTAGTAAATACTCCAGGCTCACATCCCCTGCAAGACCAGTCAACAGATCTTGTTGCTGATTCTGATTTTCCAAAGCAAAAGTGCTGCCTACATACACATTGAGCCTGTTGTTATTAAATGACTTAGCTAAACCTACCTTAAGGTCTGAACGCCTCACTGCAGTACCCGATGTATAGTCATCCCGAATATCCAGTCCAATATCTATATCCACATCCTTGATGGAGTTGCCGATGAAATTATTCAGCTCGCGGGTCAACAGGTTTCCTGCTGTACTAAAGGCCTCCGTCTGCAAATTGCCGCCGCCCACTGAACTGAATGGATTGTCCGCAATAAATGTCTGCAGCGCCAATAAGCCCATCACCTGTTTATTGAGTTCCGATGGCACACTGTTCACTTGCTTTATCCTCGTGTACACCATGCCGTCAAATGCAGCTTGCTGATCTTCTTTCATATCGAGCCTGAACTTGATATCCGGCTTCAACAGGTCCCCCGAAATATCCATATATACCAAGAAGTCAAATTTCTGTTTGGTAATGCCCGGCATCGATCCAATATCCTGTACCAACTCAGCCGCATCGGTTTTTACTTTATAAACAGCCGTGAGGTTTACATTTGCTTTCTTCACATCGCCGGTCCAGGTGATCGTACTGCCTTTATCTACCAGGAATTCCTTATGGATCAGGCCCGCAATTGATAGATCATAAGTACCGGATTCCACTTCATAGCTGCCTACCAGTTCCATGGCCCCGGAAGGATTCATCGAAAAGTTGAGATTTGATTTACCCTTCACACTGATTTTATCACCGGACTCCTCGCTTAAAACAATATTGAGTGCCGATTTTGGTGTGATCGAAACATAACTGTTTACATCCAGCGCAAACTTTGACGCGATTGGTTTTTTGGTGACCACTACTTCCGTTTCCTTCGTACTGTCTGATGGATCAAAAAATTCGATCAATCCTTCCGCATTACTCGCAACTTCTGATTCCCTGTACACATAAGTCACCGAAGAACTGTCCAGGACATCCATATTGCCGTTAACCTTCGCACCATGCATATCGCCCTTCACCGTGAGCAGAGAAGAAATACTTAAGGGACCATACAACATTTGTTGCGGATAACGCTTGTGTCCCGCAACCAGAAAGCGCTTGGTCTCCAGCTTTAAATCATACTGCAGGGAGTCGAACTGGTTAAACCTGACTTCACCCCGCACCACCGCAGGTCTTCCCGCACTATCCAGAATATTAAGATCCGTGATTCTCATCTGCCGGCCCTCCAGCAAAAGATCTGCCTTAGGTATGCTTATCGGGGTACCTGTTGTCACCAAAATCATCTTCAGGGAATCAAGAGACAAAGCACCGTTGACTTCAGGCTGGCTGGTGGTTCCATTAACATCAATATCCCCGGAAAGCCTTCCTTTCAGGGAATCCACATACGTATTTACAAAAGGAGATATTGGATCGATGTTAAATGAACCAATCTGCGCCTTCGCCTGAATTGCGCCTGATTCAGATTGATAGTTGCCATTAATCTGAACATCGTTGCCCGCTCCTTGTATGCCGAGCTTGGCAACATAGTTCCCCTGCTCAACGGAATGTACATCCACGGTGAGGTCTCCAAATGCACTCTGTTGAAAAGCCAGTCCTTTGATCCGCAGGTCACTGGTAAAATTGAGTGGACTAAAACCGTTGAATACAGCGGAGACATTTACCTCGCCTTTGATCAATGCACTGTCTGCATCAAGGAGTGCGCTCAAACTCTCCAGGTAAAATCCCTTAAGCTGAACAGAGAGTGGAAATCCTTCTACATTATCTTTCGCTGCAAAAATATTCAGCTCCTGACTGCCCCTGTATAATTTAAGATTGCTGCCGCTCAGTTGAGAAGGACTCAAGTATACCTTATTGCCTTCGTTTACGTTCCAGGCATAGGTATTCAACACCAGCGAATCTTTAAAGCTGATATAGGGGCGTTCCGGATCATTGAAAAAATTGAAGGGAATACCATAGCTCACGGTCTTGTCGTCTTTCTTTAACAACACGATACCGCAATCAAACATTCCCTTGTCCATCATGCCCGCCATATAAACTTTATTGGTGGTCACCCATGGACTGGCAAAACGGTTTGCCGAAACCGCCACTGCTGCCCTCTTCAACGATGGCTTGGAGTCATCTTGTCCGATCCCCACCATCAATGAATCAACGGAATAATCACTGTACACGATTTCAGGAATTTTCACGCCACCCACAATGGAATTTTTACGGGTATCCATTTGCAGCCGCATAATAAAAGGGGATACTTTTTTCAGGTTCGGGATCAGGGTAATGAGGCTGTCCGGAATGTGCACATCGGCAAAGAAATCCATATACGCCGGCTTCCCGAAATGCACGATGGTGTCCGTTGTCTTTGTGTACCCATCGATAACTGTCTTAAGATCTTCCGGAAGCGCATCAAACCGAAACTGACCCTTGAGGATGGCATACCCGAATGGCGTATTCATTTTCACAAACTGGGTATCGGCAAATTGGTATGCCAGTATATCCAACGTATCCAGAAAATAGGTCTTTTGTTTGGTGGCAATCGTAAGGTCATCAAGTCGCAAACTGCCACTGGCCTGCGAACTGTCGATAACATCGGCATCCACGCTCATTTTTCCACTCACCACAAAGGGTTCTTTCATAAATCCAGTAGCCATCAGATCCGCCTTTCGCACATCCGCATCAACCATCAGGTCTGAAATGCGCTGGCCCATCTGCCCGGCAATGTTCAGGTCCAGATCCATATGCGGATCTGCGGATTGTAGATTAGCCTCCAGCCGGCCGCGGTTCAGATTGCCATCCAGCGATACGCCTTCGTACACATATCCGTTGTATTCCGCTTTTGAAATACTCCCTTTGAATGACGCGCGCATGGTCTCCAGATCATATCCGGCGCCTTTGAGGCTGAGTTGCGCGGTTACTGGTCCCAGGGTAGTGTCTTTAAGGATCTTCTGCAACGCGAGATCTTGCGTGGTTAACCGAAGATCATACACAGAACGAACGGCATCTGAAGGCTGCTTCAAATTACCAGCCACCGTGAAACTACCCAGGCTTGTCCTTGCGTTCAGATCCATCGTAAGATCATCGGCATTTCCATTGATCTTGCCCCTGATCACGGCATCGTCAGGTACATAGGCCCAGAGGGAATCAGGGATCAACTTGCCCAATTCTTTTCTGAGGTCATTCTTCTGTAGGGAAAGTTCACTCACCTGCGCCTGTACGATCAGGGCTTCCGGTTGCATGACATGCAGAAGCCTGCCGGACAAACTTATCTTATTGCGCAGGTGTTGCAATTGAAAAGAAGACACCTGAAGATCATCCAGTGTACCCCTGGCCTTAGCATTGATCCTGATGGGGTCAGTCAGTAATCCCTGCAGTTCTTTTTGACTTCGCAGGTCAGGAACAAAATACGTGAACTCATCGAGCTTGATCACCGAAGGCTTTACATCAAGGGTGAGCTTTGTTTTGGCAGGCTGTTTCGTCAACGCGTCAAGCGATGGATAACTAACCCCAAGATTAAATGCAATATCATTTTTAGCAGTAAGTAATTGAACATTGTTTGCACGAAATGCAGTATCCGCATAAAACAATTCGCCCGTAAATTTTCTGATCTCAAATCCCTGTCCTTCAACTACCCTTAGCGCATTGATCTTTCCCCCGTATTGATCCCCATTTACAAAAACATTGCTTGCAGAAAGGTTCAGGTCTTTAAGATCAAGGTCTCCGGCATTAAAACTACGGGGCACCACTTTAGGGATGGGCTCCTGCCGGATGGCCAATTGATTTCTGTTGATCGCTAAGCTGTCCAGTTTCAACACAAAGGCTGAAGCAGGGGTCTCCGATGATGTGTCTGCTTCTGCACTCACCTTATACTGCAAATCCATCACGTGGTCATCAAGCTGTATACTGTGGATCGTCAGCTGTTCTTGCTTGCCTTCATACCCAATCTGCTGAATGTCTAATAAGCCCGCAACAGATCGCATGGATATCGATTCGTTGACACTCCGTAATTTCAGGTCCACATACCCTGCCTGTAAGGCGCGGATCGCCAACTGCAAAGGAACCGGATCATCAGAGGGTACTCCGCTTTCCTGTTTTGTTGACTCACCGATCTGGATATAAGCCTTCAGGGAATCCAACCGGACCTGTGTAGTGGTGATCTTCGGCTGAAAAAAATCACTCCCCTTCAAAGACGTATTCAAAGACTGAAACGCTACCAGAAAACTATCCCTGCTGAGCTGATCAATGTATTGGATATCGATCCGGCGTAAAGAAATATCCTCCAACGCAAATCGCCAGCTGCTTGAACTAGTATCCACGGCCGAGGTATCACCACTGGCAAATGCATCTACCATAAACTGGTAGTTGAACTTCCCGGTTGCCGCAGAACGAATCACACGCAATTTTAATCCCGAAAGACTTACTTGTTTTAAGTCGATGGATTTAGTCAACAATGCTTCTATGCTGAGCCCCACCTGCAGGGTGTCAAAAGATGCGACAAGGTTACCTTGCGGATCACGAAGATCAAGCCCGATGAGCCGGGGCGATGAAAGATTGTTGATATCGATGTGTTGAATCGCAACCTTGCTCCCAAATTTGTTAGAGAGATAAGACGATGCAAAACCCGTGAGCTTCCGGTTCCCCCATTCGGTTCTGAGCAAAAGCAACACAACCGTAACAAGAAGTACAACCAATAGCAGCAAGCCCAGAAATATCCTCAGGACAATCCGCACAATTCTTCTGGTTTTAGGACGCTTGCTCATCCAAACGAATTTAACGATTAGACGCTGAAGAAAGCAACCTCAGGCCCTAATATGCAGGACGCTATGCCTGGAATGACATAGCGTCCGGATCAATTGATCAATGATAAAGATAAATGGGTCAGCGCATCTTACACCAACCTGATAGATTTGCCTACTGTTTCAACCAGGCATTTTTCAAAGCTGCCTTCGATGGATCAGTGACTTTATAACCCAGACCATCCTCATAGTTCAGTTTAACCTTGCCTTTAAGTTCCATCTCTTTTCCATCCCTGCGTATTTTCATCACGCCTTCCGAGCCTTCTTCAACACCCACACCTGACATCAGGACTTTTGTGGGATCTGATGCGTCAAACACCTGTCCATTAAAGCTCAGCAAAACATCACCAGGTTTAACACCTAAAGAGTTGTAAAAATCATTTGGAATGGAATTGGCAAGGATCAGTTTTTCTTTCGGATCTATTCCGATCACCGGCTGGCGCTTTTCTGCAAAAAATGCAGTGAGCGTTGGAACGGGTACCGTAGCTTTTGCCATACCTACCTTGGCAAGATATACCTCATAAGGAATCGGCTCGCCTTTCACCACATGCCTTTGTAAGAAATCTCCCACTTCAGGATAAGTCATCCGGGTAAATTCATCAATAATCTCATCATCGTTGAAAGGTTTCTCATCGCCGTATTTTTTTGCAAGCTCACCCATAACATGCAGTAAGCCGGTCTTACCATTGGTTTTCTCGCGAAGAATGATATCCAGGCACATGGCCATCAAAGCGCCTTTTTCATACACGTTGGGATACTGCGACTTCACCTTTGGATCAAGCACGTTCTTGCTCATCTCGGTAAAACTCAAATTATCCTTGTACATAGACTTTGAGTTGGTCTCCTTTCCCGCCATGGCCGCGAAGAATTTTTCTTCGGTCACCAGTCCTTCATGTACCTGAAAATGCTGTGCAAAGTATTCTGTGAAACCTTCGTACATCCAAAGATGCTTTGACATCACGGGATTTCTGAAGTTGAAGTCCTGGATCTCCCTTGAGTGCACTTTCAAAGGCGTCAGGGTATGAAAGAACTCATGTGAGATCACATGGATCAACTCATCCTTTTTCATATTCTCTGCAAATATGGCAGTAGTAGAAGTGTTGTGTTCCAAAGCACCCAGCCCCTTCGCATCATCGGCACCCATACTTGTGATATAGGTAAGCACCGCGTATTTTTTTGTATTGTTGATCGCACCGAGATAGTTCTTCTGCGCCTTCATCATCCGTGAAAGTTCCGGGAACAACTCTTTAGCATTTATAGCCTTGTTTATTGGCGAGTAAACACTCAGAATCACTTCCATACCTGCAATATTCTCCGTTGCAATATCTGGTGCAGCATACATGATGGGATGATCCACCATCTCTGCATAGCGCGGTACTGAAAAAAGATCCTTCGAAGCTGTATTGTCCAGGTCACTCAATGAGGTAGAGGCAACCAACGCTTCTGGATGTGTGATGTATAAGCTGTAAGGAATATCTTTTGCCCCTTCGAAATAACCCACAAAACCACACATGTTCAACACAAAGTTTTTACCGGCAAGGATATTGGTCCCGGCAGGTGAAAAAATGGTTGTGGAACCTTCTGAGAATGCATCCCCTTTCTCATTATCATAGGTATCATTCACCAAATAGATCAGTTTCTGTAATTGTGAAGGGTCACTGATCGTCCATGTATTCACGTCTTTTTTGTTCACTTTAAGCTGCCCGCCATTCTTGTCAAAAGCCTGCACAGATTCTACATATCGGCCATAATCTGCAATCGCATATGTACCAGGAATGATCCTGGCAAAAGTGTAATCAACACTTGTTCCACTTAAAGCAGGCGGGAATACAGTTACCTGAACCTTGTCATCCACCACATTCACCAAATCAAGGTTTGCCCTGAGTCCGTTAACCGAAGAGGATCCAGCCGCCGGCCGGGTAGACTTACAAGAAGAAGCCAGTACCGCCGCCGCCATGATCACTGTAAAAAATCTGGAGGTCATTAAAACATCAATTTAAAAGTGAAAACAGAATATTATGCGAAAGATACGATATTCACGGACTCAACTGGCCATCCTTACTCTGTTTAGCTGGAATTACAAAATAAGGTCATTCACCAATAGGAGAAATTACTAATTGATAAAATTTTGTGCTGACAAGTAACGGCCGGAGATTGCTCCGGCTGTTTTTTTTAGATATCTTCTGCAATGCGGGGTTTCCGCGAAGGCAGGAAGAAATCTTTGGGATGCTGACGGAAATAGCGGAATAAGATGCCCAGAAATTCAGGATAGTCTTTCAACCGAATTCCCCTCGACCGCACAGCCACATAAAATGCAAGGGAGAAACTCACCAGGAAATTAATAAAGCCAATCGCCAGTACACCGAGAAAAATCGTAAGGCCTAAACTGAAGGGAATGCTATGATCCAAACCAAAATACCCGATGGCCACATTACCTGCGGAAATGGTGATGTGCCGGATATCAAAGGGCAATCCCATCACCTTACCCAAGGGACCAGCTACACCGAGGAAAAAACCGAGTGAAATACTTCCTGCTAGTGCACCTACGTTCAATCGCACAAATTCCACCATCCTGTTCAACCGCTTCTTTGTCATCGTGAAGCTTAACACCGGATGATCACTCATGCGTTCCGGAATTTTACCATACACCACATAGTTCTCAACAAATCCGGCAATGATCCCACTGAGGAACAGAAAGAAACCGGTTACACAGGCATAAAGCAAGGCCGGACTTTTCCATGGATGTTGATCCATCAGCAACTTCATAGCGGCATCACCTTCTGCAATTTTCACACCCGTCATCCATTCCCAACACATCGCAAGAATGTAAGTCAACGGAAAAACCATAACAAGGTTGCCTGCAAAACTCATGATCTGGCTTCTGGATACGCGCGCAACAGTGATAGCGAGATTGCGAAGATCCGGCACGCCGCCGTGCTTGCGGGTATCCAAAGAACTCGCAACTGCAGAAGCGGTATAGGCCGGCTGTTTCGTAGCAAGGGTTCCACCCGCCTGATCCATCAGCACAAAACCCATTGCATAGTTGGATCCATAAAGGATTCCCTGCCAGAAAGGCGCTACTTGTAGCTTCCCCAACAGGTTTTTGAAAATGGCAATAAAGGATATGATGAATCCACCCCGCATTGCACTTCGGAACAAGGTGAAGAAATCCCTCCGTCCGGAAGAAATATATCGTTCGCCCTTCCTGCCCTTGTGTTCTGCAATTTGATAGGCCAGCATGGAAAGATTCTCTTGCAGGAACTCCCGCAAACTGTTCTTGCGGTTTTCATATCTGATCACTTTCGTGAAGTAGGTAATAAATCGCTCCGTGTTAAACTGCTGATTGCCATCCAATACATCCAGGATGATGAACATCCGCTCAATGTATTGTTCCATGCGCACCATCAGAAAGGTCTGCGCCAGGCTGGTACCTTCAGAAAGCCTTTGATCTTTCAGCCACTGTAGACTTTGACGACAATTATATAAAGCCTCACTGATGTTATTGATCAGTAATTTCTTCTCTTCAAGGTGAAAATACTCACTGCCGGATCTTTCAATGAACAAATTGATCAACCGGTTCTGCTCAAGGAAAGGATAATTGGCCGATGCACTAAATTTAGCCGCGATCTCTCTTTCCAGTCCGGCATTCGCAAGGCGGTATGACAGAATCTGCATGCTGCGTTGCAACTGACCGATCAACTTGCTCTCCGTAAGGTTGATTTGAATACCAAGTGAATCAAAAAAAACCTTCCAAAGATTGGTATCGATGGCTTCAACCCATTTATAGTCTGTACGTTGTGAAAAAACCCGATTCAATACAAAGCGAAAATCATTGCGCTCCTGTAACGGCGGCAGGAATTTATGTTGCGCCTTACGGCCAAGCTCTTGCACAAACCCACGGGAACTGACCATTCCGCTTTCCGTCAAAGCAGGAACAATATCGGTATTCATGAACTGGTTCAGCAAAGCCCTACGCAAGGAAAACAATAGGGAACGGTCCTGTTGTAAGGAATACAACAATGCACTGAATTGTAACTCAGCCTGTTCCTTATCCCATGCACGTTGTGGCCTGATCTTTTTGACGAGTTCAATCAAAAATTCCAGTCCTCGGCTGCTATCAATAGACAGCACGATCGCTCCTTTTTCAGAAGACACATCTGGCCTGGATTTACGCCAGGGTATTATATTAAATTTTTTACCCATTCGATTATTAGGAACTTCAATCGTAATCAGGACAACTTTCCGGCCAATTTTGTTGCAAACAGGTGAGAATGGAGAAAGAAGTTTTTAACTTTGTGGCAAATCATGCAGATGCCTGCCCACAAAGAGCAGTTTCGTGAAGAGGAACAACAGGATGTTGATGTATTGGAAGAGCTGGACAAAGGCCATAGCCTGATCGTCTGGAATGACGATGTCAATACGTTTGAATGGGTGATCGAAACCCTTATTGAAGTATGCGGGCATACAGCAGAGCAGGCAGAGCAATGTGCCATGATCATTCATACCCAGGGTAAATATGCTGTAAAAAATGGCAGCTACGATGAGCTGAAACCGATGCGGGATGCCATCGTAGAAAGAGGTATAGACGCCACCATTGAAGAAACGGTGAACCAGTAACACCTCAACTTTACACTGTGAATCCTTTTCCCCCGCTTGAATCTGCAGATGAAGATGGCCTCTTGGCCGTTGGCGGGAATTACAGCACTGAACTGTTGCGCCTAGCCTACCAACAAGGAATTTTCCCATGGCCCATTGGTGAAACACCCATGTGGTACAGTCCGGATCCGCGTTTCGTACTGTATCCGGAAGAACTGGTGGTTTCCAAAAGCATGCGACAGGTGTTGCGCTCCGGAAAATTCAGGTTCAGCATCAACAAGGATTTCCGTGCGGTGATCACGCAATGCAGCCAGACCTACCGCAACGGGCAGCAAGGAACCTGGATCAATGAAAATATGATTGAAGCGTACATCGGCCTGCACCAGGAAGGGATGGTGCATAGTGCAGAGACCTGGATGGATAACCAACTGGTAGGCGGGCTATATGGCGTTCGGGTGGGAAATGTATTCTGTGGGGAAAGCATGTTCTCTCATGTTAGCAATGCATCAAAATTTGCCTTCATTAACATGGTGGAACATTTGCAGAAAGACGGTATCACTCTGATAGATTGCCAGGTGCATACCGCGCATTTGGAGTCATTGGGAGCGAGGATGATTTCGAGAAGAGAATACATCGAGATACTTGGCAAATGAACATTTGGACCATTGAACAATTGGGCCATTGTACAAATGTTCAATGGCTCAATGGTACAAATGCTCATTTGCCAAATTTCTTCTTCAACGCAGCCAACGCATCATTCATCGGCAAAGCACTGAGATCTTTCTCCTTAGCAGCCGGCGTTGGTCCCTGCCCTCCTGCTCTTCTTTGCGCGCCGGTAGGTGCTTCTTCGGCCTGTTTGATGGATAAGGAAATACGCTTTCTCGCCAGATCCACTTCCAGCACTTTCACTTTCACCTGCTGGTTGAGCTTGAGTTTTTCCGATGGATCATTGATATACGTATGGGATACTTCAGACACATGCACGAGACCGTCCTGCTTCACACCAATATCTACAAATGCACCAAAGCGCGTGAGATTGGTGACCACTCCCGGAATCACGGCACCCACCTGTACATCCTCGATCTTAAAGATCTGCGCAAACTCAAACTGCTGCGCCTCACTCCGTGGATCCAGTCCGGGCTTCTTCAATTCATTGATGATGTCCCGAAGGGTATGCTCTCCCGTTTGTGCAGTGATGTATTTTTTTACATCGATGGCATTTAACTGATCCGTCTTCCCGATGAGCTCCGCCACTGAAATACCCATATCGAGCGCCATCTGTTCTACTACGCCGTAAGATTCCGGATGCACCCCGGTGCCATCCAACGCATGACCTCCGTCTTTGATGCGCAGAAAACCTGCCGCCTGTTCAAAGGCCTTTTCACCCAGTCTCGGCACTTTCAGCAATTCTTTTCGCGCAGTGAATCTTCCGTGCTCATTCCGATATTTCACGATGTTGTCTGCGATGCTCGCATTGATACCGCTCACATAACTCAGCAAATGTTTGGAAGCCGTATTCAGGTTCACACCCACCATATTAACGCAGCTCACCACGGTTTGATCCAGTTTCTCTTTCAACCGGAACTGGTTCACATCATGCTGATACTGTCCAACACCGATGCTCTTGGGATCGATCTTCACCAGTTCCGCCAAGGGATCCATCAACCTTCTGCCGATGCTTACCGCACCCCGAACAGTAACATCCTGCTCAGGGAATTCTTCACGGGCGGTCTCCGAAGCAGAGTATACAGAAGCCCCGTCTTCATTCACCAGGAACACGGGAAGATTGGTCCCCAGTTTGCGGATGAACTGTTCCGTTTCGCGACCCGCCGTGCCGTCACCAATCGCAAAAGTTTCAATATCATATTTGCGTACAAGGTCCTTGATCACATATTCTGATTGCATCAGCTTACCCGGTTCGTGCACAAAGATCAGCGCAGTCTCTTTCAGATCGCCCTTCTCATCAATCACCACAATCTTACATCCGGTACGGTATCCCGGATCAATGGCAAGGATCCGCTTAGATCCCAGCGGTGAACTCAACAGCAACTGTCGCAGGTTCTCTGCAAACACAAGAATCGCTTCTTCATCCGCTTTTTGTTTGAGTGAAGTCCTGAACTCCGTTTCCAATGAAGGCTGCAAGAGTCTTTTATATGCGTCACGTATTGCTTTCTTCACGTGCTGTCCGGCTTCACTGCTTCCTTTAATGAATTTACGCTCCAGCTTTTCAATAGCGGTCTCTTCAACGGGTTCGATGGAGAGCCTGAGTACGCCTTCCACAAATCCACGAAGGATGGCCAGTGTACGATGGGAAGGAATGGAACGAATCTCCTGGCTAAAGGCAAAATAGTCTTTATACTTCTGTGCCTCTTCTTCTTTGCCCGCAATCACTTTGCTTTCCATCTTCGCCTGTTCTTCAAACAGTTTGCGCAAAAGATTTCTCACATCGGCATCCTCATTGATCATCTCCGCAATGATGTCGCGCGCGCCTTGCAAGGCCTCATCGGCCGTCTTCACTACATCGGTCACAAATCCTGCTGCAGCTTCGGAAGGATGGCCATCCTTCTGTTCAAGGATCAA
>Ga0207941_1000242_pt1 | contig 17634 bp, 8 predicted proteins | sample LakMenEpi13Sep12_FD_150695 | JGI IMG/M metagenome (GOLD analysis project Ga0207941, IMG submission 150695) | Freshwater microbial communities from Lake Mendota, WI - 13SEP2012 deep hole epilimnion (SPAdes) | ecosystem: Environmental > Aquatic > Freshwater > Lake > Epilimnion/Euphotic zone ...
ATCCCAAGCTCGCCAACCAGATCCTGAATACCAAGCTGCAGGGCTGAGGTTCAGCGAACGAACTCGTCTCAGCCGCCCCAGGCCCTGGATTCGTCCTCTAAATGAACCCTCTGTTAACCAGGCGTGCCTGGGCCGGGCGGATCTAGCCATGAGGGATCTGTGGCGATCAGGAAGCTGTGCTCAGGTCGTGGAGATGCTGTGCTCAGGTCGTGGAGATGCTGTGCTCAGGTCGTGGAGATCAAGGGCACCGGTCGTGGGGATTAACGGCTCGCGACGGGCAAGTGGTGACAGTGCTGATCCATGGAGCTCATGCGAAGCGGCTCCAGTGGAAGGCCTCCAGCAGCCCAGCGTCGATTTGCTGGCCAAGCATCGCGCTCGCCACCAGCTCGGCGCTGATCGCCGCCAGCAGCACACCGTTGCGGTGGTGGCCGGTGGCCAGCCACAGTCCCCCGATCGGCCCTTTCCCCAGCAGCGGTGCCTGATCCGGCGTACAGGGGCGGAAGCCCCACCAGCGCTCCATTGGCGGCCAGCCCGTGGCGCTGGGCAGCAGGGCATCGATGCCCGCTTGGAGCTGGCGCTGGCCCGCCGGGGTGAGGCCCTCACCGAAACCCGCTTCCGGTTCGCTCGTGGCCCCCACCACCAGCAGTCCGTCCTCGCGGGGCACCAGATAGGTGCCGGGGCCGAACACCACCCGGCTGAGGGCTCCGATCGGTCCCTGCAGCGAGAGCATTTGCCCCTTCACTGGAAACACCGGAAGCCCCGGCAGCAGCTGGGAGCTCCAGGCGCCGCCGCAGAGCACCGCCTCGCGGCAGGGGAGGGTGAGCTCCTGGCCGTCGGCCCGCCGCAGGCGCACCGCCGCCAGCTGCTCACTGGGCCCCTGGATCGGTTCGCGTCCATCCCTGGCGCCGGAGAGGGGAGGAGGCGTCGTTGCACCGGCCCCAGCTTCGGGTTCCGTGACCAGCCCCAGCACTTCGCAGCCCTCCTCGAACCGCACACCCCGATGCACGCAGGCCCGCTCCAGGGCCCGCATCAGACGGCGGCGGTTGTCGATTTGGCCGTCCTGGGGGAACAGCAGGCCCGCCTGCCAGAGCGGCCCGATCCCGGTGATCTCCCGCTCCAGGCCGGAGCGATCCAGCCGCTCGCCGTGGGCCGCGGTTGGGTAGGCATCCCGTTCGGCGGCGCTGGCGAAGGGCACCACAATCCCGCAGATCCGCAGGCCGCAGGCCAGGCCGCTATCGGATTCGATCCGCGCCACCCAGGCGGGGATCCGCTCCAGGCTGCGCTGTCCCAGTTCGAGCAGGCGGCCGTCCAGGCCCTCGGCATGGGGGGCCAGCATGCCCGCCGCCACGAAGCCCGCCGCTTCGCTGCGCCGCCGGCTGAGCACGGTGGCTGCCAGGCCCTGGCGGGCCAGTTCATGGGCGAGGGCCAGGCCGATCAGGCCGCCGCCCAGGATCAGCACCGGATCGGTGTCGGGATCGGGGCCGGGTTCAGCGCTGGTGCCTGTCGGCATGGTCAAGCCGTTTCGCTCTGAATCATCTCCGTATCCCGGCCCTGCCGCTGGATCTCACGGCCTGTGGAGATCCCGGTGCGGTGATGCCGACAACCCGTGCCGTGCCTGTGGGCGTCGGATGGCTGGGCACCGCATGGCGGCAGGGCGAACGACTGGGGCGCGAGGGTTGACAAGCCCGCCAGGACAGCGATGAATATTTTGGTCGGATTGTCATTTGGATCACAGTTCAGGGGCTTCCCTTTGAGCAAATTGATCCTGGGATTCGCATTGAGCCATCAAGGCCATGGCCCAGCACCCCTTGTTCCAGGTGTCATCTCCACCGGCCTGCCGGTACCAGGCATGGTCGGCATGGAAGCGCTGGGGTCAGGTGCTGATTCCGGGCACTGTTCTGGCCCTGGCCCCCCTGGCCATCACGGTCTCCGCCATCACGGAGCCCGCCATCGCCGCCGACAGCACCCGCTCCATGCCCGCCAACCGGGAGGGAGGCGGCAGCCGCGATGCCTGCCAGGCCCGACGGCTGGTCCATCTGGTGCCGATCTCCGATCGCTTCGCCCCTGGTGAGCCCCGCAGGATCGCCGTGCTTGAGGGTTCTGCCCCCCGCCCCGCTCCCCTGCAGGTGCGGATCGGCTCCCTCGGGGTCTGGACTCTGCCGGCCGAACCGGCTGGCATCCGCCTGATCAGCATCCCTCCTGTCGCCGCGGAAATGCTCTGGGAGAGCTCTCCGGTCTGCACGTCGGCCCAGGATCCGATCGGGGCGCCTCCCGCCCGCTCCTGGCTGCTGCCCCGCAGTGCGGTGAAGGCCGACCAGGAGGCCGACCAGCTGGTGCGTCTGCAGCTCCAGGAGCTCTCGCGGCGTTGTGGTTCCTCGGTGGAGGCGGCACCCCTGCTGCGGGCCTTCGCCCTGGAGCACCTCACAACAATGCTGCCGGCTCAGCTCTCCATCCGCTGCGCGCCGCTCGCTCCGCTCTCCTTCAAGGTGCCCTAGGCGGATTCCTTTTCCAGCAGCTCCCACACCTCCACCGCCGTGGAGCGGCCGCTCAGCGGCAGGGTTCCCCAGAGTTTCCAGGGTCCCCGAATCGTTTCCCTCACCAGGGCGAGGGTGGTACCCGAGAGCAGCACCCGGCAGGCCGGCGATGGCCCCTCGTTGCACTGCAGACCTTCGATGCGGGCCGCGCAGTTCACCGTGTCCCCCACCACGCTGAACTCCCAGCGCTCCGGGGTTCCCACCGATCCCGCCAGCACTGGGCCGGTGTGTATTCCGATGCGAACCCGCATCTCCGGGAGTCCCTCCGCCCTGAGCTGGGCATTGAGGGTGGCCAGGGCCCGGCGGATCGTTGCCGCGGCCTGCACGGCCGCCAGGCCCTCCAGCTGGGTGCCCCGGTCGAGGGGAGCTCCGAAGACCGCCAGCAGGCCGTCGCCGGTGAACTTGTTCACCAGCCCTCCCTCCCCCTGCACGGGACCCACCATGGCGGCCATGCCCCGGTTCAGCCAGGCCAGCAGCGCTTCAGGATCGAGTTGTTCGGCCACCTGGGTGAAGTGCTCGATGTCGGTGAACAGCACGGTGAGTTCGAGCCTGCGGCCGGGGAAACGGCCGCCTTCGAGCAGCAGTTCCCGTTGCCGCCATAGCTCACCAGCCACCGAGGTGGAGGTGGTCTGCTGGAGGAGACCCTGCAGTTCCTGGCGCTGCTGCTGCTGCTCCTGGGCCCGCCGGGTCCAGGCCGCGGCCGCCAGGGCCGCCAGGGCCGCCAGCGGCGAGGCCGCGTCAAACCACCAGCCGCTGGCCAGGCTCACTGCCGTGGCCACCACCATGCCGATGGCCACGGCCAACACGGTGATCTGACTGCGGCGCAGAGCCCCGATCCCTTCCCCCAGGGCCACCCCCGCCAGCACGGCCGACACCAGCAGAGCGGAGTTCAGCCAGGGCGGCGCCGCCCTCATTCCCAGGAGCCGACCCCCCTGGAGGTCGATCAGGGCCGCCAGGCGGTGGGCATGGAGCTCCACCCCCGCAAGGCGCAGGGATCGGCCAGGTTGGGGGCCCGCGAAGGGCACCCGGAAGCCGTCCCGCAGGGACGGCGCCTCGCTGCCGATCAGCACCAAGGATCCCCGCAGGCTCGCCTCCGGAACCTGTCCCGCCAGCAGCTCCCGCAACGACCAGCTGGGGAAGCTGCCGAGGCGATGGAAGGCCAGCATCCGCTGCACACCGCCATGGTCGAGGCCGTGGTAGCCGCCGCTGTTCGCTTGCAGTGGCTGGATCCAGGCCGGATCCCGCTGCAGGGCCTCCCGGAGGGGCCGGCCCGCGTTGCCCACCTCGAGCATCCGCAACGGCAGCGGCACCATCGCCGATCCCATGCCCCGAACAAACAGCAGATCCCGACGCACCACGTTGTCGGGATCGATCACGAGATCGTTGTAGGCCTGGCGGCTGGCCGGGGTGCCGCGGATCGCCCCGATCCCATCCACATGGCTGAACACTGAGACGAGCCGCGGGTTGCTCCTGCTCAGTTGCCTCAGGGCGCTATGGGCATCGCCCACCCCGATGTCCCGGTAGAGGTCGAGGCCGATCGCGGCGGCTCCGGCTTGATCCAGCCGCTGGATCGCCCGAATCAGCAGGGCATCGTCGAGGGGCCAGCCAAGCTGCTGGAGATCCTGTTCATCGATGCCGATCAGCCGCACCGGGGTGGCGGCGCCATCCGGCGCAGGGCGGAGACGAACGGTGAGGTCGTAGAGGATCAGGTTGGCGGTCTGCATCAGCCGGCTGCTTTGCAGCACCAGGAGCACCAGCGCGGCGGCGGCATAGGGTCCCAGCTGGGTGGCGATCCGTCGCCAGGGCCACCTCCTCCTCTCAGCCCGGGCAGGGAGTTCCGAGGGCAGCTGCGGTGGCGGGCTCAGGGCGGCCACTTAAAAGCGATAGCTGATCCTGCTGTAGAGGCCATTGTTGAGCAGCCAACCCTCGAGAAGGTTGGCGCTGGAGCCGCCGAACTGACTCACCCAGCCCAGTTCCAGCAGCCAGTGCTGGCCCTGCAGCCAGCGCACCAGCACCCCCCCGGCCCCGATATCCCCGGAGATTGCTCCCTCTTGGAGGTTGGTGCTGACCCGGCCGGCCCCGAGAAACGGCACCAGTTGAATTTCGGCCTGTCCGTGCTGCCAGGCGCTCCAGCTGAGTTCGGCTTCGCCGAGCAGGCCGCTGTCGCCGCTGATCACCTGGCCAGGCAGGCCCCGCAGGCCGTTGTCGCTGCCGAGGCTGATCCCCATCGCGCCGGTGAGAGGGTTCAAGGCTTGTTGGGCTGCCGCCTGCAGGGTGAGCTGCCAGCGCCGGGCCGGGCGCCAGACGCCATTGAGCTGCAGGCCCAGGGCCCGGGACCTGCCGGGTTCGATGCCGTAGAAACCGAGGATCTTGAGCTGTTCGGCGGTGCTCAGGCCCGCCACACCCTGAAGGCCGTAGGCGCTGCCACTCCAGTTGATCCGTTCACCTTGTCCCTCGGCCGCCAGGCCGAAGCGCAGGAAGCCCGTGCGCAGCCAGCCGTCGCTCCCGGCTCCGAGCAGCAGGGGGAAGGCGCGGGCTCCGAGGTAGCCGTCGGTGCGATTCACGCTCAGTCCCGCGAAGCCGAACCAGCGGCTGTTGAGGGTTTCAGCGAAGTTGTAGTCGGCCTGGCCCAGCACCTGCAGCTGGCGGAAGGAGAGGTCCGGCCCGGGGCTGTTGAATTCGATCAGGTTGCGGCGGCTGGCGCCGAAGGCTCCGCTGATTTGGAGCCGGTCCCCCAGGGGCAGGGCGTAGCTGATCGAGGCCAGGCTGTAGCCAAGGTCTGGCTGGCTGTCGGTGTTGGCCTCGCCGTAGAGGAGCAGGGTGTCGCCGCTCGTCACCAGATCGCCCTGCAGCAGGGTGGCCAGCCCCCGGAACTGGCCGCTGCCCGGGCTGCCGTCGTTCCGCAGCGAGAGGTCGCCCTGAAGGGTCCGCCGCCCGGAGTCCACCGTGATCACCAGCACGGCCAGGGTGGGGTCACTGCCGAGTCGGTTCAGGCTGGCCTGGATTCCCCCCACCCCGCTCAGGCGCTCCAGCCGGGCCACCCGGGCCTCCAGCTCGGGTAGGCGCAGCACCGTGCCCCGCAGGGGGAGCAGCAGGTTGCGCAGGCGCCGGTTCAACCGCCCATCGGGACCCTCCACCCGCACCTCCGCGATCCGGCCTTCCACCACCTCCAGCAGGCCGGCCGGTGGGTCCTGCCGCGTATAGACGCGCGTGTTGGTGTAGCCATCGGCGTAGAGCCGGCTGCTGAGGGCCGCGGCGCAGGCCTGCAGCCGGGCGGCTGGATCCTGGATGTCTGCGCAGGGGGCCAAGATGGCGCGCAGGGTGGCGGCGTTGTAGAGCGTGAGGCCCTGGACCTGCGGCAGGGCGGGCTTTTTCGGCCCGGAAAGCCTGGGGGCTGGTGCCGATTCGGGGGCAGGGGCCGAGGTGGGTGGACCGGATGGCCCTGGTGTGGTGGGGAGTGGCGGACCGGCGGGAGGCTGCGCGGGTGCCACCTCCTCTTGATTCGGCGTTGGGCGGGGGGCCTCCCCCGGCACGATCAGCTCACCGGGTCGACCAAGGGGGATCGATCCCCCGGGCCTAACCTCAGGCGGGGCTTGCCGCTGGCTGGGGGCTGGCAACCGGACCGGCCCCGGCTGCAGCGGCGGCGCGACGAGCTGGGCGAGCAGGAGCGGCAGCACTTAGGGGTTGGTTTTGATGGGGCGGACCGTGGTGGTTGGCGTGATCGTGGTGCCTCCCTCGGACTGGTTTAAATTTTTCAGGAGCACGTAGTCGATGGATCGGGCCGGCAGGGCAGTGGCGTCGTTCAAGACAAGCTGGGCAATCACGCTGCCGCTGTTACGTTCGGAGCCGTAAGGATAGCGATCATTAGGGTAGGAGGCGAGAATGCCGATCGGTTCGTGGTAGATGAAGACAATGCCCTGGTTCAACGGGATCGGTTCACTGCCGATCTGCTGGTAGACCGTGCCATTGCTGCGGCTGGGTTGCAGGCTCTGCTTGTTGAACCGAAGGTTGCCGGCGTTCACCACAATCGTGTTGCCACGCTCTCCCTGAGTGAGAAGAAAGTTGCCTCTGGGGTCCTCAAGGATCACCCGGGTCACCCCTTCGTAGGTGGGAATCTGAAGGGGGGTCTGGGAGTTATACCGCTGGGGGGTGATGGAAGGTTCGGCCGCCTGGGCGTGGGGTCCCTGGATCAGGGCGACCATCGCCTGCTGCAGCCAGTGCAGCCCCTGGCTCCAAGGGGCTGTGGTTGACCACAAGCGCTCCCAGGGGGTGAGCAGGGCCTCCCGACCGCGGAGGGCCGTGGCCTGGAGGGCATTGATGCCGAGCGAGGCGACGGGACAGGTCCCGGTTGCGTCGGTGATCGGTGCGAAGTTGGCGTCCGCCGGATTGGCCTTGGTGGCGGTCGCGATCTTCTCCCCCCCCTTGCCAGGCTGGCCGGCTGCGGGGCCGGCTGTAATAGGAGCGGTCATCTGCAGGCAACGATCGATATAGATAATGTTGCCATTGGGATTCACGAGAATAACATTGTCATTCTCGGTGCCCTGGATGCCAGATACTATGCAATTTACGCCGGAAGTTTGGCAATTCACGGCGGCGGGTGGATTGCCGACTACAAAGGTGTCGGGGCCAGCGCCGGAACTGTTGCCTCCCTGTAAAGTATTGGTGCCGAGGCTGCCGATCAGAACCTCGGCTTGAGTGCTATTTCCGTTTGCATTGATGGTCACATTGCTGGAACCCCTGAGGGTTAATTTTTTAACCTTACCGACGAAGTCGCTTAGAAGGAAGGTGGGCGAGGGCTGCAGCATTGGAGACCAGAAATAGGTATCGCTGTTGCTAGCAAATCCCACGACGTTATTCAGAGTGCACAAGCCTGGGTTGGTGCGGGTGCAGTATTGGTCTGCCGCCTGCGCAGGGTTGCTCAGCAGGCAGGTGAGCGCGAAGCCGCCGGCTATCAACACCCCTTGAGGGCGGCGGTTGAGGCAGCAGGGATGCGGTCGGGAGGTTGGGAAGGAGGTCATGGTGGATCTTGATTTCGGCGGAATGAATCAGCTGGATGAATCAACTGGATGAATCAAGAGGTTGGGGATGATCGGGTTGCCCTGAGGCGCCGGTCTGGCTTCACCAGGGGCTGCCAGAGAGGGTCATGCCAGCCCAGAAGTAGGGATGGCGCAGGCCTTCGATAAGGCGGCGCCGGTCGCCGGGGGAGAGGCCGGCCACCAGGGTTCTGGCCTGGGCATCCACCAGCCGGTCACCCTGCAGCCGGATGGTTCCCTGGCGGAAGGCCAGCCGGGTGACCCGCAGGGCCTCGTCCTTCGGCAGGCCGCGGGCCAGTTGGCGGTAGAACTCCACGAAGAAGGCGGCGCTCACCGCGTCGTCCACGAACCAGAGGGTGCCCAGGGCGCTGCGGCTGCCGGTGCGGAGGGCCAGGCCCACCAGCCCCAGTTCGCTCTGCTCATCGCCCAGGGCGGTGCGGCAGGCGCTCAGGCTCAGGAGATCAAGCCCGCCCCGGCTCGGGCCCTCCCGCAGGCTGCGGGCCAGGTCGGAGAGGTTGAGCTCGCCGGAGGACGTGTAGAGGCGTGCCACGGTTGGCTGCCCCCCCCGGAACAGGGCGTGGGTGGCCAGATGCACGCGGCGGTAGTTGGTGCTGCCGGCGGCGCGCAATAAGCTCCGGTCAGTGAAGCCGGAGTCGAGCAGGAGATCGGAGCTGTTCTCCGCCGCCAGGGTCTGGAGCTCCTGGCGCACCAGGGGCAGGTCGGCCAGGCCGTTGGGGAATCGGCTGCTGCCGCCGAGCAGCATGCGGCCCTGGACCGCCATGCCGGCGGTGGCGGCCAGGTTGGTGAGGCCCAGCGAAGGGGTGAGGGTGAGGGCGTAGGCGTCCCCCAGTAGCACGCCGGGGGCCACCGGCAGGGCGGCGTAGGGGATCCCCTGCAGGCCCCGGTCCACGCTTAGCAACAGCGCATTGATGCCGTCCTTGCGGAGCGAGGGCAGCAGGGGCTGCAGCAGCAGTTGCGAGAGCTGGGCCGAGGCGGTGCCGGGGGTCTCCAGGTCCGTTTGCTCCATGCGGCTGAGCTGCTCCTGGAGCCTGGCGATCAGGCTGCGCAGCCGGACCTCGGGCACGTCCAACCTCCAGCCCTGCACATCCCCCTGGGGGGGCAGATAGAGGAGATCGAGGGTCCCGTCTCCGCGGCTGCCGGGGGTGAGGCTCAGCCGCACGATGGCGGGGCGATAGGGCCTGCCCAGGCGGAGCTCGTGGCTCGTTCCCATGTCCCGCAGCTGCTCCTGCAGCCAGGCCGTGGTGGGGATCTGGCCGGCACCTGGAGCGAAAGCCAGCCCCAGGCCCTCCAGGGTGGTCCGTTGGCTCCGTTGCTCCGATTGGCTGAAGCCCAGGGCGGCGGTCGCCGCATCCAGGCTGGCCTGACGGCTGGTGCCGTTCGCGCTGGCCAGCGCTGTCCCCCTGCTTCCGCTGGGCTGCAGGTCGATCAGGATGGTGGCGTTCTCGATCGGGCTGGAGGGAGCCACCAGGCTCGCTTCGTGGGTGGGCACCGGATCCGGCGGAAGCTTGCGGGGGGTCAGGGAGGAGGAAGGAGTGGGGGGAGGGGAGAGGAGCGCCACGATCGATGCCGCCCCTTCCTTGCCCAGGTCCGTCTCCAGCTGTTGGGGCGTGAGCTCTTGGAGCGTGGGATTGATGATCGGAGGCGGTGGCGGCTTGGGATCCAGGGGATTGACCCGCTGCACCGTGATCACCGGAGGATCGGTGGGCACCGGGGCAGGGGTGATCACCACCTGGACCGCGGCCTGCACCCCCACCGTGCGGCTGTCCTCGATCAGCCGGCCCAGCACCGGATCCTGAGCGCTGATCGGGCCTTCCGGCCCCCCGGTGCTCGGTGGATCCAGCAGGGCCGTCTGGCCACTGCGCGGGTTGATGCCCTCCAGCGGCGCTCCAGCGCCCCGCACCAGCGAGCTGCCCTGAAGGTCGGCCGGCGTGAGGGAGGCCAGCGCGACTGTGCTGTCCTGGCCGCCATCCACCTGGCTTCCCCGGATCGCCAGGCCCCCGGCGCTCCACAGCTCCAGCTGCCCCGGCCGCCCCACCGGCAGCGGTTGGGAGGGGTCAAAGGGGCTGAAGGTGAGGGCGGTCGAAGGATCGCTGCGGTTCAGCAGGCTCGAATCCAGCACCTCCAGGGGGGCGCCGGTGGAGCGGTTCAGCAGGGTGATGCGACCCCCGAAGGCCTCCAGGTTGGCCGGGTCAGCCTGAGGATGGCTGCCGGCGTCGAGCTGCGAGCGGTTGCTGATCTGGATGCCGCCATCGCTCACCAGCACGAGGCGTCCCTGGGGGAACACACCGATTGGATTGCCGCTGTTGTCGGTGGTGAAGACCGCCATGGCGTCCAACTCGTCATGGTTATCGCTGAGCTGGAAGCTGGACCCGGTCGTCGCATCGAACCGGAAGGGCATCAGCACCCCCTCCCGGGTGTGGGTGAGCGCTTCCAGGCGACTGCCCTCCACGCTGATCGGCCTGGTCGCGGAGGTGTTGAGCAGCGTGATCTCCCCGCCGCTGAAGGTGAAGGGCAACCAGGTGTCCCAGTCGGCAGTGATGCCGTCGGAGCTGGGGGCCCGGCCGCTTTCGGTGAGCAGCTGGCTCGCCCGGATCCCGATCCCTGAGGCACTGCTGAGCCGGATGTCGCCCGAGCCGGCGCCGCCCCGGGCCGACAGGGTGCTGGCGTCGATCTGGATTCCCTCAGCGGCGCCCCGCGCCACGATGGCGATGTTGCCGGCAAGGTTGTCGCTGGCATCGGCGCTGAGCCGGCTCTGAGCGATCCGCACGGCCCGCTCGCTTTCGAGAACCACGTTGCCGCTGGTCGAGACCAGGGAGATGGCCGCTGGATCCAGGGGGGGCTCGCCCCGGCTGGCCAGGGCCTGACGCAGGACGCTGAGATCCTGGCTGGCGTTGAGCTGGCTGCCATCGCGGATGCTCAGATCACCGTTGGCTTGCAGATGGATCAGGGGGGTGATCGCGTAGGTCGCCGCTCCCAGGGTTCTCAACGCTGGGGCGCTGATCTCGGCCAGGCTGTGCGCCTCCAGGTCGAGGCGGCTGTTGCTGAGCTGGATGCCTCCCTCAGGAGCGGTGCTCTGCAGCCGGATCAGGCCCTTGGAGGCCTCGATCGCGCTGTTGGTGAGATCCACCGAACCGCCGCTCACCTGCACGTTGAAGCCCTGGAGGGTGCTGTTCGTGAGCGTGATTCCACCTTCCCGTTCACCGGCGGGGGTGAGGGTGCGCAGGGTCACCAGGCCCCGCTGGCCCGGGCTGCCCGTGCTGATCTGCAGGTCGCTGAGATCGAGGCGTTGGGCCTGGAGGCTCACCTCCTCACCGGCCTGGAGGGAACTGCCTGCGCCCGCCACCGCCTGCAGGGCGGATTGGGGCGCCTGAATCAGCAGGGAACGGTCCACCTGGAGCCGGCCTCCGGCCAGCACCACCGGGCCGGGCGCGGCCAGCCCCAGGTCGTTCAGGGTGCCCATCGACACGATGGCCGGCTGGCTGGGATCGGGAATACCGCTCAGGCCGGCGGCTTCCGCAGCCGTGGTGCGCAGCACATCGAAACCCTTGCCCTGGCCCAGATTCAGGCTGGTGGCCGTGCTGAGCAGCAGCGTGTTCACGGGCGAGAAGCTGGCGCCACGGCCGAGCCAGATCCCCCCTGGGGAGAGCCAGAAGAGGTTCGCCGCTTCGCTGAGGGCCAGGGGCTTGTTGAGGAAGGTCCCCTGGGGGGCGGTCACCCCCACCACCACGTTGGTGCGGCCGCGGTTGTCGATGGTCACGCCGTCCACCCCCTGGCGGGTGTCGAACTGGCGGAAGCGATAGAAGCCGTTGGGGCCGGCGCCGATACCCCCGTCCACTCGGCAGGTGCCCGCCTGGCAGCTGCCTCCATCGCTGCCATTGACCCGGGTATTCAGGCCACCGCCCACCACCTGGGCAGAGGCGGGAGCGGCGAGACCGCTGAGCACCAGAACAATCAGCAGCCGGGCAAGGCGCTGGGGAGGGATCGCATCGGGTCGGGCGGAGGGAGCCATGGGTCGAGCACGCAGCCAGGGTCCGTTGATTCGGCCAAGGATTAGGGGTAGCAATCGCGGGGGATGAACCCGGATGAAGGGCTTCGGAGCGGTCCGAACGATTTTACTGCAAATTTGTGCCTATTTTGCAGCATTTCTGATGTGATACGAGTCACACCTGTTCCGATAGCGCTGCATCACACTGGGGTCATGGTTTCAGATCCAGCTCCATCCAGCGGTGGCTTCATGCTCGATCTGGCCAGCTACCCCTTGTTTGCCGATCTGAGGGAGGACCAACGGCATCAGTTACTCGACCAGCACCGGCTCCTGAGCTTCATGGCCGGCCGCCCCCTGCTGCACGAGCAGGGTGACGGGCAGGGCTTGTTCCTGTTCTGCAAGGGCATTGCCAAGGTTCGCAGCATCGATGCGGAGGGCCAGGAGGTGGTGCTCTCCCTACTGGGCCCGGGCGATCTCTGCGGTGAGATGGCCATCCTGCAGGGAGCTCCCCGCAGCGCCGACGTGATCTGTCTGACCGACTGCGAGCTCGTGCTGCTGCGGGCGGCTCCCTTCTTGGCCCTGCTCCACCAGGAGCCCCGTCTGGCCCTGGCCCTTGCCCGGCTTGAGGCCAGGCGGCTGCAGAACCTCAACCGTCGCTTTGTGCAGCGGGAATCGAGTGCGGCGGCCCGGCTCCTGCAGGTGCTGGAGGATCTGGCCACCCGTACCGCGCCGGAAGCGCCGCCCACGGCGCCGATCCCGCCCCTGCCCCAGCGGGAACTGGCGGCCCTGTCGGGCCTCGCCCGCGAAACCGCCTCCCGCACCCTGGCGCGGCTGCGGCGCCAGGGACTGGTCGAGCAGATGCCGGGGGGGCGGTTGCGGCTGGTGAACCGTGAGCAGCGGGGGGGGCGGGGTTAGAGCGGCGCGGCCCCAGCCGCCCGCCATTCCTAGCCTTGGGATGGTCAAGTTCCCATCCGGCCGGACCTGGCGTTACGGGCCTGACCCAGTCCCTCGCCAGAGGTTGCGCCCACTCCGCGGGTCAGCGGGGAAGGGGTGGATGTCATGGGGCTTCTCGGCGCTGATCGCTGGGAGGGTGGGTTCTGGCTTCTGGCGGGCCCTGCAGAGCCGCCCGCACCGCATCGTCTAGGGCCTCGGGATTGCCGCGGTTCTCAATGCGCCGCTCCACCAGCGGGCGCTTGCGGGCCAGGGGCCACTGGGCGTCGATGCGGGCCCGGGCCTCGGCCTCGCTGAGTCGATCGCGCCCGATCAGTCGCTCCAGCTGCTGGTGCTCGTCACAGTCCACCAGCCACACCTCACTGCAGAGGGATTCGAGCCCGGCCTCAAAGAGAAGCGGCACCATCAGCACCACCGTGGGCGCCGCCGCCAGCCGCTCCAGTTCCGCCGAGAAGCGCTGCCGCACCAGCGGATGCACCAGCTCCTCCAGCCAGCGGCGTTCGAGGGCGTCGGCGAACACGATCCGGCCGAGGGCGGCCCGGTCGATCGCCACACCGGTATCGGGGGCGTGATCTTGGCGCTGGCTCCCGCCGAGCTTTTCCGCTGGCGGCGGATCTTCGGCACCTGGACGCACCCTTTCCCCATAGCGCTCCAACACCGCCAGGGCAGCGGGGCTTCCTGGGGCCAGGGCCTCGCGGGCGAAGCCATCCGCATCGAGCACCGGCAGGCCATGGCGTTCCGCCAGCAGGCGGGCCACCGAGCTCTTGCCGCTGGCGATGCCGCCGGTGAGGCCGATCCGCCGTTGTCGGCCGGACCAGCGGGGCCGGTTGAGCTCCTCCAGCCGCGCCGGCGGCCCCAGCTGCTCCAGCTGGAAGCTCTTGCCGTAGCTGGGGGTGGGCCGCTCCGAGTAGAAGCGGCTGCCCCGGGGCGGCCGTAGCCGTTGGTTGAGCCCTGCCAGGCGGCTGCGCAGCCGCAGACCCAGCAGCACCGTTGTCTGCAGCGCCGTGGGTGGCTCCGGCCAGCCCAGGGCTGCGGCCTCGGGAGCGCTCAGCAGGGATCCAAGCACCCGGGCCAGCCCCGGCCGCAGCGGCGCCGGCCAATCGGCCAGGAGCATCGCGAGGGTGGCGTCGGCCACCCGGCGGTTGCTGGCGGCGCTCGCAAAGGCCTCGGCCTCAATGGCCCGGTTGAAGGCCACCAGCTCCGCCAGGGTGGGGGGGATGGCTGGGATGCCCATGCGCTCCCCCACAAGAGCCCAGAAGCGGAACAGGGCTTCCTCCTCCTCGGCGCTGAGGGCACGCCAGCCGTAGCGGGCCAGCCAGCGGATCGGTTCGCACACAAAGGTGGAGAGCACGTAGAGGTAATCGCGGTCGCTGATCGCGAAGGCCCCGTGGATGCGGTTCATGCGGGCAATCACGGCGGCGCCGGCCGGGCTGGTGGGGCCGTGGCGCAACAGCTCGGCCACCATCAGGCCGGTGTCGTCGTAGCGCTTGCGGGGGCGTTGCTCGAATTCGCCGCTGCGGCTCAGCAGGCCGGAGATCGAAGGCACGCAGAAGGTCTTGAGCAGGGCCAGCTCCAGAGCGCGGGTGATGTCCCAGGGGAACAGACGCCCCGCCAAGTCATGGCAAAGGCGGATCGCCTCGCGATCCGCCGGATCCAGGCCCCGGTCAGGGGCCTCGGGGGAGGGGGGTTGGGATTCGGGCTCCGTGGGGTGGGCGGCTCCGTTGATCACGGCACCAGCGGCCAGGGTGGGGGAATTCTGGCGAAGCGCTGGTGCCGGCGCGCCGGCTGCAAGCTGGCGCTGATCCGCTTCAGACGAAGCTGATCTGGCTGAGGCTGCTGAAGCCGCTGGCGTAGCTGAAACCCGTGATCTCCAACACGGCATCGCTGGCGCTGGAGAAACCAGCATCCGCGTTGTTGAGCGCCAGGAAGGTGCGGCTGCCGAAGCCGAAGGTGGCGGCTCCGTTGGCCACGAAGTTGCTGCTGTTGAGCAGGGCGGCGATTGAACCGCTGGTGAGCGACGACTGGACTCCGAGAGTCTTGAAGCCGTTGGTCGGAGGTGAAGTGGCCACGTCGATCAGGTCCTGGCCGATCACGAAGTCGCTGATGCGCTCGAACTGCAGCACCGAGGTGGCGCTCACCACCATTAGCCCATCGCTGAGGGTGGTGTAGTCGAAGCGATCGGCGCCGCCGCCGCCGGTGAGGGTGTCGAGGCCGCTGCCGCTCTGCAAGGTGTCGTTGCCGCCGCCGCCGTTGAGGCTGTCGTTGCCGAGGCCGCCGAGGATGCGGTCGCTGCCGTTGCTGCCGGTCACGGTGTCGTTACCTTCGGCCGCGTCAATCCGCACGTTGGCGCCATTGATGGTGGTGGTGCTGAAGTTGAAGTTGTTGGCCGCGCTGTTGCCCACCAGGCGCACTGTGCCGGTGGTGGCCGTGCCGTCGATCACTTCGATGCCGGTGGTCGCGGAGAAGCCCGTCAGGCCGATGTCCACAGCATCGCTGCCCGCGGCGACGACGATGCGATCCAGCTCGCCGGCGCCGTTGCCGCTGTCGGCGTAGATGTCGTAGCCGCCGAAGTTGCTCGCCAGGGTGCCACTCACCACATACGTGTCGGCGCCACCGGCCCCGTTGAGACTGTCGGTGCCGGTGCCGGCCAGCACCCGATCGCTGCCGGCGCTGCCGATGAGGGTGTCGTTGCCAGCGCCAAGATCGATCGAAAGGTTGGTACCCACCAGGCTGACGCCGCTGAAGTTGAAGCTGTTGGCCGCGGTCGTGCCCAGCAAGCGAACGAGGCCGGTGGTGGTCGTGGCGTCGATCACCTCGATGCGGCTGGCGGAAGCGGAGAAGCTCGTCAGGCCGATGTCCACCGCGGCGCTGCCAGCGGCGGCGACGATGCGATCCACCTCGCCTGCCCCGTTGCCGCTGTCGGCATAGATGTCGTAGCCGCCGAAGTTGTTCGCCAAGGTGCCGCTCACCTCGTAGGTGTCGGAACCGCCAGCGCCGTTCAGGCTGTCGGTGCCGCTGCCACCAAGAATGCGATTGTTGCCGGCGCTGCCGACAACCGTGTCGTTGCCGCCGCCGACGTCGATCAGCAGATTGGTGCCCTGCAGGTTGACAGCACTGAAGTCGAAGTTGTTGGCGTTGCCATCACCCAGCAGCCGCACGGTGCCGGTGGTGGTTGTGGCGTCGATCACCTCGATGCGGCTTGTAGAGGAGAAGCCGCTGAGGCCAATATCAACGGCGGCCGTCCCCGCGGTGGCCACGATGCGATCCACCTCGCCGGATCCCGTGCCGGCGTCTGCGTAGGTATCGAAACCACCGAACCCACCCGCCTGGCTGCCGCTCACCTCGTAGGTGTCGGATCCAGCGGCGCCGTTGAAGGTGTCATTGCCAGCACCGGTGAGAATGCGGTCGTTGCCGCTGCTGCCGACCACGGAATCGTTACCGTCGGCCGCATCAATCACCACATTGGTGCCCACGATTGTGGTGGTGCTGAAGTTCAAGCTGTTGGCATTGCCATCACCGAGCAACTGCACCTTGCCCGTGGTGGTCCTGGCATCGATCCGCTCGATACCGCTGCTAGCTGCGAAGCTGCGCAGGCCGATGTCGACGGCGTCGCTGCCAGTGGCGGACACCACGAGGATGGTGTCGATCTCGCCAAAGCCTGTGCCGGAGTCGGCGTAGCTATCGAAGCCCTCGAAGTTGCTGGCCTGGTTGCCGCTCACCTCATAGGTGTCGGCGCCGCCGCGGCCATTGATCACATCGTTGCCTTGGCCGGCCTGGATCACGTCGGCACTACTACTGCCATCGATCGTGTCGTCGCCATTGCCCGCCTCAATGCGCAGATTGCCACCCACAGTGGACACATTGCGCAAATCGAGCACGTTGCCCGCCCAGTTGCCAAGCAGCCGCACCAGGCCAGCCACGGGGACGCCATTGACGATTTTGCTGGTTTGGTTGACCAGCCGCTCGATGCCGTTGGTGCTGAGGAAGTTGCCGTCCGCTAGGGCGATGTCCACATCATCATTGCCAATGGCCACGATCTGATCGATGCCACTGCTGCCGGAGTCGCTGTAAAGGTCGTAGCCGCCGAAGGACTCCCAGCCGCCGGAAACGAGGCCGGTAACGAAGTAGCTATCGCTGCCCTGACCTCCATCAAGAACGTCATCGCCACCGTCGCCATAGAGGCTGTCGTTGCCCGCTGCACCGCGCAGGCTGTCGTTGCCATAGCCGCCCCAGACCTGATCGTTGCTGGCACTGCCGACGAAGCTGTCGTTGCCGCCGGCAAGCTCGATGCGGATGTTGCTGCCACGCAATTCGGTGGCGCTGAAGTCGAAGTTACCGTTCTGCCAATCATTCAGCAGCTTTACCACGCCAGTGGTGCCCGTGGCGTCGATGAGCTCAATGCCGTTGCCTGTGGCAAACCCAGCCAGGCCGATGTCGACGGCGGAGACCCGGTCAGCAGCCACGGCCACGATCTGATCCAGGCCGCTGCTGCCGCTGTCGGCATAGGTGTCGTAGCCCTCAAAGGTGTAGGGCACCCCCTCCACCCAGCCCGGGCCAGCGCCACTCACCCAGTAGCTGTCGCCGCCCTCGCCGCCATCCAGGAGATCCTCACCGCGGCCCCCCTTGATCGTGTCCGCCAGCACCGAACCCTTGACCGTGTCATTGCCATCGGCAGCATCGATGATGAAGTTGCCGCCGATCAGGCTGACAGCTGAAAAATCCAGCTGGTTGTTCCACCAGCCGCCCAGCAGTTGCACCAACGCCGTGCCGCCGTTGCCATCGCTGGTGGCGTTGACAATCTGCTCGATGCCGGTGCTCGCCAAGAAGTCGGCAAAACCGATGTCCACCGCACCATCGCCGAGGGCGACGATTTGGTCGATGCCGCTGCTGCCGCTGTCGGCATAGGTGTCGTAGCCCTCAAAGGTGTAGGGCACCCCCTCCACCCAGCCCGGGCCAGCGCCGCTCACCCAGTAGCTGTCGCCGCCCTGGCCGCCATCCAGGAGATCCTCACCGCGGCCCCCCTTGATCGTGTCCGCCAGCACCGAACCGTTGACCGTGTCATTGCCATCGGCGGCATCGATGATGAAGTTGCCGCCGATCAGGCTGACAG
>Ga0207941_1000243_pt1 | contig 17623 bp, 17 predicted proteins | sample LakMenEpi13Sep12_FD_150695 | JGI IMG/M metagenome (GOLD analysis project Ga0207941, IMG submission 150695) | Freshwater microbial communities from Lake Mendota, WI - 13SEP2012 deep hole epilimnion (SPAdes) | ecosystem: Environmental > Aquatic > Freshwater > Lake > Epilimnion/Euphotic zone ...
TTTGACAGCAGTAAAGAGGATGTTTCAAAAGCTTTTGGAAAATTTGATCAAAACAGAGCCGATGCTAAAGCCTATACCCCATTTCCTTTTCAATACGGCAATAAAACAGGTTTAATTCCGGGATTTTTAGAAGGATTAGAAAATTTAAACTTTGGGGATAAGGCTATTTTATTCATACCTTCTCAATTAGGTTATGGTGAAGCAGGTGCTGGCGGAATTATACCACCAAATTCTAATTTAATTTTTGAAATCGAGTTATTAGAAGAATTACCTAAACAATAATTATAAAATTAACAAAACATGAAAAAAATTATTTCAATTTTCATTCTATCAATTAGTTTGTCAACCCTTGCTCAAACAGCGGATGGATTATACGCAGAAATTCAAACTACTAAAGGAAAAATTCTTTTACAATTGGAATATGAAAAAGCTCCAATTACAGTTGCTAATTTTGTTTCGTTAGCAGAAGGAAATAATCCGGCGGTAAGTGCTGAATTCAAAAACAAAAAATTCTACGACGGATTGAAATTTCATCGTGTGGTTGCTAATTTCATGATTCAAGGTGGTGATCCGGCAGGAAACGGAAGTGGCGGACCCGGTTATAAATTTGTAGATGAATTTACAGATTTAAAACACGATAAAACTGGAATACTTTCAATGGCAAATTCAGGTCCAACAACGAACGGAAGTCAGTTCTTTATCACGCATTTAGCAACGCCTCACTTAGATGGCAGACACACTGTTTTTGGACATGTGGTAGAAGGACAAAGTGTGGTTGATGCAATTGTACAAGATGATGTGATGCAAAAAATCACCATTATTCGTGTGGGTAGTAATGCAAAAAAGTTTGATGCAGTTAAAACCTTCACAGACAGAGATGCGATTGCTCCTTATAAAAAAACTATGGATGCTAAATTAGCCTATTTTGAAATGAATAAAAAAGCAGCCACAAAATCTCCATCTGGATTAGAGTATAAACAAATTGCAAAAGGCACCGGTGTAAAACCCGCAGAAGGAACAACAGTTTATGTGCACTATGCAGGTTATTTTGAAGATGGCGAGTTATTTGACAGTAGCTACGAAGATGTTTCGAAAGCTTTTGGGAAATTCAACCAACAAAAAGCGGATGCAAAAGCCTACAAACCTTTTCCTTTTCAGTACGGAAATAAAGGAGGTTTGATTCCCGGATTTTTAGAAGCGGTAAACATGATGACTATTGGCGATAAATATTTGATTTTTATTCCTGCTAGTCTTGGATATGGTGCTGCCGGAGCAGGTGGCGTAATTCCACCCAATGCCAATTTAATTTTTGAATTGGAGTTATTAGAAAAACTACCTGAATAAATCGTAAAAAACCGCCAAGCTATAAAACTTGGCGGTTTTTTTTATGCTTTAAATTTCCAATCGAATAAAAATCGCTGTCATGCTATAACCGTTGTCATGCTGACTTGTTTCAGCATCTAACAATTGTTCGTGTGATTTAGAATCTGAAACAAGTTCAGATTGACAAAGAATATTTTTCTTGGTCAGCCTTATTTATGCTTTAAATTTCCAATCAAATTCGTCTTGATTTTTTACAATGGCTCCAACTTCCACTTTGATAACTTCGCCAAATTCGGTTTGGAGAATCGTCCAAAAATCTTCATTGAAATAGTTGATAAAACAATCAAAAGTTTCCTCTTCAAACGATTTATATCCTTTGGATGACAGTAGATTTTTTACTTCTGAAAAAGATTTTCCAATGACTTTTTGCTCAAACAACAAAACATCGGGATGCGAACAAATGATGTATCCCAAACGAAACTCTTCATCTTCATAAAAAGTCAACCGAGCTTTTAAATGATTGTATAACAAAATCAAATTCCCTTCTTCATCTGTAAATGAAGAACTTGCTTTGCCATAAATAGCTTCCACATTTTTTTGCTTCATTCCAAAAAGAAGTTGATCAAATCCGAAGGTTGGTTTTAGAGTCATCAGTTAATTATTATTGTGAATTAATTTCTTAGTTAAAGTATTGAAACGATAGAATAAAAATAATGCAGCGGCTGTTAATCCGGCCAATAATCCAATCCAAACGCCAATAGCTTTCAATTCTGTGTACAACCCCAAGTAAATTGAAATTGGAAATCCAATCACCCAATAAGCTACAAAGGTAATATACATGGGGATTTTTACATCTTGCAAACCTCTCAAAGCTCCTAAAACTACTACTTGCAAACCGTCTGATATTTGAAATAACGCAGCAACAATTAACAATTGTGAAGCAATAGCAACCACTTCCAAATTGTCTTGTAAATGCATGGTTTGTTCCAAATTCAAAAACGGAATCGGTAGAACTTTATGGAAAACAATAAAAATCAAAGCAAAAAATATTTCAAGTACTGTCGCTAATAAAAAAATAGATACCGCAACAATTCGCAATTTCCTGTAATCTTGCAACCCTTTTTGATTGCCCACTCGAATCATCGCTGTGACGCTCAATCCCATGGCAAACATAAATGTTAGTGATGCCAAACTTAAAGCAATTTGATTGGCAGCCTGACTGGTTGTTCCTATCATTCCACACAACCAAATGGCTCCGGTAAATAACGCCACCTCAAAAAACATTTGCAAAGCGGAAGGCGTTCCTAAATTAATGATTTTTTTAATGGTACTTTTTTGAATCTCTTCCCAACTAAACTTTTCAAAATACGGGTGGAATTTTGGTTTTTTCACCATTACATAATGCATAAAAGCAAGCATAACAATTCGGGCAGTAATTGTTCCAATTGCGGCTCCCACAATACCCATAGCGGGAAAAATCCAGATACCGAAGATTAAAAAATAATTGATAATTACGTTAACTATGTTTCCGATAATCGTCGCCCACATAGAATATTTTGTTTCACTTTTTCCATCGGCAAACTGTTTGTATGCCTGAAACATGATGAGCGGAATCAATGAAAAAGCCACAATATCTAAATACGGTTTTGCCAACTCTACTACCTCAGCAGGTTGTCCCATAAAAGCAATCAGCGGTTTGGCAAAAAAGATGAGTAAAAACAAAATCACGCCCAGTAGCGTACACAAAAACAAACCATTATGAAACGCCCCTCTACCCTTTTCAATTGATTTTTCACCATCTGCTTCTGCAACAATGGGTGTAATAGCCGTTGAAAAACCAATTCCTACTGACATTGCAATGAAAATAAAACTATTTCCTAAAGAAGCGGCCGCTAATTCTTTGGGACCTAATTGGCCAACCATTATATTATCAACAATTCCCACAACGGTGTGTCCCAACATTCCAATAATGATAGGATAAGCCAATCGAAGATTGTAACTGAATTCTTGGGTGTATGTCTTGAGTGTCATCATTTATAATTGCGTCGGCAAAAGTACATCATTTGCAAGTATAAATTGAAAAGAAAAAGTTAAGGAATCCTACCACCTTAACTGCCCAAAAAAAGCTTGTGAAGAATCAAAAATAAAACGATAACTTTAACCCTCTTTGAAAAGTGAAAAGTGAATCTGAAACCTTCTATTTATTCGTTTGTTTTATTTTGTTTATTGGTAATGTTTTCAGCACTATCCAGTGCACAAACAATCGCAGATACTACAGCCTTATCAGAAGTAATTTTAAAAGGAACTCCAATACCAAACACTATTCAAAATTCAGCTGCTTCTATTGCGACAATTACTTCTAAAGAAATCAATCAAAATGATGGCGTGATTTTAACCTCGGTTTTGAATAAAATTCCGGGTGTATCTATGCAACAAGGTAATTTAAACACCAATCGAATTTCGATGCGTGGCATTGGAGCACGTTCGCAATTTGGCACCAATCGAATCAAAGCGTATTATGAAAATATCCCGCTGAGCAATGGCGAAGGTGATACAGTTTTAGAAGATATTGACTTGGAAAGTCTGAACGGAATTGAAATAATTAAAGGTCCGAATACCACCAGTTTTGGTGCCGGTTTAGGTGGTGTGATTCATCTGATGGGAAAATCTACCGAAGAAAATAGCTCCTTTGGGAAAATCGCATCAACTTTTGGAAGTTTTGGTTTGCTTAAAAATACTGTCTCTGGTGGTTTTAACAACGGTACCACCGATTTATATTTGGGATATAACCAATTAAATTCAGATGGGTTCCGCGAGAACAGTGACTATGACCGAAAATCAATGAACCTTTCTGCCAAACAAAAACTTTCAGAAAACAGTTCGCTCTCCTTCTTTGGAATTGCCACGCGATTAAAAGCATTTATTCCTAGTTCTATTAACCAAAACGATTTTGAAAATAATCCCCAAGCTGCAGCTCCCAATTGGAAAGCGGCTCAAGGTTATGAATCCTATGACAAAATGATTTTGGGCATTGGGTACCAAAATAAATTCTCTGAAAAATGGTCGGTTGAAAGTTCTGTTTTTTCTACAATCATCGATGCGTATGAACCGCGTCCGTTTGACATTTTAGACGATGAAACAATGAATTTTGGTCTGCGTTTGCAAGTGAATTATAACGAAAAAGTATTTTCAATTCCTTCCAAATTCTGCCTTGGAACTGAAGTGCTTTTTGAAGACTATACTTATTCATTATACGAAAATCTATACCAATCGCAACCCGGAGAAGGCAGCATTCAAGGACCTCTTTTTGCAACAAACAATCAAAAAAGAAACTACCAAAACGTATTTTTTCAAATGGATATGCAACTGTTAAAAAAAATGCATTTGGAATCGGGAATTGCTGTTAATTCAACCCGATACGAACAATCGGATACCTTTGAAACAGTAGAACCAACAAAAAACAGTTATTCGTTTGGAGCCATTTGGTCGCCTCGAATCGGATTATCGTATCAAGTCGGTTCGAAGAAAAATATTTATACTTCTGTCAGTAAAGGATTTTCGATTCCTTCGATTGCGGAATCTTTAACACCCGATGGACTGATAAATACCGAACTGCAACCGGAAATCGGAATCAATTATGAACTAGGTTTTAAAGGCTCTTTTTTGAAACAAAAAATATATACAGAAATCGCTTTATACTCCACAAATGTTTCCAATTTGCTAGTTGCAAGAAGAGTGGGCGAAGATCAGTTCATCGGAATCAATGCCGGTGAAAGTTTGCATCAAGGAATCGAGTTTCTATTTCAAATGAAAGTAATCGAAAAAACAGATTTTCAAGTAAACTCCTTTTTTTCAGGAACTTATACCAACATCCGCTTCAAAGATTTTGTCGAATTAGAAAATGATTACAGTGGCAATCAACTTCCGGCTGTTCCCAAAGAACAATGGAACATAGGGTTGGATTTTACATCAAAATTAGGTTGGAATGCAAACATTTCCTTTGGCAAAGTGGGACAAATGGCTTTGAATGACGCCAACACAATTTATACCGATTCGTATGAATTAGTAGATGCGAAAGTCAGTTATACTTTCAATCTATTTATAAAATTAAACTTTCAATGCAATGCGGGAGTTCAAAATATATTGAATCAAAATTTTGCTGCAAGTATTTTACCTAATGCGGTTGGTTTTGGTACGGCACCACCGCGTTACTTTTATCCGGGTAATCCTATTAATTATTATGGTGGTATTGGGTTGGTTTATGAGGTGAAGTAAGTTTAATTTATAAACTTCTGATTTTTGGCTATGTCAATTAGTGTTATTTAATTTTAAAAATAAATTTGACCAGCCATTCCAATTACAAGTATCATCTGCAATAGATACTACTTTATCTGTTGTGATTGTGAATATATTTCTACCGGTACTTGAACAAATTTCTTTACCATTTATTGCAAATAATTCCGATTCAAATTTTATTATAGCAATAATATCTTTTTGACTTAATTTTTTCTTCTCTAAATTACTTGATTCAATGTAATAAATACTTCCCTTTCTACTAATTTTATAAAAACCGTAAAGACTCACGACGCACCCTCCATTCTTTTCTACGGTATAAAAACTATTATCATTTAAATTAGATAAAGGAATTTCATTTTCAAACTTTCTACTGTCTATAGAATCAGTTAAAATCTTAAAAACATTTGGTTTTCCTCTTTTGACTTCAATTGGTGTAGTAACTTTATTTCCGATAATATCTAAATATTCTAATTCATACTCTCCTACAGGAATTGAATCTATTTTTATAGTATCTTGAAATTTAAAGGAATTTAATCCCTTGAATTTATAAAAAGTAGAGTCTGAATTTTTCAAAGAAAGACCAAATAATCGAATTGAAGTGGAATCTGTAATTTCACTTTTGGCAACAATAACATCTATGCTACCAACCTGTTTTTTACAACTGATCAATTGAAAAATAAAAATAATGAGCAGGATCTTTTTCATAAAAACTATTTTCAAATACTTGAAACTTACTTTTTAACCCCCGCAACCTCCCCTTCCGTCACTTGCATCTTCTGTTTGTTTCCCCACGAATGCATCACATAATTCATCACATCGGCAACTTCTTCATCAGTCAAACCCATCGGAGGCATGGTGTTGTTGTAGTTTATTCCATTCACTTTTATGGGTCCGGTTTGTCCAAATTTTACAGGATGTATACTCTCTTTTCGTTTGGTTTGCAACCAATCGGAACCGGCCAGTGGCGGCACTGTTTCACTTCCTTTTCCATTGGCAAGATGACAAGTCATGCAAAACTCTTGGTAAATTTCTTTCCCGGCTGCAATACTGGTTTGCAACGATTTCTTTTCTTGTGAAACATACCTATTTGATTCCGAACTACCATCGGCAATAGAATAAAACAAAGCACTGATTACAATGAATCCAAACCTCATAGACAACTAGTTTGGAATAATCTTTACAATCCCCTTCCCTTCTACTCCCATATAAATATAACCATCCGGACCTTGAGCCACATTTCGTAAACGACCAATATCGGTGGCGACTTTTTGACGCTCAATGACTTTGTTATCTTTCAATTTCACCAATTCTAAGTATTGAAATTTTAACGAACCTACCAACAAATCTCCGTTCCACTCGGGATAAATATCCCCGGATACAAAAGTCATTCCGCTTGGAGCGATGGATGGCGTCCAATAATACAAAGGCTGTTCCATCCCCTCTTTTTTGGTGAGTTTTGAAATAGTCGAACCATCGTAATCTATTCCGTAAGTAATCACAGGCCAACCGTAATTGGCTGCTTTTTTTACAATATTGATTTCGTCACCGCCTTGCGGACCGTGTTCATGCGTCCATAGCTCACCTGTAGTGGGATTTTTGGTCATTCCCTGCGGATTTCTGTGTCCGAAGGAATAAACCGCCTCTTTCGCGTTGGGTTGACCAACAAACGGATTATCCGATGGAATGCGACCATCGTCGTGTAAACGGTACACTTTTCCGCCATCTCTGGTGATATCTTGTGGATTTTCGGGATGATTGCCTCTATCACCTACTGTAAAATATAAATAGCCATCGTTATCAAAAACAATCCGCGACCCAAAATGATGTGATTTCGTTGTATTCGGTTTTGCTTTGTATAATTCCTGAATTTGAGTGAGACTTCCATTCTCAATTTTGGCACGAATCAATTTTGTATTAGCTCCTTTTTCTTCACCTTCTTCTGCAGAATAGGTGATATAAATCCACCCGTTAGTCGCATATTTTGGGTGAACGGCAACGTCTAAAAGTCCGCCTTGATTTCTCGTAGCCACTTTTGGAACATTTGAAATCACCGTTTTCTTTTTATCTTTTACATGATAAAGTGTCCCGTTTTTTTCGGTAACCAGCATACTCCCGTCCGGCAACCAAGCCATTCCCCACGGATTATCAATATCGGATGCAACCGTTTCAAAAGTGTAATTCTTCACCTCATCTTTCAGAGGAATATCATTCGGTTTCTCTTGAGCTTTGCAGCTTTGCAGAGAAATAATTAGCAATAAAAATAGTATTCGCATCGTGTTTGGATTTTGGTATTCACAAATTTTGTGAAATGATTTTATACATCAGCCTTCTTTTTAAAAACTTTAACCTATTACTTCTCTTTACTCAAAAATTCACGATATAAAGCGATATTCTCTCTTATTTTATCGTCCATTTCAGGTTCTTTTATATCCGTATACTTTTCCAACTCGTCTAAGATGGTTTTAGCTACAATAAATCGAGCCGTTTCTTTGTTATCCGCCGGTACAATAAACCAGGGAGCATGCGGTTTACTGGTTCTATTAATGGCTTCTTCGTAACATTGTGTGTATTGATCCCACAAGGCACGTTCTTTTAAATCACCGGGTGAGAATTTCCAATTGTGTTTTTCTGTTTCCAATCGTCGCATCAATCGCTGACGCTGTTCTTCTTTACTTAAATGAAGGAAAAACTTCAAAATAACCACCCCATTTGAACTGATATGTTTTTCAAAAGCATTGATACTTTCAAAACGATTGTCCCAAAACTGTGGGGTAATATCGGCCACATTTTCTATACCCGGGATATTTTCGTTTAAGATATATTCGGGATGGACCCGAGTCACCAACACATTTTCGTAATGCGTCCGATTAAAAACTGAAAACTTTCCTTTTTCAGGTAAGGCAACATAATGTCGCCACAAATAATCGTGTTCCAACTCGGTTGAATTTGGTGTTTTAAAACTGTGAACCACAACACCGCGAGCATTAAATTCTTTAAAAACTTCTCGAATCAAACTGTCTTTTCCGGCTGTATCCATGCCTTGCAAGCAAATCAAAACACCATAGCGATTATGTGCATACATTTTGTCTTGAAGTTTGCTCAACTTCTCGCGGACTTTTTGTAATTCTTTCTCCTTTTTCTTTTCGGAAGTTTCGACGTTATAAAAAGTGGGTACTTCTGAAAGTTTGACAGGTGCACTAATTTTAAAATGCTCGGAACGGATGGTTTTCATAACAAAACAATTTTAAATGTTTAAATTTATAGCAAAATACAAAAAATCATGGAGAAATTTCAGTTGGAAGTTTTTTTAATTTTAATGAATCTCGGAGCAGCCTCGGGATTGGTTTACACGGAAAATGCTATTTACTTGATAAGCGACGTTAGTTCCTATTTGTATCAGTATTCATTTGCCACTGAAAAAACAACTAAAATCGAGTTAACAACCGACGCAAAAGAGACTATCGAAAAGAAAAACAAACCCGATTTTGAATCGATTACTTTAGCCAATAATCAATTATACATTTTTGGCTCCGGTTCAGGTGCCAAAAGAAACCAACTTTTTACCTACCACTTAAAAACCGGTAAAATTTCCGAAAGAAACATCCAATCGCAACACGATAGTTTGCAAAATAAGTTTGGAATATCCGCAGATGATTACAACATTGAAGGAGTGGTTTATTACCACCAAAAAACCTTTCTCTTCCAACGAGGGAATGGTCCGAATGCACAAAACGGCATTTTTATTCTGAATGATACAACAAAAGAAGTAAACTACCACCCAATTGAACTCCCTGAATTAAAAGGCGTCAAAGCCACGTTTACCGATGCTGTTTTGGTAGAAGATGCCATCTATTTTTTAGCAGCTGCCGAAAAATCTGCTTCTACTTATTTGGATGGTGAAGTTACCGGATCTATTATCGGAAAACTAAATCCGGAAACATTGAACGTTGATTTCACTCAGAAAATTTCTGATACGCATAAATTTGAAGGTATTACACTGTACAAAAAAACGACTGATTCTTTGGAATTTATACTTTGCGAAGATAAAGACTCTGAAGACATGAAGTCAACTATTTATAAATTAACCATAAAAAAAACCACTCGATAACGAATGGTTCTTCTTAGGTTAAGGTAAATTCGGGGCAAAATTACCTTTTCATAAAAATGTTGGTGTAGTATTTTTTTCCGGTTGAAGGATTTGTCTTGATTGATATACCAAAGTGAGTATATTCTCCTTCGATATTTTCTTTGTGACCATCACTTAATAACCAAGCGTTTAAAACACCTGCATTAGACTGATAATTATAAGCTACATTTTCACTCACTTGTAAAGCTCCTAACACTTGTTTGATGTTGTTCGCTCTTTGCTCAAACTGTTGATGACCAACTACATCATTCGTAATCATGTAGTCATTGTGTTCAGCCGATTTAAAGGAAATGTGATTGATAGGTTGTAAAGTATTTAACCCAACACTAGCTCTGTGCTCATTGATTTTAGACATAAGGTCTAATTCAACGTCAGTATAAGAAAAATTCTCAACGATTGGAGCTGCTGCATCTTCTGTTTCAGAAGTTGAACAAGAAATAATAGTGAACACGATTGCAATCGGCAACAATGCTCTAAACATTTTTGCTTTCATAGTAGTAGGTTAAGTTTTAAAAGTAGATGTGGGGCAAATACCTTTATGTTAGTTTAATCTTTTTAAAGCTGTAAAGTAGATGTGGGGCAAATATCTTTGTGCTTCAGTAATAAGAACGTTTCATCTTGTTTGATGATTCAATATTACTACTATGTCGTTAAAAAACCAAATAAAATCGATGAAATGCACTTTTTTTTTATTAAAAAAAGTTTTTTCTTACATATTAAGGTGCTAATCTTTCAATTTTCCAGAAATAGTCCTCTTGAAGTTGATACCTTATTCTGTCATGAAGACGATTTGGACGACCCTGCCAAAACTCAACTTCTATTGGGCGAACTAAAAAACCTCCCCAAAAAGCCGGGCGAGGAATTTCTTTCCCTTGAAATTGTTGTTCCAACTCTTTCAACTTCTCTTCTAAAACAGTTCTGGAAGCAATTACCTTACTTTGATTGGAAACGATGGCTCCTAATTTACTGCCATCCGGTCTTGTATCAAAATAACCATCTGAAAAAGAAGGAGTTGTTTTTTCAGCTATTCCTTTAATAATAACTTGTCTTTCCATAGAATGCCAAAAGAAAGAAAGACAAATATTTGGATTTGCTTCAATGGCTTTTCCTTTTTCGGATTCATAATTAGTATAGAAAATAAATCCTTCTTCATTAAACTTTTTAAGCAATACTACTCTAGCTTTCGGAAATCCGTCTAAACCAATGGTAGATAGAGTCATCGCATTGACTTCTTCCGTTTCACTTTGCTCTTCTGTTTCATAAAACCAACGTTGAAACAAATTAATTGGATCTTCCGGAATAGTAGTTTCTAAAAGTTCACTTTTTTCGTATGACTTTCTATAGTTGCTAAGGTCTTTCATTTTTTTAAGGTGCTAAAGGTACTGAGTCGCTAAGGTACAAATAAATAGAAAAGTGGTAAAGACTCGAATGGGATAAACATGTACTTTTTATTAAAAGCACACGAATTATTATGGACATCATAAATTTACAAGGATTTGATTGCTTTGCTATAATGAATTTTGAAGAATTCGTTTTAGCTAAGAATATTTAAATTGTGCTGGTTTTAGAGCACAGATTTTTAAAATTTTAGAAATATAAAAATAAACAATTGACAACTAATGCCTAAAACTCAAACTCTTTACCGTCATCCGCTAAAAGGACATGAGGAAAAACTGTTTCGGCTTCTTCTTTAAATAGTTCTATAGACTCGTATCGCGTCGAATAGTGTCCGAGCACAAGTTGTTTTACGTTAGCTCTTAAAGCCATTTTAGCCGCTTGTTTGGCAGTGGAATGCTTCGTTTTTTCTGCTAAATGCTTTTCATTTTCCAAGAATGTACTTTCGTGATATAAAACATCGACCCCTTCAATAAAAGGAATTAATTGTTCATCATAAACGGTATCAGAACAAAATGCATAAGTTTTTTCATGTTCCGGCTCAAAAGTGATAGCTGAATTCGGAATTACTAGCCCATCTGCTAAGGTAATATCTCCTCCGTATTTGATTTTTTGATAGTAGACAACATCAATTTCGAGGTTCTGAATTTTATCAATATTAAGTTTACGTTCTCTATTTTTTTCCTGAAATAAAAAACCATTGGTATAAATACGGTGATTCATTGGAATAGTTTTCACTAATACCTTTTCATCTTCAAACAGCACAACACTTTCTTTTGATTGCAGTTCATGAAAAAACAAATTATAACCGGTAAAAGAATTTCCGTAACGCAATTGCAGTAAAATAATTTCTTTGATGCCTCTCGGACCATAAACATGTAAATCGCTCTCCCTATTAAGCAACATAAAAGTGGAAATCAATCCAACCAATCCAAAAAAATGATCGCCGTGTAAATGGGAAATGAAAATATGATTAATTTTAGAAAACTTAATTTTATTTTTCCGCAATTGCACTTGTGTTCCTTCACCACAATCAATCAAAAACATGCGATTTTTTATTTCTAAAACCTGTGCCGTTGGATTAGTAATGGTTCGAGGGGTAGCGGCATAACAGCCTAGAATGGTTAGTTTCATTTAGAAGTTGTCCGTTGTCGGTTATCAGTTGACTATCAAAACCCTAAATCGCGTTCGATTTCCTCCATTTCAATAATATCATGAGCTTCCATAAGGGTTGGAACAACTGTCATTTTTAAGGGTAATTTATCAATATTCACATTGTCTACAACCAGAACAAATGATTTTTTACCTTTCTTATGCAATTTAGATAAATCACTGAATAGTTTGATATCAGATAAGGATATAGTTTTGTCAAAAGTTAAATCTAAAATCAGGTTTTGATTTTTAAACACATTGAACTGGTTGTTGATTTTTTCCAAAAAGGAAAGACAATCACCTTGGGTGTTTTTAAGAATGGTCGTATATCCTTTTTGATCAACTTTCATTTGTAAAGATTCTAAGGTAATAAGGAACTCAGGTTCTAAGTTAGTGAATTTTATTTAATTTTAGAAGCTAAAAGATAAATAACTGCCATTCTGATGGCTACTCCGTTTTCAACCTGTTCTAAAATAACCGATTGTTTTGAATCAGCCACATCACTGGTGATTTCAACACCACGATTAATTGGGCCCGGATGCATAATTACTATTTCTTTGTTCAGCGAATCTAAAAGTGCCTTATCTACACCATATTGTTGAGCATATTCTCTGGTTGAAGGAAAATAATTTACGTCCATCCGTTCATTTTGCACTCGTAACATATTTGCCACATCGCACCATTCTAAGGCTTTTCGCAAATTGGGTTCTACAGTAACCCCTAAACTTTCAATGTGTTTTGGAATCAACGTTTTTGGTCCGCAAACTTTCACTTCTGCTCCTTGCATTTGAAGAGCAAATATGTTTGATAACGCAACTCTGGAATGAAGAATATCACCTACAATCACCACTTTCATTCCGCCAACTGCTCCTAATTTCTCCCGGATGGAAAAACTGTCTAACAATGCTTGAGTGGGGTGTTCATGAGCTCCATCACCCGCATTAACAATACTCGCTTTTACATTTTGAGACAAGAAATAAGCGGCTCCGGGGTGAGCATGTCGCATCACCACCATATCCACTTTCATAGCTAAAATATTATTTACGGTATCGATTAACGTCTCCCCTTTTTTAACAGAAGATTGAGCCGCTGAAAAACTAATAACATCAGCAGAAAGTCTTTTTTGAGCTAATTCAAACGATAATTTAGTTCGGGTACTGTTTTCAAAAAAGATATTAGCAATGGTAATATCGCGTAATGAAGGTACCTTTTTTATAGGTCTGTTGATGACTTCTTTAAAATGGTCAGCAGTTTCAAAAATCAAATCAATATCTTTCGGTTGAAGATATTTGATTCCTAATAAATGATTGACGGATAGTTCAGACATTTTTTCAGGTTGTTGGTTGATTGGTTGTTATAGTCGGAATTAAATAAACAGCATCTTCGCCTTCATTTTCAACCCAACATACTTTTACTTTTTCATTATTGATTGCATCTACTTGTCGCCCTCTGTAATCAGGTTGAATAGGTAAATGACGGCTAAATCTTCGGTCAATTAAAACCAAAAGTTCAATTTCACTTGGCCTACCAAAAGATTGAATGGCAGTGAGAGCGGAACGAATACTACGTCCGGTATATAACACATCATCTATAAAAATGACTTTTTTATCTTCCACAATAAAATCAATATGGGTTTTATTGGCTTCTAGTGTCTTTTCACCTCTTCGAAAATCATCTCTAAAAAAAGTAATGTCAAGCAATCCGAACTGAATATTTTTAACCTGATATTCCTCCTGCAATAATTTCACAATTCGTTTGGCTAGAAAAGCTCCGCGTGGTTGCAGTCCAATTATAATTGTGTCCGAGAAATCAAGGTGTTTTTCAATCAATTGACAGGCCAAACGATGGAGAATGATATTGACTTCATTGGAAGTGAGCAATACTTTTAGACTCATAGTTGTAGTGTTTGGAGTGTAAAGATATAATTTTTTTACGATTTGGTTTTAAAAAAATCCCGATACGTGGTAACGGGATTTCATTTAATTAGGCATACATCTTTTTTCTCAACTCTATTACTTTGTCATCTTCCAAATATTCATCAAAAGTCATGTATCGATCAATCACGCCATTTGGTGTAATTTCCAAGACACGATTAGCTACCGTTTGAGCAAATTCATGGTCATGGGTGGTGAACAAAACCGACCCTTTGAAGTTTTTTAACGAGTTGTTAAAGGCCTGAATCGATTCCAAATCCAAATGATTGGTTGGTTCGTCTAACATTAACACATTGGCACGCAACATCATCATTCTCGAAATCATACAACGCACTTTTTCTCCACCGGACAAAACACGACCTGTTTTCAAAGCTTCTTCTCCTGAGAAAATCATTTTTCCTAAAAAGCCACGCACATAAACCTCATCGCGTTCTTCTTCTGTTTTTGCCCACTGACGCAACCAATCTACAAGAGTTAAATCATTCTCAAAAAAAGAATGATTATCTCCAGGAAGATAAGATTGAATGGTTGTGATACCCCAATCAAAGGTTCCTGCATCGGGTTTTTGATTGCCGTTTAATATTTCATAAAAAGCGGAAGTTGATCGTGAATCCTTTGAAAAAACAACTACTTTATCTCCTTTGGCCATATTCAAATCGACATTTTTAAATAAAACTTCCCCTTCAACAGAGGCACTCAATCCTACCACATTTAAAATTTGATCACCTGCTTCACGCTCTTGGTCAAAAATGATAGCCGGATAACGACGACTTGAAGGCTTAATCTCATCTAAATTTAACTTTTCAATCATTTTTTTACGGGAAGTTGCCTGTTTTGATTTGGCAACGTTCGCACTAAAACGACGAATAAATTCTTCAAGCTCTGCTTTTTTCTCTTCAGCTTTTTTGTTTTGTTGTGCTCTTTGTTTCGCCGCTAACTGACTACTTTCATACCAAAAAGTATAATTTCCCGAATAATGGGTAATTTTTCCAAAATCAATATCCGATACGTGTGTACAAACTGCATCTAAAAAGTGACGGTCATGCGACACCACTAAAACGGTGTTTTCATAATTGGCTAAGAAATTTTCTAGCCAACCGATAGTTTCAAAATCTAAATCGTTCGTTGGCTCATCCATAATCAACACATCTGGATTTCCAAAAAGTGCCTGAGCTAAAAGCACTCTCACTTTTAATTTACCATCCAAATCTGCCATCAATGCATAATGTAAATCTTCGGTTATCCCTAAGTTAGACAATAATGTAGCTGCTGCTGAATCGGCATTCCAACCATTCATTTCTTCAAATTGAACTTGCAATTCGCCTATTCTATCGGCATTTTCATCTGTATAATTCAGGTACAATTCATCCATTTCCCGTTTCACATCATACAACACTTTGTTTCCCATCATTACAGTTTCTAAAACCGTATACTCATCAAACATGTTGTGATTTTGATTTAATACAGACATTCTTTTTCCGGGTTCCAAAATAACTCTTCCCGAAGTAGGGTCAAATTCTCCCGATATAATTTTCATAAACGTAGATTTCCCGGCACCGTTTGCCCCAATTATTCCATAGCAATTACCTTGGGTAAAGGTTACATTTACTTCATCAAACAAAATTCTTTTGCCGAATTGAACCGATAAATTTGAAACTGTCAACATGTGATTATGTATTTTAAAAAACGTTGCAAAAGTAGAAAAAATAAAGCACTTTTTAGCCAGACCTATTTAGAATAAATATAGGTTTATTTTAACTGTCTATTAACAAGCCGTAAACAGTAGAAAAAATATATTTGTTTCAAATTAATACCACCAAATGATTGCCTATTCAAAAAAAATACCTTTTATCTGTCTTGTAGCAACACTTTATGCTTTCATCGGCTGTCAAAAAGAATTTAAAGATGATAATTTTACAGCTTATTTTGGAGGAGAAGTCATTAATCCAAAAAGCAACTTTGTCCTCTTTTTAAAGGATGACGTGGTAATTGATACTATTTACTTAGATAATAAAAATAGGTTTATACAAAAATTTGATTCCCTTGCTCCCGGTTTATATACTTTTAAACACGAACCGGAATATCAATATGTCTATTTTGACAAAAACGACAGTTTGATGGTTCGTATCAATTCCATGGAATTTGATGAATCAATTGTTTTTTGTGGTAGAGGTGATGAAAAAAATAATTTCTTAATGGAATTATACCTTAAAAATGAAGATGATCGAAGCAAAATGTTTGATGATTTCGATTTAAATCTCAATGCTTTTATTCAAAATAGTGATTCTTCATACCAATCCAAAAAGAAATTTTATTCCCATAAAAAAGAAGATATAAAATGGAGTGACGATTTTGATTTGTATGCCAAATCCATGCTTGACTTCCATCATTTTACTAAAAAAGAAATTTATCCGATGGCTCATAAAATGAGAACAGGAGAAAACGTAACAAATGAATTACCTGTTAATTACTATAATTACAGAAGTAAAATTGATTTCAACAATAAGCTGTTAACGAATTATTCTCCTTTTGTGAAGTACTTAACACACATGTTGAATAATGTGGCTTTTACAAATATTTACCCTCAAAATTTGGAAGAAGAAGCTTTGGAATTACATATTCAAAAATTAAACATTGCCGATACGCTTTTTAAAAATGAATCTATTAAAAATAAAATTATTGACAATATTGCCTTCTCTTATCTATTAGAAGACCAAAACATTGACCAAAATAAAAAATTCCTCATTCGCTACAACCAATTGTCCACTGACAACAGCAATCTAAATGAAATCAACAAAATAGGCGAATCAATTCAATTGCTGAAAAAAGGAAATGATTTACCCGAAGTTACATTAGTTGACATAACCGGAAAAACAACCACGAGTAAATCCCTTTTGAATCAAAAAACTGTCTTTTTCTTTTGGACAGAAAATGCCGAATCCCATTTAGTTGCTGTACATAAAAAAGTATTGGAATTTCAACGAAATAACCCTGAATATCAATTCATCGCGGTTAATATTGATGAGGAGCAAGATAAATGGTTAAAAGTACTTGAAAACCACAGTTTTGGTTCAATCAAAGAATTTCGAGCGGAAAACTTTGAAGACTTAAAAGAAAAATGGGTTATCACTAAATTACACCGCACCCTGATTATTGATGAAACAGGGAAAATCAGCAATGGGTTTGTCAACTTGTTTGATGTAAAATTTGCTGAAAATCTAAAATAAGACATCTACAAATTATAAAATCCCTTCCAGTACAACAAGAAGAGATTTTTTTATACTTAAAGTCGAACTTTATTGATTTGCTTTCGCGTGATCGGCTAAAAATTGAGCCAATCCAATATCTGTTAAGGGGTGTTTTAATAACCCTAAAA
>Ga0207941_1000244_pt1 | contig 17575 bp, 18 predicted proteins | sample LakMenEpi13Sep12_FD_150695 | JGI IMG/M metagenome (GOLD analysis project Ga0207941, IMG submission 150695) | Freshwater microbial communities from Lake Mendota, WI - 13SEP2012 deep hole epilimnion (SPAdes) | ecosystem: Environmental > Aquatic > Freshwater > Lake > Epilimnion/Euphotic zone ...
GGCGTTTCCCCGAGGCGATGGAGTTCCCGATCCACCCGTCGCTGCAGCACCGGATCCAGGCGGCTGTAGGCCTTGGCGGCTGAGCGGACGAATTGAATCCGGTAGGTCAAGGCTCGTGCGCCTGAGCTGGCGAGGCAGAGCCGGCTTTGAGCTCCTCCCAACTCACGCGGGGTTCGTTGGCCCGCAGGATCGCTTCGGCCTCGGCGGTGTCCTCGGCATCTTCCAAGGCCAGGGTGAGCAGGCGGCGCAGGGCGTCGCTGCGGCTAACCGAGAGATGCAGTTCGCCCTCCAGGCGGGCGGCGTAGCGGTCGATCCGTTCCAGCAATTCCTGTGGCAACCGCACAGCCTGAGGGGCGCCAGCTCCGCGCGTCTGGGCCATGGGGTGTCGTTGATTGTAGTTGAACTTACTACGGTTTGGCTGGACTGGGGTGTGCTCCTAATCCCTCAACGACAGGAGCTGGGGAAGCCGAGGAGTGATTCACTCAGTAGTGATAGCGCAACTGGGCGATCAGCAGGCTGTCGCCATCCACCTTGTAGATCATCCGATGTTCTTCGTTGATGCGCCGCGACCAGAAGCCGGAAAGGGCGTGCCGGAGCGGCTCAGGTTTGCCGGACCCTTCGAATGGGGTCCGGCTGGCTTCCTTGATCAAGGCATGGATGCGTTGGAGCAACTTTCGATCGGTGGCTTGCCAATGGAGGTAGTCCTCCCAGGCTTGTTCCGCGAAGACCAGTTTCATTCCGCCAGAACATGGTCCTGGCCACGGCCCGCTTCCAGGCTGTCGATGGCGTCCATCAGCCGCCGTGCATTGCGTGGTGAACGCAGCAGGTAGGCGGTTTCCTCCAGGGCCTTGAAGTCGTCCAACGACAGCATCACTACAGAGGGTTCACCGTTGCGCGTGATGATCAGGGGTTCATGGTCGGCGCAGACACGCTTCATCGTCTGCGCCAAGTTTGCCCGGGCAGCGGTGTAGGAGATCGCATCCATGACAAACCATCTGGGTCTGTACAGGATACCGTACGTTTTCTGGGGATAGTTGACTGGGCATCGCGCCCTTTCAGGTGGAGCCGGGCTGCAAGGCCGAAACGACCCTCAACCCGGCCAGCGGATCCGGTAGGCGCTGCTGCGACCGGCGCCGATCGGTTCGAGGGCCTGTTTGGCCACCAGGTCGGCCAGGTCGCGCCAGGCAGTGGCGCGGCTGGCGTGGGTGAGGCCGATGGCCTTGCGCAGGCTGAGGCCGCCGCTGAAGCCTTCCGGTTCCGCATCCAGCAGGCGATTGAGCAGTTTCTGCTGGCGGGCGTTGAAGCCGCTGTGGCGGTGCTGCCACCAGAAGGCGGCCTTCCGGTGCACCGCTTCGATCACGGCCTGGTTGAGCTGGGCGGCGGCGATCAGCTGCTCCAGAAACCAGATCAGCCAGTTCGTCCCGTCGAGATCGCTTCGCTGGCAGCGCTCCAGCACCGTGTAGTAACCCTCGCGCTCGCGCAGGATCTGCGCCGATAGGCCAAGGGCGCGACTGATCAGCACCTCGCCGCTGGAGGGGCTTGTGGCCTGGGCCAGGAGGCGGTCGCTGATCGCTCGGGCCAGGCGGCCATTGCCGTCGTCGTAGGGGTGCAGGGTCAGAAACCAGATGTGGGCGATACCGGCACGCAGCAAGCCATCGAGTTCGGCGGGTGGATCGGCAATCCAAGCGAGGAGCGCGTCGAGCTGGGCCTCCAGGGCCGGCCGCGGGGGAGCCTCGAAATGGATGCGCTCGCGCCCGATCGGCCCCGACAGCACCTGCATCGGCTCGTCACCGCGCAGCTCGCCGATGCGGATCGCTCGCAGTCCATCGGGTCCGGCGGCAAACAGCCGTTGGTGCCACTGGTGCAGGGTGGCAAGGCTCAGGGGCTCTTGGAGTTCGCTGGTGGCGGCCAGCAGCACATCCAGCAAGCCCTCCACCTGGGCCGAGGCCTGGGGCTGGCCGGCAGCTTGGGGCAGCCCCAGGCGGCGTGCGATCGAGGAGCGCACCTGGCTTGGATCCAGTTGTTCGCCCTCAATGGCGGCGGTGCCCAAGCTTTCGCGGCCCAACAGGGCCGACACAGCTTCTTGGGCCAGGGGCGTTTCCAGTTCCTGGAGCTGCTGCTGCAGCTGCCTACGGGCCTGGTGGGCTTGCTCCAGCAGGGGCCTCACGCGCTGCCCATCCCAGCGGAAGTGGGGCCAATCGGGCTGTTGCCAGATCCAGGTCGAGGCCATGGCTTCAGGCTAATCGCTTCATCGGGTGAAGCGATTAGGGGGTGGTTTTCGCTTCAGCCTGATCGCTGCCAGTCACCTCCGAATTGGTGTCGCGCCACCACCCAGTCTTCAATCGGCACCCCGCCGATGACGTGCTGCCGCAGGATCGGTTCGATCCGCTCGGCGCTCACTCCTCCGTAGACCACCCCATCGGGCCAGATCAGCAGGATCGGTCCCTCGGCGCAGATGCGCAGGCAATCGGCCTTGCCGCGCAGCACGATGCCCTGCTCCCGGGCGGGATCCTCCAGGCCCAAGTCCCGCACCAGCAGCTTGAGGCGGGCCCAGCTGGCGGCGCCGAGTTCCGGATCGGGGCAGCAGAGGGCCTTGGTGGGGGTGGCGCAGAGCAGCAGGTGGTGACTGACGCGGCTCACAAAGATCTGGCGATCGAACGCTTCATGCCGGTAAAGCGGCTGAGGCGGCGGCAGTATTTGGGCTCTGCCCCGTAGCTTCATGCAGGCCCTGCCCCGTAGCTTCCAGCACCGCCTGGCGGGCCCAGCCATCTACCGCCAGCACATCGGCCAGGGAAGGATTGGCGCTGAGGTCGGCCCGGTGCCGATCACAGACCTTCTCAATCAGGCGGGGGATGTCGAGAAAATGGATGCGTTCTTCCAGAAACAGGGCCACGGCCTGTTCGTTGGCGGCATTCAGGACCGCCGGCATCGTGCCCCCCGCCCGGCCGGCGGCGTAGGCCAATTCCATGCAGGGGTACTTGGCCCGGTCCGGGGCCCGGAAGGTGAGCTGGCCGACCTCGGCCAGGTCCAGACGGCGCCAGGGGGTGTCAAGCCGCTCGGGCCAGCTAAGGCAGGCGAGGATCGGCAACTTCATGTCCGGCCAACCCAGCTGGGCTAGTACGGAGGAATCGGCCAACTCCACCATTGAGTGGATGATCGATTGGGGATGGATGATGATCTCAATGTGGTCGAAATCGAGACCAAACAGATAATGGGCCTCGATCACTTCCAGCCCTTTGTTCATCAAGGTGGCGGAATCCACCGTGATCTTGCGACCCATGCTCCAGTTGGGGTGGCTGGTGGCATCGGCCACGGTGGCTTTGGCCAGGTCCGCCGCTGGCCAGTCTCGGAAGGCGCCGCCGGAGGCCGTCAGCTGGATGCGCCGCAAGCCGGGTGTGGGGCGCCCGGTGGACAGGCGGGCCGTTTCGGGCCAGGGGGTGCCCTGCAGGCACTGAAAAATGGCGGAGTGCTCGGAATCGGCCGGCAGCAGCCGACTGCCGCTGCGCTCCAATTCTGGCAAAACCACCGGTCCAGCGGCGATCAGCGTCTCCTTGTTGGCCAGGGCCAGATCCTTGCCGGCCCGGATGGCGGCCAGGGTGGGCAGCAGGCCGGCGCAGCCGACGATGCCGGTGACGACCAGCTCGGCGCTGGACCAGGCGGCCACCTCACAAATCCCCTCCCGGCCCCCCAGCAACTGGGGCAGGCGCGGCGGCCGTTGGCTGGGCTCGAGGGCCGCCAGCCGCTCCTGCAGCTCCCCGAGTCGGCTCGGATCGGCCAGGGCAACAGCCTCCGGGGCGTGGCGTTGGATTTGCTCGACCAGCAGCGCCAGGTTGTTGCCGGCGCTCAGGGCCACCACCCGGAAGCGATCCGGAAACTCCGCAACGATGTCCAGGGTCTGGGTGCCGATGGAGCCGGTGGAGCCCAGCACGGCAATGGCTTTCAAAGTGAGGTTCCCGGGGGGCGACGGCGCTCCAGTTTGTCACCGGCCTTGGATCGGCACGGCTGGGCTGGCGGGGGTCTTAACTGAATCCCTCAAGGGGCCACGGAATGCTTTGGTTGCAGCGCTGGAATTTCATCGCCCGGGCCCGCCTCGAACGGCAGTTGTGGGAGGCCTTTGAGCGGGGCGATGACCTGGAGGCCCTGGTGGAGGCCACCCAGCAGGAAGCGGCATCAGGCGATGCTGCCGTCGCCTTTCGCCTGGAGGTGTGGCAACAAACCCTGGTGCGGATCCGCCGCATTGAGGCAGCCATGAAGCAGACAACCCGGCCACCGTCGTCGGAAGACTCTTAGGGGGGCGTGTCGGGGGAGTTGTCCGTCACTGCCGCTGGATCGAAGCTGACGACTGTTTGCTGCAGAATCCCGCCAGTGGCTGTGGTGATTCCGGCTTTTTTGTCAAAGATCTCGACCTTGTATTCGTTGATGAGAGTTTCGCGTAATTGGTCGGCTTTGGCGTAGTCTTTTTGACTTTTGGCCTGCCAGCGCTGCTGGAGCAATTCATAGACTATTCTTTGATTTTCCTCTCGCATCCATGTGAAAAATCCAGTAGTTGATTGATTTTGAGTGAAGTCTAGATGTGTTTCGGAATTCTGAATATTTTTTGACTGCTTTGTTGATGCATTTATCAATGAGATATTTACATCGACAGGTGTCGTCGCGCTGACTTCAGTGCCCAACGTTTCGATCTTGGTTGTAGTAATCAATCCCAACACCTCCCCGGCCAGCTCCACCAGTAATTGCCAACGTTGCTGCAGGTTTTGTTCTGCCTGGCTGAGGGCGTATTGGCTGGCATCAACAGTGCGCAGCCGCCCCGCCAGGCCCCGCAGCGGTTTGGCCAGATCAAACAATTCGGCCAGGGCGGCCGAGGTGTTGAGGTCGTCGTCCATGGCGGCGATGAAGCGGGCACGGCTGGCGGCCAGTTCATCCGACCAGGCCGGCTGGGGCAGGCCAGCAGGAGCGCTCGTCCAACCCAGGGTCTCGCCTACCCCCAGGGCAGCCCTAAGCCCCTGCCAACCGGTCGCCGCCGCATCTAAGGCCGCCCGGGTGAAATCCAGGGGCTTGCGGTAGTGGGCCTGCAGCACAAACAGACGCAGGGTCATGGGGCTGACGCCATCGGCCAGCAGGGCCCGGATTGTGGTGAAATTGCCCAAGGATTTACTCATCTTCTCGCCGTTGACATTCACCATGCCGTTATGGAGCCAGTAGCGGGCCAAGGATTGGCCGGTGGCAGTTTCGGACTGGGCGATTTCATTTTCGTGGTGCGGAAAAATCAGGTCGGCTCCACCCAGGTGAATGTCGATGGTTTCACCTAGTTCTTGGCGAACCATGGCCGAGCATTCGATATGCCAACCGGGCCGTCCCTCCCCCCACGGCGAAGCGAAACTGGGCTCACCCGCTTTGGCCCCTTTCCAGAGGGCAAAATCAAAAGGATGGCGTTTGCGGTTTTCTTCTTGCTGATTGAGCCTGCCACTGGCGCCCTCCTGCTGCTGCTCTAGATCGCGGCCGCTGAGTTTGCCGTAATCGCTTTTGCCCGTAACAGCAAAATAGACATCACCGTCGGCGCTGTAGGCCGCTCCTTGCGCCTCCAATTCGCCAATCATCGTGCGGATTGCATCCAGGCAGAGGGTGGCCCGGGGGGTGCGATCGGGCCTCAAGATATTGAGCTGATCCATATCCCGCCAGTACTCCTCAATATTGCGTTCACTGACGGCGGCCATGGTGCTGTTTTCCTCTGCCGCCCGCTTCAGAATCTTGTCGTCGATATCGGTGAAATTCTGGACGTAGGTGACGGCATAGCCGCTCCATTGCAGATAACGGCGCAACACATCCCAGACGATGTAGCTGCGGGCATGCCCCAGGTGGCAGAGGTCGTAAACCGTGACGCCGCAGCAATAGATCGATACCCGGCCGCTTTCGATGGGCACGAACGGCTCCAGGCGACGGGTGAGCGTGTTGGTGAGCCGCAGGGTCAAAGCAGCGCCCGGCGGCAGGCCGGGAGGGGCGGTGGCTTGGCACGCTAAGCGCCGATGGTGGGCAACGCCTAACTGCAATCGTTAACTTGAGCAGCGCCGCACCCTGTCCCAGCCAAACAAAAAAAAAGGCCCGTTCAAGGACCTTGGCGATCAACAGGGCGAGCGAGGGGACTTGAACCCCCGAATGGTGGCGCCACAAGCCACTGCCTTAACCACTTGGCGACGCCCGCCGCGTAGAGGCAAACTTACACCACTGCCCCGGGGTCTTTGCCATGGTGGCCGTGCCGGACCGATCCTGTCCTTACCCGTTGTCTTCCCCCCTTCCGGCTTTGGTGCTAGGTGCCTTGGCGGCTTCAACGGTGGTTGGCGGCCTGGTACTGACCAATCCGGGTCCCGCAGCGTTTGAGGACTTCGCCGCTGACCAACTGGTGGACCTGCTGACGCAGGATCTCTGCAGCGATGGGGGCCTGCCGATGTTGATGCGGGTGGTGGTGCGTGATTGCCCCGGCTTGGTGCGCGCCCAACGGACGCCCCTGGGGGCCTGGGCACGCCAGGGAACGCGCCGTCGCAATTTCGGCCTGTTCAGCCTGTACACCACCAACCTGGGCGGCCAGCAACTGGCCCAATGGCAGGTTCCCCGCTACAAGGCCACCACCCTGGCGGCGGCGGGTCGCTTTGTGGTGCTCCGCACCGGCCCTCAGCAGGGGCTGGAGCCTTGAACCTGTTACCGCCCCTGCGCATCCCCCGCATGCTTTTAGATCCCCGGGATGGGCGATTGCCCCAGGGGGATCAAGACGGTTTGGTGTCGGTTGTACTGGAGATTGAAGCGGGGCGCATCCAGGCGCTGCATCCGGCCCCCGAGCCCCCATACGCCTCTGGCTCGGGGCGCGACGCCCAGGGGGCCGCCCCGCCCGGGCCGCCTTTGGCCCTCACCCCCCTGGTGGAGCCCCACGCCCACCTGGACAAGGCCTTCAGCGCAGCCCGTTTCCCCAATCGCGCCGGCACAATCGCGGCGGCCTTGGCCGCCAACCAGGCCGAAACCAGCTGCCGCACCGCCGAGGATCTGGAGCAGCGGGCCGAGCGGGCCCTGCTGCGGGCCTGGCGCCAGGGTCTGCGGGCGATTCGCAGCCATGTTGATTGTGGCGGTGAGCGGGGCGACCTCAGCCTGGAGGTGCTCGACGGCCTGCGGCGCCGCTGGGCCGATCGCTTGGAGCTGCAGCTGGTGGGCTTGGTGCCGATCAACCACTGGGGCACGCAGCAGGGCCGCCTCCAGGCACGCTGGCTGGCGCAACGGGGCGGCCGGCTGGGCGGGGTGATCGGCGGCCCGCTTGGCAACGGCTCCGGCGATGGCGACGCGGTGTTGGAGACGTTGCGGTTGGCGGACCAGTTGGGCTGCGGCGTTGACCTGCACCTCGATGAAGGAGTCAGCCACCGGGGCCGGGGCGTGCGGCTGGTGTGTGAGGCGCTGGAGCGGCAGCGGTTGCAGGTGCCGGTGGTCTGCAGCCACGCCTGCAGCATGGCCCTGTTGCCGCCACGGGCCTGCCAGCGGCTGGTGGATCGCATGGCGCGGCTGGCCCTGGGCGTGGTGGCCCTGCCCAGCACCAACCTCTGGCTGCTGGATCGCCGCGCCGAGGCCACCCCCACCCGGCGCGCCCAGGCCCCCATCCGCCAGCTGCAGAACAGCGGCGTGGTGGTGGCGGTGGGGGGCGACAACGTCCAGGACGCCTGGTTTCCGGGCGGTGATTTCGACCCGCTGGAGGTGCTGCGTTTCGCCGTGGTGGCCAGCCACCTGCATCCCTGGAGCCGGCAGGGCCTGAGCCCCTTCAGCACCGCCGCCGCCCAGCTGCTGCAGCTGGAGTGGGATGGCATCCTGCGACCCGGATCCCCCGCCGACTTGGTGGTGCTCGACGCCCACAACTGGAGCGACCTGCTAGCCCGTTCCCCCCAGCGCCGGGTGATGCGCGGCGGCGTCTGGCTGCCAAAGCCCGAGCGGGAGGAGCCGGCGGCGCTGTTGCGGGGGTGGGGGGATTGGATCGCCTGACAGGGGCTGATTGGTCTCCACTGCCGCCGAGGCCCCGATGACCCAGCGACCGAGCCAAAGCCCACCGACCGACGACGCCAACACCACCACCGCCCAGCCCACCGAAGTGCTGGCCGGCTCGATCGAGCGGGTCACCTTCCATAACGCCGACAACGGCTTTTGCGTGCTGCGCATCAAGGCCCGCGGCCACCGCGAGCTGGTGACGGTGGTGGGCCATGCCGCCGAGATCAGTGCCGGCGAATGGGTCACGGTCAGTGGCACCTGGGTGAACAGCCGCGAGCACGGTCAGCAGTTCAAGGCCGCCTTCCTGCGCGCTTCGCCGCCCACCACGTCCGAGGGGATCGAGAAATACCTGGGCTCGGGCATGATCCGCGGCATCGGCCCGATCTACGCCAGCAAGCTGGTGAGCGCCTTCGGGGCGGAGGTATTTGAGGTGATCGAGCAGGCGCCCGAGCGCCTGCGGGAGGTGCCGGGCATTGGCCGGGTGCGGGCCGGCCGCATCGCCACCGCCTGGGCCGACCAGAAGGTGGTGCGCGAGATCATGGTGTTTTTGCACAGCCATGGCGTTGGCACGGCGCGGGCGGTGCGGATCTTCAAGACCTACGGCAACGACGCCGTGCAGGTGATGGCCGAGAACCCCTACCGCCTGGCCCGCGACATCCGCGGCATCGGCTTTCGCACCGCCGATGCGATCGCCGCCCGGCTGGGCATCGAGGCCACGGCGATGATCCGCTTGCGGGCCGGCATCAATTACGCCCTGCTCGAGGCCAGCGGCGAGGGCCACTGCGGGCTGCCGACAGCCGAACTGCTCAAGCTGGCGGGCGAGCTGCTGGCGGTTGAACGCCCAGCACCGCCGCCATCAGCCGATCCGAAGGCAACGCAGGATTCGGGCCAAGACGGGTCGGCAGCAAAGCCAACTCTCCTTCGCGAAACCCCTGCCAAGCGGGTTCCGCTTGAGCCCGCCGTGATCCAGGCCGCCCTCGATCTGGAACTCAGCGAGGGCTCGGTGGTGGCCGATGCTTTGGCGGGCGAGGCCGCGATCTTCCTGGCCCATCTGTACCGCGATGAGCGGCGCATTGCCGATGTCCTGCAGGAGCTGGCGCAGGGAGCAGCACCCTGGGGTCAAATCGATGCCGGCAAGGCCGTCAGCTGGGTGGAGCAGCGCCTCGGTCTGGAGCTGGCCGCCAGCCAAAAGGCGGCAGTGCAGCAGGCTTTGGCCAGCAAGGTGCTGGTGATCACCGGTGGGCCCGGCGTCGGCAAGACCACCTTGATCAATGCCATCCTGCGCATCCTGGCGGCCAAGAAGCTGCGCATCCAGCTCTGCGCCCCCACCGGCCGAGCCGCCAAACGCATGGCCGAGGCCACTGGCCTGGAGGCGAAAACCATCCACCGGCTACTGGAGTTCGATCCCGCCGCCTACGGCTTCCGCCGCAGCGCCGAGTTGCCGCTGGAGTGCGACCTGCTGGTGGTGGACGAGACCTCGATGGTGGATGTGCCGCTGATGGCCTCCTTGCTGGCGGCCATACCGACCGAGGCGGCCCTGTTGTTGGTGGGCGATGTCGACCAGCTGCCCTCGGTGGGCCCCGGCCAGGTGCTGGCGGATGGGATCACCAGCGGTGCCGTCCCGGTGGCGCGGCTGACGGAGGTGTTTCGTCAGGCGGCCTCCAGCCGCATCATCACCACCGCCCATGCCATTAACGCCGGCACCATCCCCGATCTGCGACCCCCCAGCGAGGGGGGCAGCACTGATTTTTATTTCCTGCCGGCCGAAACCCCCGAGCAGGCGGTGGCATTGATCCTCAAGGTGGTGGGCGAGCGCATCCCGGCCCGCTTTGGCTTTGATCCCATCGGCCAGGTACAGGTGCTCTGCCCGATGGCCCGCGGCGGCTGTGGTTCGCGCTCGCTCAACATCGAACTGCAGCAGCTGCTCAACCCTGATCCAGTCGAGCAGGTGGAGCGTTTCGGCTGGCGGTTTGCACCGGGCGACAAGGTGATGCAGATCGCCAATGACTACGAAAAGGAGGTGTTTAACGGTGATGTCGGCACAATCGACGCCATCGACGCCGACAACAGCGAACTAAGCGTGCTGTTCCCCAGCAGCGAGGCCGGCATCGCTGGCAGCCGGGCCGTGGTCTACGGCTGGGGTGAGCTCGATCACCTGGTGCCGGCCTATGCCTGCACGATCCACAAGAGCCAGGGCAGCGAATATCCCGCCGTGGTGATTCCGCTGCTCACCCAGCACTACGCCATGCTGCAGCGCAATCTCGTCTACACCGGCCTCACCCGCGGCAAGCAGCTGGTGGTGCTGGTGGGCCAGAAAAAGGCCCTGGCCATGGCGATCAAAAATCACCTGGGCCGCAGGCGCTACACCAAGCTGGCGGAATGGCTGGTGCCGGCGGCGAATCCGCCCGATCGAGGCGCTATTCCAGGGCCTGCAATTCCGTTGAAGGGCGGCGCAACGAGTGGCGAAGGTTTGTAGCCAGCATGGCGCCGTACACCTGTAAGGCGGGTTACCGCCTCTGTAAAGATACTCAATCGCTGAGTCAACGCCGTCAAGTTTTAAGCTGAGCCGTAAAAATGCCAGTTATGGAATAAGAAATCCTGGGCTACCAAGATAACGGCGGCGAGTGGTTGAGCAGGGGCAGGGTTGCCGCCATGGTCATGTCCGTAAATCCGTTTAGGTTTGAAAAGTAAACAAAAAGCATGTCAAGATCATGAAAAAATTTACTGCGTCCCTGGCTGGACAATTCCTGCGTCGACTGCGTCAGTTTGTCAGTATCGGCAGTGCCTTGATGGTTGCGGTTGGGCTATTTGTTCTGGCGCCTCTGTTCACGCCAGCGGCAGCCTTGGCCGCCGACACAAGCGGCAACTGGAATCTGGATGACGGCTCGGGCCACCGGCTGGGTGCAGTGCTCTTTGAGCGCTCCGATATCAACTCCCCTTCTGGTCTGCGGCTGCGACTGAATGCGGAGTCTGCCGGGCTGAAGTTGGATCACACCCATCCCTTGGTGCTGAGAGATGGCAATCAACAGACTTGGAACCTCGAAAACCTCAGCCAAGAACTGCTGACCACCGCAGGTGCAAGCTCCCGGTGGATTCCTCCCAATACAACGCGGGCTGCCTCAATCCAATCCCTACCGATGGCATCACGATGCAGATGATTGTGCCTAGTTCGGCAGGTGACCTGAGCTTTGATCTAGTCCCCGGCCAGATTCAGACATTGCACTCCCTGACAGAAGCTACCAAAGGTTGCTCAAAGACTGGAATATCCGGTTAATTCCTAAATATCGAACCACTCCAAAAGTGGTTCTTTTATTGGCAAGGACTTTGCAACAAAAGTGATACTCAGTACGTTGAGTCACAGGCAAGAATGTGGGCTCGGGGTTCCTTGCTATTCCACTCCAAATAAGCGGTACCAGATTCGGGACGACGCAAAGGCACTGCAGGGGCCACGCTGGGATTGGTTGGATAGGTGCGGCCGTCGTAGGGCAGCTCAGCGTAGTAACTATTGCCCGCATCCAGCCGCACGCGAGTGATCAAGTTCTTCCAGCCATTGTATCGCCGCTCCGTCACGATCAGGGGATCTTTGAATAGGCTCATTTGCGTAACTAGCTGCAGCCTGCCGGGGCTGGGTTCACGGAAAATCAGCAGCGGACAACCGCCGGTGCCGCAGAACATGGGCCCCACCACTTGGGCTATCAGCTCGCTTCTGCCGTCGCCATTGAGATCCACCCGACTCCATGTGTAGCGATGGGCAGGCATGCGCTCGCATTCAACCTTGATCTTCCTGCGCATCGCCATTTTGGCCTCATCACTGCCGGGATCAGGTCCATGGCCCTGAGCGTCATTGATCTGCACTGGGAAGAGTGCCTCGCGTAATGCTGCCTCGAGCGTGGGATTGGGCTCAGATTCGGCTGGAACCGAACGCAACAGCCTGGGAGTAGCGCTCGTGACTGGTTGGGCCTGCAGCGGCGGGGCTGCCAACCCTATCGAGACCGCAAGGGTCACGATGCCAGGAAGTGAGCGGATGCTGCAAGTGTTGCTGGAGTGACGGAGATTCATCTTGGGCACAAATGGTGGTATTTCCCAGCGCATGGATTGTGAGGGAGGAGAAGGCGCTTCGACGGGACTTGCCCGCCGCGGGACAGGCACGTAGATTGAAGCCATGAAGGCCCAAATCCTAACCCGCACCGATGTCGAAAGCGCGTGGGGATAGCGACGTGGATGTTTTAGTCGAGTTCGCCCCAGGCCAGAAGACCTTCGATCATCTCCTCGCCTTGGCCGAGCTGTTGGAAGAGAAGTTAGGCCATCGGGTGGAACTGGTCACAGCCGAATCCCTTTCACCCTATTTGCGTCCATACATCCTCAATGAAGCCCAGGATGTCCTTTGCACCGCGTGAATACCTGCGGCATATCGCGGATGAAGCGGCCTATCTTGAGCAAGCGACGACCGGGGTTAATCGCGAAGCCTTCCTCAAGGATCCGACTCTGCACCGTCAACTCGGGCGAAGTCACCGTGGCGATGCATAGGGCATAGGTCGCGCCTGCCACATCCCCCGCCAGTTCCGCCGTCCTTCTGCGCCCTGCCCCAGGTGCTGGAGGAATGGCCCCTGCCACAGCGTCTGCGATTGGCGGGCTGCGCCAGGGCGGCATTGATCGACATTGGCTTGCGATGCTGCCGGAAGACGAACCCTACGCGCCAGGGGGAATAAGAATTCTGGAGCCTTATTAGTCGGTTGGGTATCGAAGCCGAGAAAATTTGCGGCCCGCCAGGATCGCCTGCCGTTCGATCGCACGGGCGGAGGGAATCAGCCTTTGCCGCTCAAGGAAGGTGAGCCAGGCGCGAGTGGTGACCTTGATGCAACCCTCAGGAAGGAGGAAGGAGGCGCGGGCAATCTTGTGATCTTCAAATAGGAAAATGCCCCGGCGGGGCGGATCACTGAGGGCGAGCATCTGCATCGTTTCCTGGATGGCCATCTCGCCGAGATTTCGCTGGCGACGACCTGCCGCCTGCCGGCATACATCGCTGGGTACGACCCGTATGTCCCGGCTGCGAATCCATTCCCCGATCTTTGCACTGGTGACTGTCTCGCTGCGCGTCAGCTCTTCGAGCACCATGTCCACCATCAATACAGGCCAGCCCGGTACTGCCAGCAACTCAAGAGCATCGGCATAGGCCAGGGTGATCCAGGGCCCAGCATCGGGAATCACAACAGGGATATCAGCGGCAGTTGCCTCATCCGGCAGCAAAGCCATCAGTGCCGCGGCAGGGCCTCCAACTCAGCCACCATCGCCGCGGTGGCCGGCTCGGACAGGTGCGGCATGGGCAGGTGGGCCTGGGCCATGAGCAAGAACAGGTCTTCTTCATGCTCAAGCTCCAACTGCGCCATCGCCTGCACATCGCTGATACGGCCCAGGCAGAAGGCCAGCAGGGTGGCGGCGTTGCTGTTGCCGAGGCGGTCGGCTTGCTCGCAGGTCTCCACCAGATAGCGCAGCTCTCCATTCAGCAGCGCACTCACAGATGTGTCGTTCATGGCCGCCAGCACCTTGACGCGCCTCAAAAGGTCGCGGTCCACAGAAGCGGTGAAGTTGACGCTGGTCATGGCACCTCATTCACCAGTTCCAGTGTGGCACCAATTCCCAAAGCGCACCCATCAATAGCCTCCCGGCTGAGGTCGCTTTAGCAGCTGTGCATCGCCCTGCAACCCAACGATTCAGCATGGTTCTTGCAACAGGTAGCCCTTAGCCCCCGGCCGCCCCAAGCAACTTCCCAGCTACTGGAAACCCGCCAACCGATCCAGCCCGTCTACCCTTCCCCCAAACCACCCGTTAGCTGCGCAACGATTCATGGGTACGGAAGAAAACAATCCTGACAGGGTGTTTCTTCCCCCCACCTCCCGCAATCCCGACGAGCTTTCCCAGCAAGCAAACCCAGCCCAGCGCCAACCGCCGCCGACAGCACTCAAGCCCGCAGCAGCACTCCAGCCGCAGTACCGCCCCCCTACCACCTCAGGTCGCCACGGGGTGTTCCTTTCTTATGCCCGCTCCGACGGCGAGGCCTACGCCAACGCTCTGCGCCAGCGCCTGAACCAGGATCTGCCCAGCCTGCCGGTATGGCAGGACCGACCAGAGATTGAAGGGGGAGTGGGCTGGTGGCGCCAGATCGAAACCGCCCTGGAGCGGGTGGAGTTTTTGGTGAGCGTGATGACGCCGGCGGCCCTGGCCTCGGAGGTGACGGCGCGGGAGTGGCGGGCGGCGCGGCAGCGGGGGGTGTGCGTCTTTCCGGTGCAGGGGCCTGGCTTCGATTTCGCCGATCCGCGGCTGCCTCGCTGGATGGCCAGGGCCCACTTCTACGCCCTCGATACCCAGTGGGAAACCTTTCTGGCCCACCTGCAGCGCGGCTGCCAGACAACCCGGGTGCCCTTCATGGCCCCCGACCTACCGATCGGCTTCGTGCAGCGCCCCAAGCAGTTCGAGGCGCTGCGGGCTTTGCTGCTAGAGGGTGAGCACAAAGACCCGGTGGCGATCACCACCGCCCTCACCGGTGCCGGCGGTTTCGGCAAGACCACCTTGGCCGCCGCCCTCTGCCACGACGAAGAAATCATCCAGGCCTTCGACGACGGCATCCTCTGGACCACCCTGGGCGAGACGCCCGATCTCGCCGATGCCCTGGCCAAGCTCCATGCCGGCCTCACCGGCGAGCGGCCCGCCTTCAAAGACGCCGAAGACGCCGCCACCAGCCTGGCGGAACGGCTGGAGGGCAAGAACTGCCTGGTCGTCATCGACGACGTCTGGGATCCGGCCCATCTGGAACCCTTCCTGCGCGGCGGCCCGTGCTGTGCACGGCTGATCACCAGTCGCCTGCTGCAGGTGGCCACCGATGTGCAGGCCCAGCGGCTGCTGGTAGATGAGATGAGCGCCAGCGAAGCGGTGGCCATGCTCACGGCCCGGCTGCCCGGGCCCCCACCGAACCTGGCGGAATTGTGCGCCCTGGCCCGGGCCCTGGGGGAATGGCCCCTGCTGCTGCGGCTGGCGGCCAGTGCCATGGCCGAACTGGTCGAATTGGGCAGCAGCGTGGCTGAGGCCCTGGCGACCATCCTTGAAGACCTCGCCGAGGGCGGCGTCACCAGCTGGGATCGCGACTCCCCCAGCGACCGCAACGCCGCCGTCGCCCAGACGCTGCAGCTCAGCCTCAAACGGCTGGCCTCTGCAGAGCAGGTGCATTACAAGAAGTTGGCGGTGTTTCCGGAAGATGAACCGATCCCGCTGCCGGTGGCCGCGCAGCTTTGGGGGCTGGACGGCAGTAACAGCCGCCGCCTCTCGGTGAAACTAGCCACGGCCTCCCTGCTGGAGTTCAACCCCGCAGCAGGCCTGATCCGCCTCCACGATGTGCTGCGCACCTTCCTCGGTCAAACCCTTGGCCAAGCAGCGCTGGCCCAAGCCCACGCCGGCCTGATCGATTCCTGGGGCGATCCCCACCAGCTGCCCCACCCCTACGCCTGGCGCTGGATCGGCTACCACCTCGAAGCGGCCGGCCGCCAAAGCCAACTCGATGGCCTGCTGCTGGATTGCCCCTGGCTGCAGGCCAAGCTCAACGCTACCGGCATCGCCGCCTTGGAGCGGGAGTTTGACCACGCCTCGGCTACTGCTGCGCTGGAGCGCTTGCGGCGGCGGCTGGTCAACGCCTCCCACGTGCTGGCCGCCCAGCCAGAGCAACTCCCTTCCCAGCTCCTAGCCCGCTGGCCCACCGATCCCCTGAGCGGGCCAACCGACGCCGCAGCGTCAAGGCTGCGCGACCAAGCCATTGCCCAGCTCCGCAAAGCTGGCGCCCCGCGCCCCCTCACCGCCAGCCTGTTTGTTTCCGAGGCCTTGTTACGCACCCTTACTGGCATTGAAGGTACGGTGCACTCCTTGGCGGTACTCACGGATGGACGGCTCGCGTCAGGGTCGGCCGATCACACCATCAAGCTGTGGAATCCGGCCACCGGCCTGCTCACCGCCACCCTGGAAGGCCATTCTGATTGGGTGACCGCCCTGGCGGTGCTCCCCGACGGGCGGCTTGCTTCGGGGTCCAGGGATACCACCATCAAGCTGTGGGATACGGCCACCGGCTGCTGCGCCGCCACCCTCGAAGGCCACGCCGACTATGTAAATACCTTAGCGGTGCTCCCAGGCGGGCGGCTCGCCTCGGGGGCAAACGATTCCACTATCAAGCTGTGGGATCTGGCCACCGGCCAGCTCCACGCCACCCTTGAAGGCCATTCCAGCTCGGTAATGGCCTTGGTGAAGCTCCCCGACGGGCGGCTTGCTTCGGGGTCTCGGGACAAAACCATCAAACTGTGGAATACGGCCACAGGTAGGTGTGCCGCAACTCTTGAAGGTCATTCCAGCTCGGTGAACGCCCTGGCAATGTTCCCGCTCCCGGACGGGCTGCTCGCTTCGGGGTCATCCGATGAAACTGTAAAAATTTGGGAGCCTGCAACGGGCAAGCTTGTAGCCACCTTAATTGAACAATCTAGCTTGGTATTTGTTCTGGCTATTTTCCCGGATGGGATGCTCGCTTCAGGTGGCTGGGATTTCACCATCAGGCTGTGGGATCCGGCCGCATGCCAGCCTTCCACCCCCCTTAAAGGGCATTCCAGAAGGGTAGATGCCTTGGCTGTACTACCTGATCGGCGGCTAGCTTCAGGGTCCTATGATAACACTATCAAACTATGGGACCCGGCCTGCGGCCAATTGACCGCTTCGCTTGAAAGCTATTCATTTTTGGTGAGGACCCTGGCGGTGCTCCCAGACGGGCGACTGGCTTCAGGGGCATGGGATAAAAATATCAAGCTGTGGAATTTGGCCACGGGCCAGCTCACCGCGACCCTGGAAGACCATTCCAGCCTAAGAAACAATGTCCTGGCAGTGCTTCCGGACGGGCGGCTCGCTTCAGGCTCTGACTTTCCCGTCATCAAACTCTGGGACCCGGCAACCGGCCAGCTCTCCGCCACCTTGGAAGGCCATATCAACTCGGTGTTGTCCCTTGCTGTGCTTCCGGACGGGCGGCTCGCCTCCGGATCTGCAGATAAAACTATCAAGCTGTGGGATCCGGTCACCGGCCACCTCACCGCCAACTTGGAAGGCCATATCAACTCGGTGTCGTGTCTTGCTGTGCTTCCGGACGGGCGGCTCGCCTCCGGTTCAGATGATAAAACCATCAAGTTGTGGGATCCGCTCACCGGCCACCTCACCGCCACCTTTATTGGCCATTCCAGCTGGGTTAGCGCCCTGGCGGTGCTCCCCGACGGTCGGTTCGCTTCGGGGTCCGGGGATAACACCATCAAGTTCTGGGATCCAACCAACGCCGAACCCGAATCCAGCCAGCCGCAATTCATAGCCGATGCCGCCATCACCGCCCTCGCCTTCCTGCCCGCTCCCCCAACCCTGGTAGCCGGAGACGCCAGCGGCCGATTGCACTGGTTGCGCCTGCCTGGGCCCTGAGCCAGCCGCCCAGGCATGTTTCGCTTTGCACGGACCCCCTGCAGCCCCCGGTCGCTTGCCCTTAGATGGAACGATCGCC
>Ga0207941_1000247_pt1 | contig 17369 bp, 10 predicted proteins | sample LakMenEpi13Sep12_FD_150695 | JGI IMG/M metagenome (GOLD analysis project Ga0207941, IMG submission 150695) | Freshwater microbial communities from Lake Mendota, WI - 13SEP2012 deep hole epilimnion (SPAdes) | ecosystem: Environmental > Aquatic > Freshwater > Lake > Epilimnion/Euphotic zone ...
GGGGGGATCACCAATCTCGGCACCCTGCTGCGCCGCAGTGGCCAACTGGTGCTGGCAGCCCTGCCGATGTTGGTGAAGGGACCCAGGCGGGGAAACAACAGAAACAACACCAAGGCCATCGGCAGGGCTGCCAGCACCAGTTGGCCACTGCGGCGCAGCAGGGTGCCGAGATTGGTGATCCCCCCCAGTTCGAGTTTCAGTAAGCCCGCCAGGGCCACCAGAACGGCCAGTCCTTGCAGCAGGCTTGATCCCAGTGCTGCCTGCTGGGCCCCGAGCAGGCCGGCGGTCACCAATTGCAGCAGGCACACCAGCCGGTGCTCGCGGCGTTGTTTTGCCTCCCGCAGTTTCAGCGCTGTCAGCACTAGCAGGCTGAGGCTGAGGCCGCCCAGCAGGCTGAAGGGTGCCACCCCCCAGGCCGCGGCGGTCAACAGAGCCATGGCCAGCCATGGCAACCAGCCGCCCGCCACTTTTAGGGGCACAGCGCCAGGGCCTCCAGGCAACGATCGCGGTGGCTGCTGCCCCGATCCGGGGCGATCTGCAGGCCCGCCAGCGCCAAGCCATAGCTCTGGCCCTGGCGGTGCAATTGGCAGAGCCGATCACAAACATGCTCCAGGGCTTGCTCCTGGGGCACGGCCGGGTCCGGTGCCAACAGGTTGGGTTCCGGCCGCTGGTCCTGAAACCGCTTGGTCTGGGCGCCACGCCCCTGGGCCAATAGCTTCCAGGCCATGCGGCTGCTGCTGTCGCCGCGGCGGTGGGGGCGCAGGTCCTGCCATTCCTCAGTGCCTTCGCCGGCCAGGGCCCCGGCTGCTGCGGTGCGCTCGCGCCAATCGGCCATGGGCACCTGGCACACCGGGCCCGGATTCTGGGCGGGATAAATAAGCTGCTCGGCGGGCAGCTGCCAGCGACTCCAGCAGACAAACAGCCCCAGGGGGGCGGTGGTCTGCAATCTCAGCTTGCCGGGCCGCTGCCAGCCGCGCTGGTGGGGGATCCAGGTCAGTGGCACTTGGTGCTCTCCCGGGCCGAGGCTGCCGATGCCCTGGAACGCACCGGGCCCCAGGCGCCATTCCAGGCCCTCACAGGCGGATTTGACCCGCAAAATCAACGGATAGACGGCAGTTTCCCCCGCGAAGGCCGGCTCTGGTTGGGCGCAGCGCACCTCGAGGCTCTCCAGCTGGCCATGGGTCAGATGCAGGCTCAACAGCTGCAAGGCCAGCATCACAAAGCTGAGCAGCAGCGGTCCGTTGCTCTGGGTCTGGATGCCCACCAGTTGCAGCAGCAATGCCCCCCCAAGCCAGAGCAAGCCAAAACCGGTGGGCACGATGTAAAGGTTGCGCAGGCCCAGCTTCAACACCTCACCCTGCTGGGGCGCCGGCAGCCAGCGCGACAGGTGCTGCTCAAGTCGGTGGGGGATGGTCCGCTGGCGGGGAGCTGCAGATTGCATTGGCGTCACATTGGCATCAGCGCAGGCCCCGGCATCAGCGCAGGCCACCTGCGGCGCCCAGCAGTCGGCTGCTCAGGCTTTCCTCGCCCCGGATCTGGCCGCCATCAAGGCGGTGTTCGCAGACGGGGGTCAACACCGCCTGCACATCCTCCGGCAGCACATGGTCCCGCCCGGCGATCAGGCTCCAGGCCCGTGCCGCCGCCAGCAGGGCCAGTCCGGCCCGCGGCGAGAGGGGCAGGCCCGGCCGGCCGCTATCCCTGCTGCGGGCCAGCAGATCGAGCACATAATCAAGCAGGGCTGGGCTGGTGTGCACCGTTTGGACCTGCTGTTGCAGCGCCTGCAGGTGGGACGGGCTCAGCTCGCTGGAAAACTGGGCCGCTTTGAGCGCCTTGCCCTGCAGCAGGGCCCGCTCCGCTTCCCGGGCCGGAAAGCCCAGGTGCAAGCGCATCAAGAAGCGATCCAGCTGGGATTCGGGCAGGGGCGCGGTGCCGCCCTGGTCGAGGCCGTTCTGGGTGGCGATCACCAGGAAGGGCTCCGGCAGCGGGTGGCTGATGCCATCGACGCTCACCCTGCCGTTGGCCATGGCCTCCAACAGGGCGCTTTGGGTGCGGGGGCTGGCCCGGTTGATTTCATCGGCCAGCAGCACCTGGCTGAACAGGGGACCGGGGTGAAAGTCGAAACGGCTGCGCTGGCTGTCAAACACATTCAGTCCGGTCAGATCCGCCGGCAGCAGATCACTGGTGAAGCTCACCCGGCGAAAGTCCAGACCAAACCCCCGGGCCAGGGCTTCCGCCAGGCTGGTTTTACCGGTGCCGGGTAAATCCTCCAACAGCAGATGGCCCCGGGCCAGCAAACAGGCCAGGGCCAATTTCACCTGGTGCTCTTTGCCCAGCAATACCTGCCCGATCGCCGCAATCAGCTCTTGAACAGGGGAATGCATAGCGGCCATACCCCTTTTTAGTTGCATTTGGCTTGGCGCTGCGCTGCGACCCCAGCCTTGATGCTGATTGAATCACAGATCTTGCGAGGCCAGGGGGCTTGAACCAGCGAATCGCCCCCCACGATGGCAAGCCCCACTGGGGCAATCCCCAAGGTGGCAATCCCCATGGGGGCAACCGGCTGGCCGTGGCCCGGCGCCTTGGTTGCCGGCCCGAACAGTTATTGGAAGCCAGTGCCTCCCTGGTGCCCTTCGGTCCGCCCGCCAGCGTGCGCCGCAGCCTGCGCCGGGCCCTGGCGGGTGCGGCGATCAGGGATTACCCCGACCGGGAACACCAGGCGCTGCGCCAGGCGATCGCCCAGCGCCATGGCCTGGAGGCGGCGATGGTGCTGCCCGGCAATGGCGCCGCCGAGCTGTTCACCTGGGCCGGCCGCGATGCGGCCCAGGCCGGCGTCAGCCTGCTGCCGGTGCCGGGTTTCGCCGATTACCAGCGGGCTCTGGCTTGCTGGCAGGGAGCCTGGCGCCCCCTGGCCCTGCCTTTGCGCTGGTCGGGCCCCTTCCCCCAGCCCTTTGCAGCGCCCACCGAGGCCGACCTGCTGGCCGCTGCCAATCTGGCTGCCGCCGGGGCCGACCTGGCCACCGCCACCACTGCCACCGCAGCCACTGCCACCGCAGCCAGCGCCACCACTGCCGCCGTGCTGTGGATCACCAATCCCCACAACCCGACTGGCCAGCTCTGGAGCCGGGAGTCCCTGGTGCCCCTGCTGGAGCGTTTCGCGTTGGTGATTGTGGATGAGGCCTTTTTGCCCCTGGTGCCCGGCGGCGAGGCCCAATCGCTGCTGCCTTGGGTGGGCCGCTGCCCCGGCCTGGTGGTGATCCGCAGCTTGACCAAACTGGCGGCGATTCCGGGGTTGCGGCTCGGCTATGCCCTGGCGGATCCCGAACGCCTGGCCCGCTGGGCCGCCTGGCGGGACCCCTGGCCCGTCAACGGCCTGGCGACGGCGGCGGGGGTGGCCCTGATGGCTGATCGCGCCTGGGACCGGCGCGTGCAGGGCTGGTTGGCGCGGGAAGGCCCCTGGCTGGCTGGGGAGTTGGCCCAACTGCCGGGCCTGGTGCCGATGGCATCGGCGGCCAATTTTTTGCTGGTGCGCGGTGAGCGGGCTGGCCAGCCCTGCTCCCTAAACGGCCTGCGCCTGGCCCTGGAGCAGCGCCACCGGATTCTGGTGCGGGATTGCCGCTCGTTTACCGGGTTGGGTGAAAGCTGGCTGCGGCTGGCGGTGCTGGATCGCCGCGGCAACCGGCGCCTGCTGGGCGCCCTGGCCCAGGAGCTGGGGCGCTGAAGGGGAAGATCCGCTTCAGGCCATTAGGTCCGTTTCAGGCCCTTGGGGCCGAGGCCCCAAGGGCCGCCGTCAGGTCGCTGCGGGCTTGTTGCAGGGCCCCATCCAGGGCCGCCCCATCCTTGCCACCGGCCTGGGCCAGGTTGGGGCGGCCGCCGCCGCCGCCGCCGCAGGCCTTGGCTACACCGGCGATAAAGGCCCCCGCCTTGGGGCCGGCGGCGATCACCGCCGCACCGAAGGCCGCCGCCAGCACCACCTTGCTCCCATCTGCCGGATCGGGCAGGCCCCCCAGCACCACGGCGGCATTGCTGCCCAGTTGCTCCTGCAGTTGTTGCGCCGCCGTCTGCAGGTCGCCGCCTTCAACCCCATTGAGACGCGCCACCAGCAGTTGGCAGGCGCCGCTGCTTTCGGCCTGGCTGATCAGGGCCGCCGCCTTGGCCGCCGCCAATTCGGCCTGGGCCGCCGCCAGGGCCTTGCCGGTGGCCTTGAGTTCGTCCTGCAGGGCCAACACCCGCTCAACGATCTCGCCCGGTTGGGCCTTGAAGCGGTCCCCCAGGCTTTTGACCACCGCCTCCCGCTCATTGAGGTAGCCGAGCACGGCCGGTCCGGCCACCGCTTCGATGCGGCGGATGCCGGCGGCTACCCCCGATTCGCTGACGATCTTGAACAGGCCGATCTCGGCGGTGCTGGCCACGTGGGTGCCGCCGCACAGTTCCATCGATACCCCGGGAACATCCACCACCCGCACCACCTCGCCGTACTTTTCGCCAAACATGGCCACGGCGCCGGCGGCCCGGGCCTGGTCGATCGCCATTTCGGCCACCTGCAGGGCGTGGCCTTCGCTGATCCAGCCGTTGATCAGGGTTTCGATTGCAGCCAGTTCCTGGGCCGTGACGGCCCGGGGGCAGTGGAAATCAAAACGCAGGCGGTCGAAATCCACCAAGGATCCGGCCTGGGCGATGGCCGGATCCACCAATTGCTTGAGGGCGGCCTGCAGCAGGTGGGTGGCCGTGTGGTTGGCCTGGGCGCGGCGGCGGCAGGCGGGATCGACGCGGGCCAGCACCACATCGCCCACGGCCAGGTGGCCCCGCTGCAGCTGGCCGCTGTGCACGAACACACTGCGGTTGCGGCTGACGGCATCAATCGCCACCAGCAGGGCGTTGCTATCCCCCCCCTGGCCGATCAGCAGGCCCCGGTCCCCCACCTGGCCGCCGCCTTCGCCATAGAAAGGCGTTGTATCGAGCACGATCTGCAACTCGTCTCCGGCAGTGGCCCGTTCGGCGGCAGATCCATTGACCACCAGGGCCAGCACGCAGCTGGCCTGCTGCAGTTGGCTATAGCCGGCGAACTCGGTGGCCGCCAAGGCGCCAGCCACCTGCTCGATCGCCCCCTGCACGGTCAGATCGAGGCTGACGGCGGCGGCCTTGGCCCGCTGGCGCTGGGCCGCCATCGCCGCCTCAAAGCCGGCCAGGTCCACCGTCAGGCCATGTTCCTCGGCGATCTCCTCGGTCAGCTCCAGGGGGAAGCCATAGGTGTCGTAGAGCTCAAAGGCCTGCTCACCGCTGATCTGCGTCGGCTGGGCCGCCAGCACATCGGCCAGCAATTTTTCGCCCCGCTCCAGGGTCTCCAGGAAGCGGGCCTCCTCCCGGTTCAGCTCCGCCAGGATGGCCTCACGACGCTCTTGCAGCAGGGGGAAGGCCTCGGCCATCAGGGCGATCGCCCCTTCGCCCATCGAGCCCAGAAAAGGCTGGTGGATGCCCAGCAAGCGGCCATGGCGCACCACCCGCCGCAGCAGCCGCCGCAGGATGTAGCCCCGGCCCAGGTTGGAGGCGCTGACCCCATCGGCGATCAGCTGGGTGATGGCGCGGCTGTGGTCGCCGATCACCTTGAGGCTGGTGCGGCCGGTTGCGTTGAGATTTTGATAATCAACCCCAGCCAATTGGGCAGCCTGCTCAATTAGCGGATAGATCAGATCGGTTTCGTAATTATTACTCACCCCTTGCAAGATTTGGGCCATGCGCTCTAGGCCCATACCGGTATCAATGCTGCGGTTGGCCAGGGGCGTCAGCTGGCCCTCGGCGTCTCGGTTGTATTGCATGAACACCAGATTGTAGAATTCAATGAAGCGGCTGTCGTCCTCTAGATCGATAGTCTCAGCGCCAAGTTCTGGTTTGAAGTCGTAGTAAATTTCCGAGCAGGGGCCGCAGGGTCCCGTGGGGCCTGAGGCCCAGAAATTATCGGCCTCATCCATGCGGATGATGCGCTTTGGATCTACGCCTACCTGATCGCGCCAGATGGCAGCGGCCTCGTCATCTTCACGAAAAACGCTGACGACCAGATTGTTGGGTTTGAGGCCGAATACCTGGGTGCTGAGTTCCCAGGCCCAGGCGATGGCCTGGGCTTTGAAATAATCGCCAAACGAAAAGTTGCCCAACATCTCGAAGTAGGTGTGGTGCCGCGCCGTGCGACCCACGTTCTCGATGTCATTGGTGCGGATGCATTTCTGGCTGCTGGTGGCCCGGGCCGCCGGCCGCTGCTGCTGCCCCAGAAACACCGGTTTGAAGGGCAGCATGCCGGCGATGGTCAGCAGCACCGTGGGGTCCTCCGGCACCAGGGAGGCGCTGGCGATGCGCCGGTGCTCCCGGGCTTCGTAGAAGCGCAGGAAGGCCTCGCGGATCTCGGCACCGGAGCGGGGGCGGGGGCCGGAGGGGGAGGCGGCGGTCATGGCGGCGGCAGGGGCCTGGGCGGCAGGCCCATGTTCCCACTGGGGCTAGCGCTGAACACCTCGATTTCTCCCAGCCCCTTGACCGCCCGCTGGCCGTGGCTGTGCAGCGCGAATTCCGGGTAGTCCGCCACCAGCTGGGCCGTGGCGCCATCGAGGCAGATCGGGTTCTCCAGCTGGCGGGTGAGCCCCTCCATGCGGCTCGCCCGGTTCACCGTGTCGCCGATCACCGTGAACTCCAGCCGCTGGGGGCTGCCGATCTGACCCGCCACCACCGGCCCGCTCGCCAGGCCGACGCCGCTGGCCAGCGGTTCCTCCCCCGCCACCTCTCCCCCCTGGAGCCGCCACTCCTCATTGAGCTGGCGCAGCCGCTCCCCCATCGCCAGGGCGCAGCGCAGCGCCGCCGCCGCCTCGTAGCGCGGCCCGCGCCCCAGCGGCGAGCCGAACACCGCCATCACCGCGTCGCCGATGAACTTGTCGATCGTGCCGCCATGGGCGCTGATCACCGCCACCATCGCCCCCAGGTAAGTATTGAGCTGGCGCACATGCCGTTCGCTCTCGCCGGCGGCGCTGCGGCGCCGCGTCAGCTCGGTGAAGCCCTTCAGATCGGAGAACAGCACCGTCACCTCCAGCACGCGGCCGCGCAGCATGCCCCGCGCCGATTCCGGGTCGGCCAAGATCTCCGCCACCACGCTGGGGGCCACGTAACGCTCGAAGGTTTGGCGCAGCCGGCGGCGCTCCCGACCCTCCAGCAGGTAGGCGTTGCCGCCATGGAGCAGGGCCAGCAGCACCAGGCCGCTGGCGGGGGCCAGCAGGGGAATCCAGCGATGGTTCAGCTGCAACGCCAGCACCGCGGCCAGCAGCTGCAGCGCCAGGGCTGCTCCCACCACCCCGAGCCGCCAGACCAGGGGGCGGCGCGCTAGGGCCAGGCCACCGGCTACCAGCAGGGGCAGCATCGCCAGCAAGGCCCGGCGCAAGTCGGTTTCTGGCCACGGCAGTAAGCCGTCGCCCTGCAGGGAGTTGGCGCTGGCGGTGGCCAGCAGCTCCAGGCCGGAGAGCGGCCCAAAGGCGGTGGCGTGCCGCCCCCCCTCCACTGGACCGACCACCACCAGGGCATCTTGCAGCCGGGCTCGCAGTGGCTGGTTGCGCCAGCGCTGGGGATCGAGCACCTCCCAGGCGGGTAGGCGGGTGAAGCTGCCCTCCGGTCCGTAGACATTGAGGCCGGTGCGCCGATCCGGCTGGCGGGAGGGCAACCCGGCCAGTCGCAGCAGGGTGGTGGACAGTCCCGGCGGGCTCTCCACCCCCTGGTCCCGCAACAGACCGCTGGCATAGGCCTCCGGATGGCGCAGGGGCTCGCCGGGAACGGGCGCCAGGCTGTTGCTGAGCCCCACCGCCGCCCGCCCGCCGATCGCCGCCAGGAACTGCTCCGGCAACACCAGGGTGAGGCCGCCGGCACCGCGGCTGTCCTCCGGCTCCAGCATCTCGGCGGCGAGGGCCACCCGAACCCGGGCGCCGGCCAGGAAACGGCTGAAGGCCTCGTCGTCCGCCGCTCCCTTGCCGCTGGGCCCCTCAAACACCACGTTGATGGCCACCGCCCGGGCGCCGGCCGCCAGCAGGCGCCGGCCCAGCTCGCCGTAGGCGGCCCGCGGCCAGGGCAGGGTGTCGGTGCCACGGGTCCAGGCCGGTTGGTTGGGGCTGCGGGAGAACCAGGCCGCCTGCTGCAGGCTGGCGTCGTCGATGGGCACCACAATCACCGCCGGGGGCGGGCGGCGCGGGCCGCGCCAAAGCAGTAGCTGCTGCTCCAGATTGCGCTCCCAGATCCGCCAGCGCGGCCCCGGCCAAGCCGCCGTGCCGCCCATCCAGAGGCTGATGGCGGCGGTCAGCGCCGCCAGGACAACGGTGCGACCCGGGCGCGGGGAGGGGAGGGCCATTCAGGGCAGGGGCAGCGGCTTAGAAGATGCCGAAGCGACGCAGAGTGGGCAGCGACGGCAGCGATGGCACCGCCGGCGCCGATGGCAGCGTCACGCCGGGGACGAAGGAGCGGATGTGGCTTTCCAGCGCCGCGAAACCGGGCAGGGTGCTGCGGAAGCCGCTGAACAGCGGGCCGGACAGGATGGCGTCGTAGTCGCCGGAGCTGAGGCGCAGCAGGGTGAGGATGACGCCCTGGGCCGAGAGCTTGACCTTCTGGCCCGCCTGCACCGCCGTGGCGGGCTTGCCGGTGGGCTCGCCGTCCTGGAGTTGCTCCACGTCCACGCTGCCCTCCAGCACCGAGAGCTCGGCGCTGCCGTCCTCCTGCACGTCGATCAGGTAATTGGTGCCGCGCACGCTGAGGCGGGCGGAGCGGGTGCAGCCGTTCTGCTTGCCAGAAACCAGGATCTGGCCCTTTTCCACCAGGAAGCAACTGGAGCCGAGCCTGAGCAGGGAGAAGCGGTTGATGCGGCCGGCGGCGCCGCTGCTGAAGGCCAGCTGGCCGCGGCTGTTGCGGGTGCTCAGCGTCTGGGGAGCCGAGGCCCGATCCTTGGGCGCCGCCTGCTTCTGATTGATGTATAGCTCTTGGCCATCGAGAATCTCCTGCACGGTGGCGGATTCAGCCGCCCAGCTACCCCGGCTGTCGGCGATTGCCAGGGCGAACAGCAGCGCCGCCACGAGGGGAACGGCAGGGACTCGCGCCATCGCACCCCCGATAATGATTGCCCCCATTGTGGTGCCAATTCACCCCACCGGCGTAATGGTTCCGGGGAAGATGGGGTTCCACCATTCGCTATTCACTGATGGAGCTGCTGCAGCGCCTCCTGATCGCCCTGCTGGCAACCGTCGCCCTCGTGGCCGTGGCCGAGCTCTGCCGGCGGCGGCGCCTGGTCCTGCCCCCCGCCCTTCTGGTGCTGATCGCCCTGGCCAGCTGGGTGGTGATCGGCGCCGAGACGCGAGCGCTGCTGGGACCGATGGCCCATCGCTGGCTGGATCTGGCGGAGCTGCTGCTGCTGTGTCTCGCCGCCGTGCGGCTGGTGCTGTGGCTGGCCCTGGAGATCCCCAGCAGCCTGGGCTGGTGGCGACGGCCGCCGCAGTTGCTGGTGCAGCTGCTGATGCTGGGCTTCGGCGGCCTGATCGCCGTGGTGGTGGTGCGCCAGATCCTCAAGATCGAGCTGCTCGGGCTGATCACCACCTCCGCCGTGCTCACCGCCGTGATCGGTTTTGCCTCCCAGGGGCTGCTCAAGGACCTGATCGCCGGGCTGGAGCTGCAACTGGGCGATGACTTCGCGATCGGTGATCTGGTCGATCTGGGCGGCCAGCAGGGCGTGGTGGAAAGTGTCAGCTGGCGGGACACCAGCCTGCGCACAATTGAGGGCACCCGTTTGGTGGTACCGAACAGCAAGGTCACCGATGACGTGATCGTCAACAAGGTGGCCTATGGCTACTGCGGCAACCGCTTTCAAGTTGGTCTTGATTATGCAATTCCGCCCGGTCAGGTGCGGGCCATGCTGCTGACGCTGCTGGGGGATCACCCGCTGGTGCTCAGCGATCCCAAGCCGCTTGTGCGGGTCAAGGAGTTTGGCGACAGCGCCATCATCTACGAATTGCAGCTGTGGCATCCCAAGGGTGTGGAGCCGGGGCCGATCGAACTGCGCAGCGAGCTGCTCGAGCAGATCTGGTATGCGGTGCACCGCAACGGCTGGACCATTCCGTTTCCGGTGCGCGAGTTGCGGGCCGCCCCGCCGACGGTGGATCCGGAGCTGGAGCGCCAGCCCGCCCAGGCCACGGCGCTGGCCTGCCTCAGCCGCAACCATATTTTTAATGTGCTTACCAGCGAGCAGCAGGGCCAAATGGTTGCCTCCAGCAGCCGGGTCCGCTTTGGTGCCGGTGAAACGATCGTGCGTGAGGGGGATGGGGGCAACTCCCTGTTCCTGCTGATGGACGGCAGGGTGGCCGTGATCAAACATCGGGACGATGGTTCGGAAGTGCTGGTGTGCGAACTGGCTGCGGGCGAGGTGTTCGGTGAGATGACCCTCTTCCTCGATGCTCCCCGCAGCACCACGGTGCGGGCCCTGCGGGAATGCGACCTGCTGCAGGTGGACCGGGACTGCTTCAGCCGGCTGATCGCCAGCAATCCCAGCCTTTTGGACCAGCTGGCGGAGCAGGTGGCAGAGCGACTCGATGAGCTCAAGGCGATCGGCACCCGCAGCCAGCGGGAATCGCGGCCCGACCTGCTGGCGACGATGCGGCGGCTGCTGCTGAACCTGCGCAACTGATCCCGCCCCCATCCCTAGGCACCCCTTAATCCATGATGGTGCGCGAATCCAGTCCCGCTGGGTTCGTATCCACCGGATTCCGGCGCCCCCGCGGCCATGAGCCTGCTGCACGCCACTTGGCTGTTTCCCCCCGAGGGGGCGGGCGGTCGCCTGTTGCTATGGGCCGACACCTGGCGGGTGGCGGCCCCGGCCCAGCCCAAGCCGGGCGAGATCCCCGAACATCCCCTCAGCCTCAATTGGGATGACCTGGCCACCTGGCTGGAGGACAACGGCCTCTGGTCGGAAGCCGTCAGGCCCGCCAATGCCACCCTCACCCTGCCGAGTCGCAGCCAGGCGGCCCGCGGCCGGCGCAAAAGCGAGGCGCAATGGAGTGGCTTGCCGCTGCAGGCCGGCGAACCGATCCCCAAGGAGGTGCAGTGGTGGCCGTGGCGGGTGGAGGGATTGGCCTTGGATCCGGGTGCGGCCGGCGAATGGCTCAGCGCCCTGCCCCTGTCTGGCGTCCATCCGGGCCTGTCCGATGATCTGCGCTGGTGGAGTCACCTGCAGCGCTGGGCCCTGAGCCTGATTGCCCGCGGTCGCTGGCTGCCCCAGGTGGAGGGGGGCCGGGCCCGCTGGCTGCCGTTGCTGAACCGGGAGGGCGACCGGCGGCGGCTGGAGGAACTGGCGGCGGGCTTACCCCAGGTGGCCACTTCGGCGATTGTGCATGAGGGATTGGCCTGTCGCCGCCCCGGCAGCGGCCGGCTGCGGGTGGCGAGCCTGCTGGAGGCCCTGCTCGATGGCCAGCTGCGGGCCGGCTTCCAGAAGGATGCCCAGGGCCTGGATCCGCTGCTGGCCGCGTGGCAGCAAGCCCTGGGCCGCGGCGATGGCCAGCTCAAGCTGGATGCTGAAGACAGCGAGCGGCTCCAGATTGCGACCCACCACTGGCTGGAGGCGGTGGCGGGCCGGCTGGCACCGGCGCGGGCCTGCCTGGAGCTGGATGCGCCGCCGGAGGGGGAGGAGCTCTGGCATTTGCGTTTCAGTCTCCAGGCCGAAGCCGAACCCACCCTGCGGCTGCCGGCGGCGGCGGTTTGGTCGGCCGGCGCCGCCGTGCTGCAGCTCGGTGAGGTGGAGGTGCCCCAGCCGGGCGAGTTGCTGCTGGAGGGCCTGGGCCGGGCGCTGACGGTGTTTGAGCCGATCACGCGGGGTCTTGATGGGGCGGCGCCGGAGGGCATGGCGTTGACCCCCGCCGAGGCGTTTGTGTTGGTGCGCACCGCCGCCAGCCAATTGCGGGATGTGGGGGTGGGGGTGGTGTTGCCCGAATCCCTATCGGGCGGCTTGGCCAGCCGCCTGGGGCTGTCGATCGTGGCGGAGCTGCCCAAGCGTTCCAAGGGCTTCACCCTGGGCGAAACCTTGGAATGGCAATGGGAGTTGATGATCGGTGGTGTCACCCTCAGCCTCAAGGATCTGGAGCGCCTGTCGGCCAAGCGCAGCCCGCTGGTGCAGCACAAGGGCGCCTGGATCGAGTTGCGGCCGGGGGATTTGCGCAATGCCGAGCGCTTCTGCGCTGCCGATCCGCCGCTGACCCTGGATGAGGCCCTGCGGCTGACCGCCAGCGAGGGCGACACCTTGATGCGGCTGCCGGTGCATCAATTCACGCCCAAGCCCCGTCTGCAGGCGGTGCTGGAGCAATACCACCAGCAGAAGGCCCCCGATCCGCTGCCGGCCCCGGAGGGCTTTGCCGGCCAGTTGCGGCCCTATCAGGAGCGGGGCTTGGGCTGGCTGGCCTTTTTGCATCGCTTCGATCAGGGGGCCTGCCTGGCCGATGACATGGGGTTGGGCAAGACGATCCAGCTGCTGGCCTTTTTGCAGCACCTCAAAGCCGAACAAGAACTGAAGCGGCCGGTGCTGCTGGTGGCCCCCACCTCGGTGCTGACCAATTGGAAGCGGGAAGCCGCTGGTTTTACACCAGAGCTGGAGGTGCGCGAGCACTACGGGCCGCGGCGGGCCAGCAATGAAGCGGCGCTGAAAACGGCACTCAAGGGGGTGGATCTGGTGCTGACCACCTACGGGCTGCTGCAACGGGATAGCGAATTGCTGGAGTCGCTGGATTGGCAGGGGGTGGTGCTGGATGAGGCTCAGGCGATCAAGAATCCCGCCGCCAAACAATCCCAGGCCGCCCGGGATTTGGGCCGGCCCGGCAAGCAGGGACGCTTCCGCATTGCCCTCACCGGCACCCCGGTCGAAAACCGGGTCAGCGAGCTGTGGGCGCTGATGGATTTCCTTAATCCCAATGTATTGGGGGAGGAGGCCTTCTTCCGCCAGCGCTATCGCTTGCCGATCGAAAGTTATGGCGACATGAGCTCGCTGCGTGATCTCAAGGCCCGGGTGGGTCCGTTTATCTTGAGGCGCCTCAAAACCGACAAGGCGATTATTAGTGATTTGCCCGAGAAGGTGGAACTGCGCGAATGGGTGGGATTGGCTCCCGAGCAGGTGCAGCTCTATCGCCGCACGGTGGATGAAAGCCTGGATGCCATCGCCAGGGCGCCGTTGGGTCAACGCCACGGCCAGGTGCTGGCGCTGTTGACGCGGCTAAAACAAATTTGCAACCATCCCGCCCTGGCGCTCAAGGAGGCACCCAGCAGTGTCGATGGCGGCTTTGCGGCCCGCAGCGCCAAGGTGCAGCGGCTGGAGGAAATCCTGGAGGAGGTGATGGCGGCGGGCGATCGGGCCCTGCTGTTCACCCAATTCGCCGAATGGGGCCAGCTGCTCAAGGTGTATCTGGAGCGGCGCTGGCGCCAGGAGGTGCCGTTTCTGTATGGCAGCACCAGCAAGAGCGAACGCCAGGCGATGGTCGATCGCTTCCAGGATGATCCCCGCGGTCCCCAGTTGTTTTTGTTGTCGCTCAAGGCCGGTGGGGTGGGCCTCAACCTCACCCGCGCCAGCCATGTGTTCCACATCGACCGCTGGTGGAATCCGGCCGTCGAAAACCAGGCAACCGACCGGGCTTACCGCATCGGCCAGCAGAAGCGGGTGATGGTGCACAAGTTCATCACCAGCGGCTCGGTCGAAGAAAAAATCGACATCATGATCCGCGAAAAATCAGTGCTGGCCGAAGAAATCGTCGGCTCGGGCGAGGAATGGCTGGGGGGCTTTGATGTCAAGCAACTGCGCGATTTGGTGGCTTTGGATGAGGGGGGGGCAGGTTAGTGCTTTTCGCCTGCAGTGGAAACATCTCAGGATGGCGTATCGACTCAACAGACAAGTCAATATCTAAATCTGGCCAATACAGGTGATCGGCCGTGGGTCGGAGAACATTGATAATCTGCTGAGTCGTAGCCGCTTTGAACCAAGGGAACTCCGAATATGTAAGTGTTACTTCTTCATCATCAATAAGCATCCAGACGCAATCGCCTGAAACATTTGTGACCTCAGCTGAAAAAGTGGTTGTTCCAGTCATCAAGGATCTCCTGTTGGCGTGACGCCACTAACCGTTCGGCGTTTGGGTGGCTGACAAGGCTGTCCGCATCCTTGCAACGTTGTAAGTAAGGGGCGACGTGCGTCAGCGCGGCGTCCCGCTTGACTGCGGGGATAGGTTGCCCTTGGGCAGTGATTTGATGAGCCAACTGATCAACCTGGCTTCTTTTGATCTTAGATAGTTGTCAATTCTTTCAGTAAGCATCTGCCTATGCTCTTGAACTAGTACAATTTGCCGCATTAGCTGCTCATATGATTTCTTTGGGTCTAGTGACTTGTATTCCTTATCACGCGACAACGATATATTTGCAGCCACAGTTAGTTGAGCTAAAGCGCAATGACGGCTAACGTCGGCTGGTGTTAGAAATGATCTTGTCTGGATTCCCTCACGAGGATCAGAAGAGTACTCGATAAGCATGTACTCGGTGGCAGAGATAACTATGTGAAAACCATGGGCTTGATTTTCATTGAACTTGTAGTTGTCTGTAAAATAAATTTCAAACCTCCGAGGTTGTCTCATTAGATCACCCATTGACACCATGCCATTCTCGTCTTGAGCGATCTTGAAACTCACAATGCCGATTTGTTTCTGAGCCTTTTTGATTAAGCGCTGAAAGAGCGCGATTATATATCTTCTGGTCATTGCATTACATAGCCGAACGCTTGCCATCGACTGGCCGCCTGGTGCGGTGCGACAAGTAGATGCCCTTGAGGTGGCTGCTTAGGTGCATGGCGGTGTTAGCTGACCAGAGCCTTTGCCTGGGGCGCTGGCGCACCTCGAAGCAGGCCTTCCACACTTAAATCCTCATCGACATCTGGCCAGTGGATTCCGTAGCCAGCCCCTGCAATCTCCCAGTTGTCACGCTCCTGGGAGGTTGCATGTAGAAGCCTTGGGAACCAAGCCAGCGGTACCGAGATAGAACGACCGTCAGCTAGGTCGACGATCAGCCTGTCTTCTGTCAACGCAACGTCAGTGACCTGCTCACCAGGGTTAGCCATGAAACTCCTCCCATGCTTTAAGCATGATAGCTCTGTTCAAGCTGACCAGCCGTTCAATTTCACGCAGCTCTCTGGCGCTGAAACCAAGGCTTGAGGACAGTGCCACAGGAACAAGCCAGACTTTGCAAGACGCCTTATCTCTGTCGACATGAACATGGGGAGGCTCGTTTGGCTCGTGACTGTAGAAGTAGACCCTATATGGACCGCTTCTGAGGATTGTCGGCATCCGAAAGCGCCACCATCACATCAACGATACCGACCTCGGCCTTCCTGTGCAGCTAACTCTTTATTGGGAGTTTCCGAGAACCACTCCCCTGGGGCTCCCCCTTTCCGTGAACCACGGTGAGGCATCGGGCTCTATAACCGCAAAACCATTGCGGTGCAGTGCTCGTTGGCGGAGGCCATCGAAGCATGGGAGTAGTTTGCGGATCCGATAACCAAATCTTCGGCACGATACACAACCCAGATCGAATGACCAGATCAGCCACAAGCACGATTGTAGGGTACGTAAATAGTGGTTGCCGCTCAAGACGCCAGCAGCGCCTCAACAAATTCAAAACTATTAAATGGGCGCAGATCGCGGATCGTTTCGCCGGCACCGATGAAGCGGATCGGCAACTTGGCTTCCGACGCCACCGCCAGGGCCACACCGCCGCGGGCGCTGCCGTCGAGCTTGGTCAGCACAACTCCGGTGAGGCCCGCCGCCTGGGCAAAGGCCATCGCCTGTTTCAGCCCATTTTGACCCTGGCTGGCATCAAGCACCAGCAGCGATTCAACCGCCGCTTCGGGGGCCAGCTTGTCGATGATGCGTCGCACCTTGGCCAGCTCTTCCATCAGGTTGTGTTTGGTCTGCAGGCGGCCGGCGGTGTCTACCAGCACCAGTTCGCTGCCCTTGGCCTGGGCGGCGCCGATGGCGTCGTAGACCACCGCCGCCGGATCGGCATTGGCCGAGGGATTGGAAATCACGGCAACGCCACTGCGCTCGCCCCACACACTCACCTGCTGCACCGCCGCCGCCCGGAAGGTATCCGCCGCGGCGATCAAACAGCTATAGCCACTGCGCACGGCCAGATTGGCCAACTTGCCCAGGGTGGTGGTTTTACCAACCCCGTTGACCCCCACCAGCAACCAGACATTCAGCCGCCCCCGTTCGGGCACCAACAACTCGCGGCCACTGGCGCTGATCGGCGCCTCCAGCAGGCCCCGCAATTGCTCCTTGAGAAAGCGCAAACCCTCGGCCGGATCCACTACTTCTTCGTTGAGCCGCTGCCGCAGGGCCGCCAGCACCTGGTCGGTGGCCTGGACGCCCACATCAGCACGCAAAAGCGTAGTTTCCAGGTCATCGATCACCTCGGGGGTGAGGGGATCGTCGCCCAAGGTGTCGAGCAGCTGGGTGACGAAACCGCGGCGGGTCTTCTCCAGGCCGCGCCGCAATCGCCCCAGCCAATCGATTTCCTCGATAGAAACCTGATCGACCGAGCGACCCTGGGCGGCCAACACCTCCGCCGACCAGGTGAAGGTGTCATCGAAATCGCCCAGCTGGGGATCATCGCCAGCGGGCACCGCAACGGCGGTCCCGGGGACGGAAGTACCGGTACCAGCGGCCGCTGGCCGGTCAGCAGGGGCGGCCAAAGCCTCGGAGGCGGCCAGGCTTTCCTGGGCTGTCAGTTCCTGCAGCCGCTGCTGGCGCTGGGCCGCTGCTTGCTCCAACAGGGATCGGCCCGGGGCCGCTGGGGCGGGGCCATCGAGTGACACCGGCGTTGGTGCCGCGGGCTCGGTGGGAGCAACTACCGCAGACCAAGCGGCAGCAGCTGGAGTGGAACCCTCAATACCCAGCGAAGCTGCGGGTGGCTGGGGGGCCGCAATCGCTTCGGCCGCAGCATCGGACTCCGGACCGCCGGATTCCAACTCCGGCACAACTGCCGGCTGATCGGCTGGCCTGGATGGGGAAACTACCGGCGATGGCGGTGCGGCAATGGCCGTCGCCGGTGCGGGCGAAGCAGCTTGCTGCTGGGCCTTCAGGCGGGCATAGGCCTGGCGAGCCCATGCCAGGGCCTCTTGATCAACTCCACCAGCGGTCGCCGCAGCCGGGGCCGGAGGGGTCGAGGCCGCCTCGGCTGGGGAATCCGGCGGGGCCACAGAAGGTTCAGCAACCTCCGCAACAACGGCCGCAACAACCCCATTCTCGGCCTCAGGGGCGACGGCCTCCAGATCTGAATCTGAATCTGTGCCA
>Ga0207941_1000248_pt1 | contig 17283 bp, 16 predicted proteins | sample LakMenEpi13Sep12_FD_150695 | JGI IMG/M metagenome (GOLD analysis project Ga0207941, IMG submission 150695) | Freshwater microbial communities from Lake Mendota, WI - 13SEP2012 deep hole epilimnion (SPAdes) | ecosystem: Environmental > Aquatic > Freshwater > Lake > Epilimnion/Euphotic zone ...
TCTTGGCGGGCAGTTCAGCCCTGATCACCGTGACGGCGCCGAGGCTAGGCTTCGCAGCCCCGGCCCCGGCCCCGGCCCCGGGCTCAGGCTTCGGGTCGGACGGTGGCAAAGATCTCCTCCAGAATCGTGCCGGCTCCCTGGGCCCTCAGGCTATGGGCCAGGGCCACCCCGATCGCTTCCGGATCGGATTGATCGCCGCGGGCCTCATCGCGAATCAGGCGTTGACCATCCAGGCTGGCCACCATGCCCGTCAGCACCAAATCATCGCCTTCAAAGCGGGTGTTGACGCCGATGGGCACCTGACAGCCCCCCTCCAGTTCCCGCAGGAAGGCCCGCTCCGCCAAGCAGCGCCTGGCGGTTGGCAGGTGTTCCAACACCTTGATTTGGCCAAGCACGGTGGCATCGCCTTGGCGGCATTCAATGCCCAGGGCCCCCTGGCCCACCGCATGCAGGGAGATGGAGGGGTCAATGCGTTCGTGGATGCGGTCGGCCAATCCCAGGCGCTCCAGCCCCGCCGCCGCCAAGATCAGACAGTCGTAGGCGCCGGAATCCAGTTTTTCGAGGCGGGTGATCACATTGCCCCGCACATCCTTGAAGACCAGGTGGGGAAAGTGGTGCCGCAATTGGGCCAGGCGCCGCAACGAGCTGGTGCCTACCACGGCACCGGCCGGCAGGGTGGCCAGGCTGAGCAGGCGATGGCGTTCATGCACAACCAGGGCATCCGCCGGATCCTCCCGCTCGGTGATGCAGCCCAACATCAAGCCTTCGGGCAGGTTGGTGGGCAGGTCCTTGAGGCTGTGGACGGCGATATCCGCCTGATTCACCAGCATTTGGGCTTCCAATTCCTTGGTGAAAAGCCCCTTGTCGCCAATCTTGGCCAGCGCCACGTCCAGAATTTTGTCGCCTTGGGTAGCCATGGCCTCAATGCTGATCCCCAGATCCGGATGGGCCTCCAGCAGCGCCTCTCGTACCCAGTGGGTTTGCACCATGGCCAGCTGGCTGCGGCGGGAGGCGATGCGCAGGGAGGGGCTGGTCATCAGGAGGTGGAAGGGCAGGCGGATCTGCCGTCAGGCTTGGTCAGCCTAGGCATCGGCGGGATCGCCAACCAGGCCTTACGCCGCGAAGAGATCGAGGGGTAAAGGTCCCCAGGTCCCTTCCACACTGGGATCCTCACTGTGGTGGCCGGTGATCAATAGACCTTCGCCCAGACCGTCCTCCTGGCGCAACAAAAAGGTGCCGGTGCGCTGGTTTCCCTTAAGGAATACTGACTGGCCGGCCGCGATGGCGGCGGGTTCGCTGGCCGCCGCCAGGGCGGACCAGCCCAGGCCCAACTCCAACGCGCGTAAGGCTCCTAACGCCTGCGCTTCCCCCGGAGCCATCACCCCCACGGTGAACCACTGACAACGGGCCAGGGCCTGGGCTAGTTCCTGCTTCAGCTGTTGACGTTGCTCCAGGCTCAGCGTTGGGGCGGTCCTCAGACCCCGCAAGCAATCCAGGTTCAGGGTCTCGCCAGCGGGCTCCTGGCCGAGGGCAGCGGAAGAAGGGGTGGGGGCCAAGGCAACGAATTGCAGTGCTCCCATGATGGGGGGTCATGAGGCGCTGCCTGGTCCAGGCTCCCCTTGCTGCCCCTCAGCTTTGGCGGTTGCGACGCGAGCGCCAAAGGGCCAGACAGACCGTGAGCCAAGCGGTGCCCACCGCCCCGCCGGCCAGCAGGTCGCTGGGCCAATGGGCCCTGGCCACCAGGGTGCTGAACCAAACCAGCGTGATCCAGGCGCTGGCGGTCACCACCAGGGGGCGCCGCAGATGGGGGTAGTGGGCGGCCAAGATCGTCACCATGGCGAAATAAAAGGCAATCGATCCGGCCGCATGCCCGCTGGGGAAGCTGTGTCCCTCCACCAGCAAGAGCTTTTCGGGCGGCCGGGAACGGTCAAACAGAGGTTTGAGCACCAGATCCACGATCGCCAGAATGCCTCCGGTGGATAGCACCAGCAGTCCGAGGTCGCGCCACCAGCGATTGAGGGCCAGATAGGCCAGGGAGGCCGCCACGAGCAGGCCTGTAAAGCCGACACCGCTGAGTAGATACACCTTGAGCAGGCCAGCCCGCAGGCCGCCTGGCAACCAGTCGTGCAGCCCGTCCAGCAGGAAGCGGTCCAGGGCTGGGGCCGCCTCCCCTTCGAGTAAAACGGCAAGGGTGGCCACCAGGGCGATACAGAAGCCCACCAGGGTCAGATCCTGGGATCTCAGCTCCAGTTTCATGGGTTGCCTGTCCTTGGCGGGGTAAGGCGCCAGAGCTCCTGCTCGCCCCGACGGGCCAGCTGTTGAACGGCAGCAGCGGGGAGACGCAGTCGCTCAAGCTGGCGACGATCGCCCAAGAGGCGGATGGAGGACGGCCGCTGGCTGGGGCCCTCTTGACCGGGCTGGCTGTCGTTGAGGTTGTCCTGCAATTCGTCGCGTCCGGAGACGAAACGGGCCGTTTCGCCGCCATAAAACAAGGTGCTGTAGCGCTTGGTGCCCACCACCCAGAGCGGTTCGCCGGGGCGGGCCAGGCGGCGGGCCTCCAGGGCCAGCTGCCTGGGTGGGGCCTGCCGTTCCCGATCCAATAGAGGCCCCAGGGGGGCGATTACGAGGGCCAACAGGCCCGCGAAGCCGACCAAGTTAGGGAGGTAGAGCCAGCGTCCCTGGCCCCGCACCAGCAGCCAGGCATTGGCCAGCGCCATGGCTGCCAGGAGAGCCGCCAGCCGCAGGGGCAGGCCGGAGCTGGCCAGGGCGGCGCCAAAATTGGGGTAGGCGGGGTCCGTTGCCGCCCAATGGGGAGCCTGGACGCTGGCCAGGGCCAGGCCCCCCAATAGGGCGGCCTGGATCCAACCAGCGGCGCTGATGGGCCAACCACTGACGGGCCAACTGCTGGCACGCTCACTTGCGGCCATGGCCCTGGGGCTGCGCCCTTCAAGCTGGCCATCGGCGGGCCACGGTCGCCAGTACAGGCCCACCAGCAGGCTGGCTGCCGGCAGGGCCGGCAGGATGTAGCCGGGCAATTTGGTGGCGGCCGCCGAAAAAAAGGCCACCACCAGGCCTAACCACAGCACCAGAAAGAGCTGCAGCTCATCGCCGGGATGGCCCGCTGCAGCGCTCCGACGCAGACTCCACCAGCGCCCGCGACCGATAAGGGCCGCCGGCAGAAAGAAGCTCCAAGGCAACAGCAGTAGCAGCAGCCAGGGCAGGTAGAACCAGGGGGGGCCCGGGTGGTCGTAGAGAACGCTGGTGAAGCGCTTCAGGTTGCTGAAGCCCAGAAAACCATTCAAAAAGGCGCCGCCATTGGCTGCGGTGGCTGCGCTGTACCAAGGCAGCACAACCCCGAGAAACAAAAGCAGCATCGCCAGCAGGTGGACCGGTCGGGCCCAGCGTTGCCAGTGGCCTCGCCAGGTGAGGAAGACCCCGATCACCAAGGCCGGCAACAGCACGCCCACGGGCCCCTTGGCCAGCACGGCGATGCCGCTGAACAGGGCCAGGGCGATACGGCCCAAGGGTTCCCAGAGTCGATGGCCGGCCAGCCGATGGCTGATCAGAAAGCCGAAGAGCGCCAGGCTGATGGCACTGGCTAGAAACATATCCGTGGTGGCTGCGCGCCCCCAGCCGATCCAGCCTGGGGTGGTGGCCAGCACCCCCGCCGCCACGCAGGCGCGGATCAGCCGGGAGCGGGGTGCTTCCTGGGCCGATCCCCACAGATAGACCAGGCCACAGGCCGCCATCACGGTGGCTGTTGCGGCCAGGGCCACCGGCAGGCGCGCCGCCCATTCCGTGGGCCCGAACCAGCGGAAGCTCTGGGCCACCATCCAGTAGCCCCAGACGGGGTAATCGAAGAAGATCTGGCCGTTCCACCAGGGGGTCACCCAATCGTTTCGCAGCACCATCTGGTGGGCGACTTCAACGAACAGGGCCTCGGTCTTGTCCATCAGCCCCAGGCTGCCGAGGCCATTGAAAAAAGCCAGCCAGCACAGGCTTAAGAGCGTGAGCAGGGGCAATAGGGCCCCCAGGGGAGCCATGGGGGCCGGCCTGGGGGGGGCTGCAGCGGTGCTGGGTACAACCCACGGGCCCTGGCCAGGTCTGGGATCAGCCGACATCGGCCAGATTACTTAGCGAGCTATCAACCTACGCCCACAGGCTCAGGCAAGTCCTCCCCTGGATGGCTGTTACCAGGGCGGGGCCCACGCAGAAATATCGCAGCAGAAACTAGAAGAGGCGGAGTATTTCTAGAAGAGTCTACGGGTAACATACTTGCCCTACTTGATGTATTCCTTCAGGACGCCATTGCGATTGGGATGGCGTAGTTTCCGCAGGGCCTTGGCTTCGATTTGGCGAATGCGCTCTCGGGTCACATCAAAGATCTGACCAATTTCCTCCAGGGTTTTCATCCGACCATCGTCGAGGCCGTAGCGCAGGCGCAGCACATCACGCTCGCGGGGGCTAAGGGTGGCCAGGACACCCTCCAGGTCTTCGCGGAGAAGATTTTTGGCAACATCTTGTTCGGGGTTTTCGATATCTGCCTCGATGAAATCACCCAACCTGGAGTCTTCCTCTTTGCCGATAGGAGTTTCGAGGGAAATGGGCAGCTGGGCCGATTTGGCGATGAAGCGCAGCTTCTCAATGGTCATCTCCATGCTTTCGGCAATTTCCTCTTCGGTGGGTTTGCGGCCAAATTCCTGGGAGAGGGTTTTGGTTGTTTTCTTAATCCGAGAGATGGTTTCGTAGAGATGGACCGGCAGGCGGATGGTGCGGCTCTGGTCGGCGATGGCGCGGGTAATTGCTTGGCGAATCCACCAGGTGGCGTAGGTGGAGAACTTGTATCCTTTCTCGTGGTCGAATTTTTCGGCGGCGCGAATCAGGCCGAGGCTGCCTTCTTGAATCAGGTCTTGGAAAGAAAGACCACGATTCATGTATTTCTTGGCAATGGAAACAACCAAACGCAGGTTGGATTGCACCATCTTTTCCTTGGCCCTTCGCCCCAGCATCAACCGGCGCCGGAATTTGATCAGGGGCATCTCTAAAAGAGCCGCCCATTCTTTCGTGTCGGGATAATGGCCGTGGTCGGTTTCGAACTGGGTTGCCAGTTCCTCCAGCTGCAGCAGGTCGGCGATCTTGCGGGCTAGTTCAATTTCCTCGTCCGGCCGCAGCAGGCGGATGCGGCCGATTTCCTGCAGATAGACGCGGATGGAATCCTCGGTGTAGACACCCTTGGGTCCTACCTTGATGCTGCTGAGGGCCTTGGTACTGCGGCTGTCTTTACCCTCGTCGCTGATTCCTTCGAGGTCGCCGTCCTCATCCAGGCTGGCCTCAACCTCAACCGCATCGGCCTCCACCAAAAGGTCATCGGCCGCCACATCCAGGCTGGGAGCGTCGTCGTTCAGCTCGACGGCTGGGCTGGTTTTGCGGGCAGTCTTGGCTTTGCCGCCGCTGGTTTTGGCCGCCGTTTTGGGGGCGGCCTTCTTGGTGCCGCCGGCCTTGGTTGCTGCCTTTGTCGCGGTCTTGGTTGCGGTCTTGGTCTTGTCGGAGATCAGCTCCAGTACCTCCAAGGTGGAAGTCTCGCCGACCAAGTCCGTGGTCAGGGTTTCGCTGGCAACGGCGACGGTGGAATCAACCTTGGCGGCTACGGGGGTCATGGAAACTCAGAGGGGGTTACAACCTGGGCAGGGCGGGAGCCTCACTGCCGATGGCGATCGCTGCAAAACGATCGGAAGCGACGCAGGAGTACTTGGCTTGGGGGATGATGGTGAGGAGGCCAGGGATCCGATGGGCACGCGGATCCTCCGTTGCGGAGGGCATGGGGTCGGCCATGAAGTCAGGGGGGAATGGCGATCCGGTGGCGCTGACGAGGCAGCGTTTCAAACCCGGCTTCAGGGCCCCGTTGAACTTCTTGATGGACGGAACTCTGCCTGGTTCCGACGGCAGTCTGTGGGACTGCCCAACAGCAACATTCTAGGAATGGAGTGAGAGGTTTGCAAGATTGGGACGGCCTGCCGTGAGCGCACCAGCGGTCGCCCCCTCTGCGCCGACCTGGGTTGAAGTCTGGCTGGAGGCCGGTAGGGAGGGACGAATCTTCACCTATGCCAACCCCAAGGAGTGGCCCCTTCGGCTTGGGGACCTGGTGCTGGTGCGGCTCCAGGGGAGACGCCATTCCGGCCTGGTCGTTGGCTTCCCCACCACCCTCAGCGGTGAGCTGGCGGAGCTGGTCCTGCAGCCCATCGAAACGGTGTTGCAAGCCGCCGCCATCGATCCAGGTTGGCAAGACCTGGTGGCTGAGGTGGCCCAGGCCACCCATACCAGTCTTTTTCGCACCTTGCGCAGTGTGCTGCCCCCGGGATGGCTGGGCCAGCGCTCCGCAGCTCGGCGGGAACCGGTGGCGGCGGAGCCGCAGTTGCTGACGTTGCGACTGGCGGATGCGGCGGACACCACAGCCGACGGACTGGCCGACCTGCCGGAGCGCCAAAGGCAAGTGGTGGCCCATCTGGCCACCCACAAGCAGGCGGTGGCCCAAAAGGATCTGCTTGCCGCCCTGGGATGCAGCGCCAGTGTGTTGTCGGCCCTGGAGCGCCGAGGGCTGATCGAGCGGCAGCGGCTGAGCCGGTCCGCTGCCGTGGCGGGGGGGCCTGGGGCGGCCAGGCGCGATGGTGGCCCGCTGGAGTCGCCCCCCCATCCCAGTCCTGCCCAGGCTGAAGCCGTTGCGCTCATCAGCTCCGGGACGGGGCTGGCTGAGTTCCTGCTTTGGGGGGTGACCGGATCGGGCAAGACGGAGGTGTACCTCCAGGCTGCCGCACGCCAGCTAGAGGCTGGCCGAAGCGTGCTGCTGCTCGCCCCCGAAATCGGCTTGATCCCCCAGCTTTTGGATCGCTGCCGCCGCCGCTTCGGCAGCTTGGTGCTCGAATACCACAGTGGCATGGCCGAGCGGGAGCGGGTGGCGGTTTGGCGGGCCTGCCTGGAGGCCGCCGGGCGCAAGCCCCTGCTGGTGGTGGGTACCCGCTCTGCGGTTTTTCTGCCCCTGGGTGCTTTGGGGTTGATCGTGCTCGATGAGGAGCATGACGGCTCCTATAAACAGGAGAGTCCCATGCCCTGTTACCACGCCAGGGATGTGGCCCGCCTGCGGGCCCGTCGCTCCGGTGCCCGGCTCGTCCTGGGCAGCGCCACCCCATCGCTGGAAACCTGGTGGGCCAGCCACGAACCCCAGGCCCAATGTCGCCTGTTGCGCTTGCCGGAGCGCATCCAGGGGCGCTCGTTGCCCCCGGTTCTTGTGGTGGACATGCGTACCGAGTTGGCGGAAGGCAATCGCCGCCTGATCAGCTTCCCCTTAAGGGAGTCCCTGGGCCGTCTTGCAGGCCGCGGCGAACAGGCTGTCGTGCTGGTGCCACGGCGGGGCTATCGCACCTTTTTGAGCTGTCGCAGTTGTGGGGAGGCGGTGCTCTGTCCCCACTGTGATGTGGCCTTAACCGTGCACCGACGCCGGGATGGACACGAATGGCTGCGCTGCCATTGGTGCAATCACCGCCAGGAGAGGACCGACACCTGCGGCCATTGCGGTTCCACCGCCTTCAAGCCCTTCGGGGCGGGAACCCAGCGGGTGATGGAACAGTTGGCCAGCGAACTCCCGGACCTACGGCTGCTGCGTTTTGACCATGACACCACCAGGGGACGGGATGGCCATCGCCGCCTGCTCGAACGCTTCGCCGCCGGCGAGGCCGATGTCTTGGTGGGCACCCAGATGCTCGCCAAGGGGATGGATCTGCCTCAGGTGACCCTGGCGGTCGTGCTGGCCGCCGATGGTCTCCTGCACCGACCTGACCTGCGGGCTTCCGAACAATGCCTCCAGCTGTTGCTGCAGTTGGCGGGTCGGGCGGGCCGGGGCGAACGCCCGGGCCAGGTATTGGTGCAGACCTACAACCCCGATCATCCCGTCATCCGCCACCTGGTAGATGGTCGTTATGAGCGGTTTCTCGCCGAGGAACTGGCCCTCAGGCGCATGGGGGGCCAGATCCCTTTCGCCCGGGCTTGTCTGCTGCGGCTGGCTGGGGTTTCTGCCGCCACGACGGCCACCACCGCCACGGCCCTGGTGGAGATGATTCGGCCCCGGCTGGAGCAGGAGGGTTGGTTGGCGATTGGCCCCGCTCCCGCTCCCGTGGCTCGGGTCGCCGGTCGCAGCCGCTGGCAGGTGCTGTTGCACGGTCCCGCTGGCTCCCCCTTGCCCCTGCCGCCGGAACAGGAGCTGCGGGCCCTTTTGCCCCAAAAGGTTTCCCTGGCCATCGATCCAGACCCGCTCAACCTCTGAGGGGGTATGGGCAATGGGCTTCGCTGCCAGGGGCTAGGCCGGCAGTTCGGGCAGGCCGAAGCCAAGGCTCACCCGCAGCCGTTGCAGGGCCAGGGAGAGCACCAGCAACAGGGCGATCACCAGGCTGCCCAGGCCCAGGGGACTCCACCGCCAGCATTCCAGTTCCAGAGTGTTGCGGCGGCCGCTTTGCAGGGGCCAGAGCACCCTCCCCAGTCGCTTGCCAAAGCCGGTTTCCCGGGGGTAACTAGCCGTGCTGTTTTCCAAATCGGTTCGGATGGCCAGGGGCTCGGCCCGCCGCACATCCCCTGGTGCCACAGGATCAAGCAGTACTTCCAGCTGCAGCCCCGGCAGGTTCGGCACTGCGGTGAGGTCCAGATCCAGGAGCAGATGCTGGCGCACGCCCACCAGCCAGTTGCGCTCGCGCAACTCCAGGGTGGGCGGGGCAAGCGGCGTGGCCGCCAGCTCGCCGATCAGGCTGAGGCTTTGGCCTAGGGCTGCCAGGGCCTGGGGGGCAGCCAGCACACGGGTTTGCAAGATTTCCTGGCCCCCTTCACGATGCCGTTGAAAGCCGCCGTTGCGGCTTTGCCCCAGGGCCTCGACGAAACGTTGTTGCAGGGGGGAGGGGCTGCCGCTGGCCGGGCGGAGGGCATGGCTGATCTGCAGCCGACCCGGCCCGGCGAAATGGATTTCGCTTTGCACCCGCATGCAGCCCCCCAACACTTGGGAAAGGAGCACGGACAGCAGCAGGGCCACCACCAGGGCGGCAAAGCCGCGCGGGGCCTCAAGGGGACCGACTGGAGGCGGTGCTTCCGGCTCCGGCGAGGCGGCGCGGCTCTGGCGCCACCTCCCCCGGCTCAGCTTTTCCAGGGGCGGGGCGCTGGCCAGGCTCGGTAGGGTGAGGGACCATTCCCTGGGTCGGTTCAGCTCAGGGGCCTCCAGCACTTGCAGTAGATCCCGGGCCTGCTGGCGCAGCTGCTGGTCGTGGCACCCCTGCAGGCTGCGACAGCAGGCGGCGGCGCTGTCGGTGCGGCCTTGGCCCATCAGGGCAGTGGCCATAAGCAATCTCAGACGCCCCCCCTCGGAGCTGGTGGCTGGGTGACTGGCACAGAGGGGCTCAAGCAAACGCAGCACCTGGCCGTACTCGCCACGATCAAGGGCGACTCTGGCCAGTTGGAGGGGGTCCGTCGTCATAGCCGCGTCAGGCGAAGGGCGCGGCCCCGGAGGCTTTGGTCAGGCCCTTGGCGGAGGCCACCACCATCGTGCCGATGCCCGCGTTGGTGAAGACCTCAAGCAGCAGGGAATGGGGCACTCGACCATCAAGGATATGGGCGGCCCCCACACCCTGGGCCAGGGCACGGATGCAGCATTCGGTCTTGGGGGTCATGCCGCCGGCCACGACCCCGCTGGCGATCAGCCCACGGGCTTCGGCCAGGGTGGTCTGGGGGATTAGGGAGTTCGGATCATCCTTGTCCCGCAATATGCCCACGGTGTCGGTGAGCAGGATCAGTTTTTCGGCCTGGAGCGCCGCAGCCAGCTCGCCGGCCACCGTGTCGGCATTGATGTTGTGCACCTGGCCGGCCGGGTCGGGGGCGACGCTGGAGATCACCGGCATGTAGCCGTTTTCCAGCAGCGGCAGTAGCACGCTTGGATCGACATGGGCCACGTCCCCCACCAGCCCGTGGGTGCCATCCCCGAGGGTGCGGGCCGTGACCAGGCCGCCATCGCCGCCCGCCAGCCCAACCGCCCGGCCCCCCACCAAGTTGAGCCCATTGACGATGCGTTTGTTGAGGCGCCCGACGAGCACCATTTCGACCACATCCATGGTTTGCGAGTCCGTCACCCGCAGCCCCTCGCGGAACTCAGGCTGGATTTGGAGGCGTCCGAGCCATGTGTTGATCTCCGGCCCACCGCCATGGACCACCACCACCTTGACGCCAACGCAGCTGAGCAGCACCAGGTCCCGGAAGATCGCCTCACGCAGGTCCTCCCTCACCATCGCTGCACCGCCGTACTTCACCACCATGCAGCGTCCCGCGAAGCGCTGGATGAAGGGCAGGGCTTCACTGAGGACGGAAACCCGCAGGCTGTCGGCCTGGCTGACGGTGTGGTCTTGACTCACGGAGCGGCGGTGGCGGGTGGGCTGGCGTTGGGCAGCAGGGTGAGCAGCAGGTGGGCCGAATCCGGTTGGCTCAGTTGCGCCATCAGGCCAGGTCCGAAGAAACGTCCCAGCCGATCCTGCCGGTCCTGCCACCGCTGGAACGGCACACCCTGGCAGCTGAACAACAGGCGGAGTCCGTAGCCGTTGTCCTGCTGGATCTCCTCGATCGATTCCAACTGGGGAGGTTTGTCCTCATCCCAGAGCTTGAGAGCCTCCAGGGACGATTCCAGGTGGGCTTTCTGGCCGTAACGCCAGCGGCTCACATCCTCAAGCAACTTGCGCAGACTTTCGTTCTCGGGCAAGTCGCGCAAGGGGCGCAACAGGGTCGGGTCCGTGAGACGGCGGGCCGGGGGCAGCTCGGCTGATTTGAGCGCCAGACCTCCCAGCAGCACAGGTATGCCATAGAAAATGGCTGGCAGGCTGAGGTTCGGACTGTCAGTGAGGTAAGCAACCGAGCCAATCACGGTGAGAACCGCTCCAGCCACGGTGATCAGCGAACCGGGGGAAAAAAGGGCTTGCATGGCCCCATCCTCCTGCAGCAGGGGGCAAGATGGCGACATCCTCTGGGATCGGGATCACTTTCCATGGCCAGCTCCTTCCCGTCGTCCCAGCCTGCCCCCGATCCGAAGGGCGAGAAACCGGTTGAGGCTGAGGACACGGCAACCCTGATCGCCTTGCTGGCCCAGGACCGTCAGTGGCTGCTGCGGCAGTTGGATGGTGGTCGCTGGTCCCAGTGGCGCCTGGATCTGGCGGCCCTGGAGCGGGAGTTGGGGCAGATGTTGGACCAGGCCAACGAGAGGTTTCCTCTGGGTTGAGATGGCTAGGGTTGATATGGCGCCCCGGCGGGGTTCAGAAGGGGATGTCGTCGTCCCCATCGAGCAGGTCGTCAGCCACCAAGGGCGAGGTGTTCCACACCGGTGGCTTTTCGGCGGCCACCGCCGTACTGCGACTTGTGGCCTCCGGGGCTGGCCGGGGGGCTTGGCTGGTTTGGGGGATCGGCCGGGGCACGTTGCGGGGCGCGGGAGCCGCCGTCTGGGTCGCTTCTGGCCTTGCTGCCATCCCCGCCGCATTGGCTGTTCCCTGATGGGTAGCCTCCCCAAGGGGGTGAAGCCGCGCCAGGGTGAGTTCGGCCCGCTTCTCTTTCACTCCATCCGCCCGGCTTACGGTGTTGATGCGCAGGCGCCCTTCAACCACCAGTCGCTGGCCCGCTTGGGCACGGTTCTGCAGGTCCTGGGCCAGATTTCCCCAGCCGACCACTTTGATTTGGCCAGGGGGATCCTCCGGCCGCAGGCCGTCAAAGCGCACGGCCATTTCGGCCACTGGCGTTTGGTTGTCCTGGGTGTAACGCACCTGTGGGGCCTCCAGCACCTCCACCTCAAGCAAACAGTGATTCACTCCGATACCTTCGGATTGCTGATTCCATCTTGATGCACGCCGCTCCATGGGTCGGGGCCAGGGGTGGGCGGATCTGGCTGTTCGCCGGGACGGGCGAGGGCCCGGTGCTGGCCCAAGTCCTGTTGCAGCGCGGCTGGCGGCTCAGGATCAGTGTGGTAAGCCCCCAGGCGGCAAGGGCCTACGGCACCGCCGCCGGCCAGGAGCTGCGGGTGGGTGCCCTGGCTGGGCAGGCAGCCCTGGCGCAGGAGTTGCTCGCCGCCCGCAGGGGTGGGGAGGGCTTTACCTGGGTGGTGGATGCCAGCCATCCCTTTGCCAGCCGCATCAGCGCCAGCCTGGCGAGCGGGTGTGCCGACCTAGATCAACCCTTGGTGCGGCTGCAACGGCCCCTGTTGCCCCTGGGCCGGGCCGAGGCGCTGGGGGACCTCTCGGATCTGGGGCGCCATCGCCTTGCCGGTGAAAGGTTGCTGTTGGCGATTGGCGCTCGCCAGTTGGTAGCGGCGGTGCGCCTCACCCCCGGTGCAGTGCACCATGGCCGCATCTTGCCCCTGCCCCTGGCCCTGCAGCAGGCGACGGCGGCCGGCTTGGACCCCGAGCGCATCGCCTGTTTGCGGCCGGGAGGGGATGGCGCCATTGAGCGTGCCCTCTGCCGGCACTGGCGGTTGACCTGCGTGCTGGCCCGGCGTTCCGGTGGACCCAACGAAGCCCTGTGGCATGCCATAGCCGCCGATCAGGGCCTGCGTCTGCTGTTATTGGATCGGCCGCCTGAACCCGGTGGGGTCAGGGCCCTGTCCCTGGGTGGCCTGCTGGAGCAACTGGGGTGGCCTGCTGTGCCGCACCGGTCCTGAACGATCTGTTGGGTGCAGGCCCCAGGCTGTCAATCGAGGTGTTGGGCGACCAGGGCGGGAAGGGAGGCCTGGGGACGGGGGCCCAGTTGGGTGACGACCTGGCCGGCGCAGAGAGAGCCAAGTCGACCGCAGCGTTCCAGACTCGCGCCGTCGGTGTAGCCCTGCAGGAAGCCGGCGGCATAGAGATCACCGGCGCCGGTGGTGTCGACCAGGGGCCCCAGCCGGAACGGTTCGATCAACAGGGTCTGGTCGCCGCTCAGCACCACCGAACCCTGTTCGCTGCGGGTCAGGGCCGCCACCTGGCAACGGCCCCGCACCTGCTGGGCTGCTTCCTCAAAGCTGTTGGCTTTGTAGAGGGAAGTGATCTCCATCTCATTGGCAAACAGGATGTCCACATGGCCGTCCACCAATTCAAGGAAGCTTTCGCGGTGACGATCGACGCAGAAGGCATCGGAGAGGGAAAGGGCTACCTGGCCGCCACTGGCGCGCATCGCGGCGGCCGCCGCCAGGAAGGCTTGTTTGGCCGCTTCGCTGTCCCACAGGTAGCCCTCCAAGTAGAGAACTTTCGCCTGGGGCACCAGATCCAGGTCCAGGTCCCCGGGGTCCAGGCCCACGGAAGCCCCCAGATAGGTGCACATCGTGCGCTGGGCATCCGGGGTGACCAGGATCAGGCAGCGGGCGGTGGAGGGGCCACTAGCCGCAGCTGGGGTGTCAAAGCGGGCACCCACCGATCGAATGTCGTGGGCGAAAATTGCCCCCAATTGGTCATCGCGCACCCGGCCGATGAAGGCCGCCTTGCCGCCCAGTTGGGCAATGCCGGCCAGGGTGTTGGCGGCGGAACCGCCGGAGGTTTCCAGTCCAGGGCCCAAGCTGGCGTAGAGCCCTTCGGCCGCAATCTCATCGATCAGGGCCATGGTGCCCTTGCTCAGGCCATGTTCCTCAAGGAAGCTGTCGTCGGTTTGGATCAACACGTCCACGATGGCGTTGCCGATGCCGACCACATCAAGGTTTCGGTCAAGCGGCAGCAGGCTGTTGGGGGCCGGGAGGCTGGCGGCGCTCATGGGGGCAGAAGGGAGTGGAGGGGTAAGGGGTGTGTACGGCCTGACGACTAGACGCTGAGCAGGGCGCGCTTGGGGCCATGGATCGGATCCTCGACCACGATGGTCTGGTCTCGCTGGGCCCCAAGCGAAACGATGGCGATCGGCACCTCCATCAGCTCAGCCAGGAAACGCAGGTAGGCCTGGGCGGTGTCGGGTAGATCCTCCAGCCGACGGCAATCGGCGGTCGAGCGCTGCCAGCCAGGCAGGGTTTGAAAGATCGGCTGACAGCGGGCAAAATCTTCGGCGCTGCAGGGGAAGTACTCAATTCGCTCTCCGTCAAGATCGTAGGCCACGCACACCTGGATCTCATCGAGCTCGTCCAGCACATCCAGCTTGGTGATGGCCAAACAGTCGAGACCATTGACTTCGACGGCATAGCGGCCGATAACACCGTCAAACCAGCCACAGCGCCGACGCCGGCCGGTGGTGGTGCCGAACTCGCCGCCACGATCGCAGAGGTGGTCGTTGAGGCTGCCCTGCAATTCGGTGGGGAATGGGCCTTCCCCCACACGGGTGGTATAGGCCTTTGCCACCCCAATCACCCGGTCGATCAGGGTGGGTCCTACCCCCGCACCAATGCAGGCCCCCCCCGAGACGGGATTGGAGGAGGTGACATAGGGATAGGTGCCGTGGTCGAGATCCAGCAGGGTGCCCTGGGCACCCTCGAAAAGAATGTTCTTGCGGGCCCGGGCCGCCTGGTGAATCGTGCGGGTGCAATCGACGACGTGGGGGGCCAGTCGGGCGCCGTAGCCGGCGTATTCGGCAATCACGGCGTCGGGATCCAGGGGCTCCAGCCCGTAGACCTTGGTGAGCAGTTCGTTCTTTTGGGTGAGGGGCGTCAGCAGCCGATCCCTCAGCCGGTCTTCGTCCAGCAGATCGATGACACGAATGCCGTTGCGTTCGGATTTGTCGGCGTAGGTCGGGCCGATGCCACGGCCGGTGGTGCCAATGCGGCGGTCGCCGCGCCGCTGCTCGATCGCCTGGTCCAGCAGGCGGTGGTACGGCATGGTCACATGGGCCGTGGAGGCCAGCTTGAGGCCTGCAACCGAAATTCCGAAATTCCCCAGGGTGTCGATTTCGCCAAGCATGACCTTGGGATCGACCACGGTGCCCGAGCCGATCAGGCAGACGGTTTGGGGATAGAGGATCCCGGATGGGATCAGGTGCAATTTGAGCACCCGGTCGTCCACAACAATTGTGTGGCCGGCGTTGACCCCGCCTTGATAACGCACCACCACATCGGCGGAACGGCTCAGCAGATCCGTGATCTTGCCCTTGCCCTCGTCACCCCACTGCGCACCGATGACGACGACGTTGGCCAAGGACAAGGCGGCCCGTAGCCGCATCACAGCACAAGCGAAGAGCGTGTCAGATGCAGGTGCCCTTCGTCAAAGGCTTGGGGTCGGCCTCGCTTCAGGTCCCCCGAACCACAGAGGCCTGGGCCTGTTGCAGTTCTTTCTCAATGCGGTTGCGCAGCGCTTCGGGCAAGGGGCGATTGGCATAGCCGAGGTAATGGCCGGCCAGGGAGTTGACGGCGGTCACCATGGTGGTGAAGGAACCGAGAGCGTTGATGTCCTGGCGGGGGCGGTAGAAGGCCGTGTAGTCATTGATCAAGGCGCGGGCCTCCTTTTCGGCCTCGCTGCGGCCGGGATCATCGGCATCCAGGTGGATGGTGGTCAGCAGGCTTTGGGCCACGCTGACGGTGTCATCTACATAGTTGCCGGTTAGTTTGCCGCTGGCGCTGCTGCTACAGCCGCTGAGACTGAGGCTGAGGCAAAGCACCAGGCCTAGGACCGCCTTGAATACCCAGCGCCCGTCCAGGGCTGCGGCTATCCAAGTTGCCAGGCGTTGGATTGGATTCAAGGCAGCCATGGTGGTGCGGCATCTGGGCCGATCTTAAAGAGGCGTCGGAGTCGACCCCGATCGCGGGTCGGCCAAGCGTTGCATTAGGCGGGGCAAGAGGTCGTCCGCTGCAAGGTCCTCCGGTTTGCCGTCAAGACGCGAAACCAGTTCCACCTGGCCGCTGGCGGCCCCCCTGCCGACGACGACCCGGAAGGGTATGCCAATTAGGTCGGCGTCTTTGAATTTGACCCCGGCCCGTTCGTCCCGGTCGTCCAGCAATACCTCCACCCCGGCGGCTTGCAATTCGCCATACAGGCGCTCAGCCAGTTCCACCTGCAGCGGTTCATTGAGGCTGGCGATCACCACAATCACCGCGAAGGGGGCGATGGCCAGGGGCCAGCAGATGCCCCGGCCGTCATGGTTTTGCTCGACGGCGGCCTGGGCCAGCCGGGAGACCCCGATGCCGTAGCAGCCCATCCAGAGGGGTTCTTCCTGGCCGGCCTCTGTGGTGAATGTGGCCTCGAGGGCTTGCGAATACTTGCGGCCCAGCTGAAAGATGTGGCCCACTTCGATGCCGCGGGTGGCTTCCAGCCGCTGACTTGGGTCGTGGACACAGCGATCGCCGGGCTGGGCGGCGCGCAGGTCCGCTTGCTGGGGCAGCGGGCCCAGATCGGCCCAGGAGGCGCCCACCCGATGGCTGTCCGCCTTATTGGCCCCGCAGACGAACCGTTGCAGCTCCAGGGCGGTGGGGTCCGCCAGCCTCAGGAATTGACGTTCAAGCCGTGGCGGAACAACAGATTTGGAGCCTGATACGAAACGACCACCCGCTGCCGTGGCTTGGTCAATAGTTTCATCAGCAAGGTCGGGTCCCAGGTAGCCGAAGGGGATGGCGTCGAAGGCCTGGGGCAGGTTCCAGCGTTGGACGAGGGCGCCATCGAGGGGAGCCACCTCCAGCAGTCCCCCGTGATCGGCAAGGACAGCGGTGATGGCATTGGCCAGCTTCACCTCATTGAGCTGCTGGTCGCCCCGCAGGCTGACGAGCACGGGCTGCACCAGACCGTCGGCGAAGCGGGCCGCCAGCAGCAGCACCTTGACGATCTGGGAGGGATCGAAGCCGTGGGCTGCGGCCAGGGCCTCAATGGTGGTTTGTCCAGGTGTCGATAGCTGCTGGCAGGGGTCGGGGCCCAGGGGCACCGCCTCACTGGCCATGGACACGGCCCTTTCCTGGTTGGCGGCATAGCGGCCGTCGGTACTGGCCAGGACCAGGTCTTCGCCGGCTTCCGCCGTCACCATGAACTCCTGGCTGGCGGACCCACCGATGGCCCCACTGTCGGCCTCGACGGCCACGGTGCGCAGGCCACAGCGGCTAAAGATGCGGCGATAGGCGCCATCCATATCGGCGTAGGTTTCGCGCAGGGAGGCCTCGTCGGCGTGGAAGGAGTAGGCGTCTTTCATGATGAATTCGCGCCCCCGCATCAGGCCGAAGCGGGGGCGGATCTCATCGCGGAACTTTGTTTGGATTTGGTAGAGGTTGACTGGCAGCTGGCGGTAGGAGCGGATCAGGTCTGCCGCCAGGGCGGTGATGACTTCTTCGTGGGTGGGTCCCAGCCCCTGTTCCCGGCCCTGGCG
>Ga0207941_1000249_pt1 | contig 17228 bp, 10 predicted proteins | sample LakMenEpi13Sep12_FD_150695 | JGI IMG/M metagenome (GOLD analysis project Ga0207941, IMG submission 150695) | Freshwater microbial communities from Lake Mendota, WI - 13SEP2012 deep hole epilimnion (SPAdes) | ecosystem: Environmental > Aquatic > Freshwater > Lake > Epilimnion/Euphotic zone ...
CTTCGTACCGAAGCCGGTACGATCATGCTTCAGGGCCATGATCCAGGTTCCGAGGTCGAGTTCCGCTCGCTGTTGATCAGCCCGCTGTAATGCCAACCATCATAAGGTTCTGCGATGTTCACGGTTCGATCGACGGTGGTCCTTGCCCTGAGTTTGCTCGGTTTGTACTTGGGTCCTTGGGAATGCAAAACGATCAAAGCCCAAGGCCCCAAGAGCCTCTTTGACGGGACCCTCAAGGGCTGGGAAGGGGACTCAAACCACTGGCGGATCGAACAAGGTACGATCGTCGGAGAGATCCCCAAAGGGACCACGCTCGGCAAGAACACTTGGTTGGTTTGGCGCGAGGGAGAGCTAAAGGATTTCGAGCTGAGATTGGAGTTCCATCTATCGGGACTTGCAGCGGCAAACTCCGGCATCCAAATCCGTTGCCAAGTCGACTCGGTCGACCATGTCTCGGGTTATCAAGCCGACTTGGATATGGGCAGCACATGGCTCGGACGTATCTATGACGAACACGGTCGCGCGCTTCTCGTCGAGCGAGGCCAGCGAGTGAAGATACTTCCCGATGGGCAGCGGATCGCCAAGCGATACGCTCCGGTGCATCAGTACCCGGTACTCTACCGCGAGAACGAATGGAACGATTATCGCATCGTCGCCATCGGCGAACGGATCGACGTGTATGTCAACGGCTCTTTGTTCTCCTCGCTTTGGGATCAGCAACTCCAGGAAAAAGACTTGGCAGGCAGCCTCGCCTTGCAACTCCACTCGGGTCCTGAAACGAGGATCGCGTTCCGAAATATCACCCTCGAGTCGCTCGATCCGAAGGACCATTCCCGTTTGGCGGCCTTTGAGATCCCCGAGGCTGCCGATTCGGTCCAGGCCGAGCAAGCCGGTGTTGTTCCGCTTGGCCCTGACGGAAAACCACTGAACCTTGGATTTGAACTCGGTAGTCTTCAAGGTTGGAAAACCGACGGAAATGCGTTCTTTGATCAACCGGTCAACCAAGACGGAATCTCGCAGCGTTGGCCCGGGCAAACGAGCAACAAAGTCGGAGATTACTTTATCGGAGGATACGAATCGGTCCGCGATGCAGGGACCGGGACCTTGGAATCGATCCCATTCCGAGTTACCCACCCTTACGCTGGCTTCTTATTCTCAGGGGGAGAGAATCCAAGCACCCGAGCCGAGATCCTACTGCACGAACCAAACCAAGGCCCAACGCGCGTGATCGCCAAGGCATCTGGGGAGAATCGCGAGCAGATGCGCCGTGTTGGGATCGATCTGCGCGAATACCAAGGTGCCTCGATCAGCGTTCGACTTGTCGATGAAAATTCGGGAGCATGGGGGCACCTGAATTTCGACGATTTTCGTTTCTACGACGCGCCGGTAGCTCAGAACGTCGCGAGCGATCTAGGCCAACGTTCGACATTCAACGCCGTCCTTCACCATTTGGTTCCAAATCAAGTCGCTGAATCGAAAGAAACAAGCTTAGCGAACCAGACCCTCAGGCAGATGTTTGTGCCCGACGGGTTCTCGGTCGATCTGATCGCAGCCGAGCCACAGGTCCATCAACCGATCGCCTTTGCCTTCGACCCTCGCGGCCGATTGTGGGTTCTCGAAGGTCACTCGTATCCACAAAAGAGACCCCAAGGGCAGGGGCTCGATCGGATTGTGATCCTCGCCGACACCGATGGAGACGGTCGGTTTGAGGAACGCAAGGTATTTCTCGAAGGACTGAACTTGGCCAGTGGGATCGAGGTCGGACACGGTGGTGTTTGGGTCGCAGCAGCACCCGAATTGCTTTTCATCCCCGATCGCGACCTGGACGATCGGCCTGATGGACCCACCGAAGTCTTGCTCGATGGATTCGGTTTCGGGGATACCCACGAGACGCTTAACAGTTTGGTCTGGGGGCCCGACGGGTGGCTCTACGGTACCCAAGGTGTCTTCAATAGCTCGTCGGTAGGTAAGCCTGGCGCGTTGGATCAAGACCGAGTGCAGCTTGCCGCAGGCGTATGGCGATACGATCCGATCGCGCATCGCTTTGAAGTTTTCGCGCACGGGACAAGCAATCCATGGGGTCTGGATTTTGACCAGGACGGGCAATTTTTTATGACCCACTGCCGAAGCTTTTGGGGCAAAGGGGGAACCACGCACGTGATGCACGGCGCCCATTACTGGAATCAGGTCAACGGAGGGTACGCTCCGTTTATCTCGAACCAGGGAGTTCCGAGCGCCCCCCATCTTCAAAATTTCCTCTTGGCCTCGGCGCGCTACGATTCGGGCGAGGGAGGCGCGGGCCGAGCCGGTACAGGAGAGATTTTTGGCGGACACTCCCATGTCGGTACCGCAATCTACCTCGGCGAAAATTGGCCCGAAGAATATCGCAATCATCTGATCACCCATAACCTCCACGGACATCAGCTCAATCATCAAATCAATCGTCGGCAGGCAGGTGGATACAACACCATCCACGCCGGCATGGATTTGTTTCTTTGCAGCGATCCATCCTTTGTAGGAGTCGATCTAGCCGTCGGACCTGATGGGGCCGTCTACATGAGCGATTGGGTCGACACACGGCACTGCCACAACCCCGGCGTCGAGCAATGGGACCGCGGCAATGGGCGTATCTATCGCATGAAATACGATGCAAACTACCAGCCCAACCGACGCGACTGGACCCGAGCCAGCGACAACGAATTGCTCGATGCGTTGTCGCTCAAGGACGATTGGCATGTCCGCGCCGCTCGCTTGGTCTTGGCCAGTCGGTATGCGGGCAAGCAAGTGCCAACGGAGCTTCTCGAGGCTCTGCAAAAATTGGGCACGGAATCACCGGACCCACTGCAATCGCCCAGCGCAAAAGTGCCCCCAAGCTCCCGAACTCGACTCAGCGCCCTGTGGGCTTTGCAATCCCTCAGAGCCGTCCGGCCAACCGATGTCGCTCTGTGGCTTAAAGATTCCAGCGAGATCGTTCGCGGATGGGCCGTACGGCTTTTGAGCGACTCCGAAACGCTCGCCGAGTTAGCCCGACACGAGGAATCGCTGATGGTGCGACGTGAGATCGCGTTGGCAGCCGGGCGGCTCGGTGGCCCGGGGGCCTTGAACGCTCTCGAGATCCTTTGCAAGCAACCGGAGAATGCCCAAGACCGGGACTTGCCAGTGATCCTGTGGCAAGCGATCGGTAAGAACTGGCCAGCCCAAGGACCGTTGACTTCGAATTTGCTCGCGCTGGGCTTGGAGGACCAGACCACCTTGGAGACCGTGCGCGACGGTGTTTTGTGGTATGGGGCTAAAACCAGTCCATCGGTTCGCGAGGCCTTCGTCAGCCGCCTAGCCAGCGCTCAGCGAATCGATCAGAAACGATACCTAGAGATTCTCGAGGTGGCCATTCGCGGACAGAGCGATCTGCGACCTCCGCTTGGATGGAGCGCGATCGCGCCGGAACTTTACGGCATGGAGGATGTCGCGATTCGGAACCTTGCCGAATCCATCGGTGCCCAGTTTGGCGATCGATCGCTCTTTGCTCGGATGCGGGAGCGATTTGCCAGCAGCGGATCGATCCAGGCTAGACTCCAGGCCTTGGAGATTTTGCAAAAGGACCGTTCTATGGAGAACCTGCCATTGCTTTTCGGGTCGCTTCAGGAGCCGAAGCTTGCGGCTCGCTCGCTGACGATGCTGAGGGTCTACGACGATCCGGGAATTGCCGATAAGGTCATCGATACGCTCGGGGGGCTCCCTGCGGACGCGCAGGCTGCCGCGTTGGATTTGCTCACGAGTCGCTCGGTTTGGGCCAACGGCTTGCTCGATGCGATCGCTAGCAAGCGGATCGATCGTTCGGTCCTGACCGCTTACTATGCTCGGCAGATGTCGTTGCTTTCGGATGAAAGACTCCAAGCCAGGATCGTCAAGGAGTGGGGACAGATCCGCTCTGGGACCGACGGGATGAAACAGGAGATTCGCAAGACCCTCGACGCGTATCGTGGAGCGCCCCTTTGGGCATTCGACGCCGGAGCCGGCAAAAAGCATTTCGACAGACTATGCGCTTCGTGCCATGCTTTGGAAAATCGGGATCTTGAGATCGCCCCTAAACTGCAAGGGACCGGTTCAAAAGGGATCGAGTATGCGATCGAAAACGTCATCGATCCAAATGCAGTCATCGGAAAAGACTATCAAGCAAGGGTGATCAGGACCAAGGATGGGCAGGTCATAACGGGGCTCGTGCAGTCCGAGAGCAACTCTAGCATCGCGATAAGAACGGCGACCGAGACGATCGAGCTCGATAAGTCCGAGATCGAGGATTTTAAGGTTTCCGAGAACTCGTTTATGCCCGTAGGGCTTCTCGAAACGCTCGATGAGTCTCAACGCATCGAGTTGTTCAAGTACTTGCTCTCGATGTAACCTAAGCAGTAGGGTGCGGATTGGACATGGAGCAAGTGCCTGAGGATGCATTGCGGGTTTGGCAAGCTGGCGTCGATGCGGTGCGCGCCGATCGCGTGGTGCGCGAACAGGTTCGATGGGATGGACGGATACTTGAAATCCAACAGACACGATTGGATTTAGCGCATGCCAAGCGATGGATTATCGTCGGGGCTGGCAAGGCCGCAGGTGGGATGCTCGAAGGGGTACTTGAGGTGCTCAAGGGGACCGAAGAGCGCCCGAGGATTTGTGGTTGGATCAATCTTCCCGAAGGCTCGATACCCGAGCGACTGAAGCGTCGGGCAGGGGGCGTTGAGATTTGCGAGGCGAGACCTGCGGGGGTCAATGAGCCGACGGCCAAGGTGGTCGATGGGACCAAGGAAATTCTAAGGCTCGTCGATCAAGCGACTTCGGAGGATGTGGTTCTTTTTCTGCTCAGCGGGGGAGGCTCAGCGTTGCTCTGCGCGCCGGTCGAGTGGATGAGTTTAGAGACCAAGGTAGCGATCACCCGTCGGCTATCGAGTCGCGGGGCTCGGATTCAGGAACTCAATGCGGTTCGCAGGGCGATCAGTCAGGTCAAAGGAGGAGGGTTGGCAAGGCGATCTCGGGCAAGCCAACTGATAACGCTTGTGATCTCCGATGTGCTCGGAGATCCTTTGGAGATGATCGGATCGGGTCCGACGGTTCTCGAGCCAGCACCCGATGGTGCGCTTGCAGCAAGGATACTTCAGCAATACGCGCCGGACGAATTCCCGGAGGTCGTAGCAAGGCTCAGTCAGCCCCAGCCCAGTAAGCCGGTAAAACCGCTAGGGGCGCAGGACCTAGCCCGTGGGGCATCGGCGCACACGTTTGTTCTGGCAAACAATGCGACGGCAGTCGAAGCTGCGGTGCGCGAAGCGCAGAGGCTCGGGTACCGAGTTCAGAGCGAGTCTCGGGTCGACGGGGAAGGGACTGCCGAGCAAGTCGGACTGGAGTTGGCCGCGATCGTTAAGGAGCTTGAGCCGGGTTCTGGGTGGATCAGCGGAGGGGAGCCGACGGTGGTTTTACCTGATGTGGCGGTGCGGGGCGTTGGCGGTCGAAATCAGCATGTGGTTTTAAAGGCAGGAAGTGAATTGTTGGGGGACTTGAAGTCATTGGCCACGGGTGGGAATTCCCGGGAAATTCCGGCGTCATTTGCATTGGTCTCTGGGGGAACCGATGGGGAGGACGGCGCGACGCAGGCGGCCGGAGCATGGATTGACCATGGGTGGCTCGATCGGAGCCTTGCGAGTCGAGATGGGATCCTAGATGCCCTGGCAAGGTGCGATTCGAACACGGTCTTGAGTGCGACGGGTCATGTCCTTTTGACGGGTCCGACCCACACGAACGTGTGCGACTTGCGTGTGGTATTGCGTGGCACTTGAGCAAGCCCCCATCGCTCCGGCCATCGTTTTTGAAGTTGCGCTGTTTTGGCTTTTATCGTACTCGTACTCAATGAAATGGTACTCGTACTCGATGTCGTATCTTCGAGTACGAGTACGAGTACGAGTACTGCTAACGCGGAGTACGAGTACGAAAAGCCAGGGAAAGCATCGATTGAAACTCCGAAACATGCGAATAGAGCAACTTCAAAGGCCCCCAGCGCAGATCTCCCGCAGAGATCCTCGGCTGTTTAACTGCCCTTGCCTTGGACCCTAAGCCGCCCTAGCGCGTCGGCTATCGGTAGCATTTCCAGCAAACGGGCTCGCATCGACTTGGCCCACGTCGACCGGAGTCATTTCGAGTCGATTTCGTCGACGCAGCTCCAGACGCGGCTGCAGGTCGGTCAAGATATTTTGAGCGACGGTCTGCGTCGCGCCGCTCTTGGCCGTAAGGCTTGCAAGCTCCCGGAGTCGTTGCCGTTGCAGTTGGCGGTACTGGGGATCCCCCAGAAGCTTTACCATTTCCTGAGTGATCGCCTCGATCGACCGGCGCGAGGATCGCGAGTGGATTGCGCCGTGGGAGAGAAACTCGGGCATCAATGGGGCTTGAGCCATCAGATTCGGAAGCGACATGTACTGGCATTTGACGAGCATCTTGCCGATCGCATAAGTCAAATCGCTGACATGATACATCACCGCAGCAGGCTTACCCCTGGCCATGACTTCAAGCGATACCGAACCGCTCTTCATCAACGTGCAGTCGCACAGTTCAAGGATCTCGCTGGTCTTGCTCGAGAAGATATGGATGGGCAACCCCTGGTCCGAGGCGCTGAGTTGGCTCTGGCACCACAGCGCGTGCGAATCCTTGAGGGTCGCTGCCAAGAATTCGACTTCTGGGAACTCATGGGCCAGTTGTCGGATGATCTGCAACTGCATCGGCCAAATGCGATGGACTTCGTGCTCGCGCGATCCGGGCAGCACGGCGACTTGCAAGCGTCCCGAATCCCGCCATCGAGCGATGAACTTGGAATCCAAAGGGGTGTTGGCAATCGAGTCGAAGAAAGGGTGACCCACGTAAGTCGTACTTACGCCTCGATCTTCGAACCATTCTTTTTCGAACGGCAAATTGCAAAAAACCCGATCGACATACCGCTTCATTTTCTTCACGCGCCAGCCACCCCAAGCCCAAAGCTGTGGCGGCAGGTAATAGAAGACCGGTAGTCCATACTTCTTGGCACGCTTGGCGATGTGCCAGTTGAACCCTGGGAAATCGACCAAGACCACACCGTCGACCTCGCCCCGTTTGAAGCAGCCTTCGGCGATGTCTGCGATCCGGAAAAATTCGCGAAGCTTCGGAAGGACCTCGGTGATCCCCACGACAGCCATGCTGGTCAAATCGAAATCAAGATCCAATCCGGCTTGGATCATCTTCGATCCACCGAACCCGCGCACTCGCGTCGTCGGGTCGTTCCGCTTGAGGCACTGGATCAGATTCGCCGCATGCAAATCCCCACTGGGCTCTCCCACCGAAAAGAAGATCCGCTGTCCCATAATTTCGTCGCTGGCATTGGCTAAATAGTCGGTCATGACTTCGGTTGTCTTACCAACCGAAACTCCTTCGGGTTATTCGGCCAAAACGGAACTCCAGGCGAACGATAAAACGTAGGATATACGCGAAACTAGGTAGATAAGGCAAGCCTAAGGTACGACTGTACCGACTGGCGATCCTCTTCCTAGGCCTTGTGTTTTGCTAGCAAAAGATCGATGATATGTCCCGAATCGCCGTGTTTCTGGCTCCTTGTGCAACTCTTGTCTTTGCTAGCAAATCGAAGCTCATGAAGAACGAATCTTCCCCCGAAAAAAACATCGATCAAGAAAAAGCGATCCAAGAGCCCCCAAAACAACCGGCTCGGAAATGCGAACACGTGATTCGCTCGGCCCATTACGATGATCTCGATGGGATCCAAGCCCTCCTCGAACCGTTCGTCCAAGCCCGTAAGCTGCTCAAACGACTCGAGTCGGAACTGATTCTCCTGATGGCCAACGGATTCGTCGCAGAGCAACCCGCAACGGCAACCAAGGACGGCAAGTCCAAGATCGTCGGCTTTGCCGCCGTCGAAATCTACTCGCGAAAGCTCGGTGAAATCCAATGCTTGGCCGTCGACGATGACTACCAAGGCCGTGGGATCGGCAGCGAGCTGGTGCGAGCTTGTGTCGAACGCGCTCGCAAAAAAGGGATTCTCGAAGTCATGGCGATCAGTGCATCGGACGATTTCTTGCGCAAACTCGGTTTCGATTACTCGTTACCCGAACAGAAACGCGCTCTGTTCTTCCAGCTTCATTCCCGCGACGATCTTTTCCGAGACACCATCGGAAACGAGTCGGACGAAGACCAGCCAGACTGAAACACACCTCATCCGGCGCTAGCCATCAGTCCATGACGCATCGCATACTGGACCAATTCCGAAGTGCTGTGAAGCTTCAATTGAGACATGATCCGGGCCTTGTGGTTCTCCGCTGTCCGGGCAGATATACCAAGCGTCGAAGCGACCTCCTTGGCCGATTTTCCCTCGGCAAATAACTGAAGCACTTCGCGTTGACGGGTGGTGAGCATTTTGTGCTCCTCGAGTTCCGTCAGTTGGTCCTCAGCCGTCTGCAGACCATCGGCGATCTCTGGGGAAATGAACTTCTCTCCGGTCATCACCAATTGAAGCGCCCGGAGAAGATCCTCGCTCGCAGAGTGCTTGAGCACATAGCCCATGGCTCCCTGACGAATCGCTTTGGCGGCATACGTCACATCTTTGTGCATGGTCAAAAAAACAAACTTGGGCCGACAATCCATGCGCTGAAGCATGTCCATCGCATCGAGGCCATTGAGCAAGGGCATTGAGATATCGGCCACGACCACATCGGGCTTGAGCAACAACGCAAGGTCGACAAGCTCCCTACCGTTCTTCGCGATGCCGATCAAATCGTAATCGGTCTCAAGGATAGTGCGCAAGCCGTCGGCCACGATTCGATGATCGTCTGCCAAGAGTACTTTGATTCGATTCATGGTTGGTGCGAGTTGATCCATAGGAAAGTTCTTATCTAAGAAGGGACGGGGTGTGTAAGGGACTGGATGTTTCAAGGGCTCGATGCTTCAGGGATCGGGGTTTCAGGGATCGGGGCTACGACCGAAATCGTCACCCCTTGACCAGGGGCGCTTCGGGTTCGGATCGTTCCACCGACAAGCCGGATCCGTTCGCTCATGCTTGCCAGACCGAGCCGGCGAGTCTTTTGAACCGTGCTAGGCTCGAACCCCTTGCCGTCGTCGGAAATGTCCATGTAGACAAATTCCGCATCGCTTTTGAGCTCGATAGTGATCTTCGAACCACCCGAATGGCGAATCGCATTCCAAAGCGATTCCTGCGCGACTCGGTACAAACACAAAGCGACCGACTTGGGGATCTCGGGAAACCTCTTCGAACAAAGCAATTCGATCGGAATCCCCCAGCGCTGACTCAACTCGCCGCACTCCGACCGGAGCGCTTCGGAAAGTCCAAAGTCATCGAGCACCGACGGATGCATGTGCCGACTCATTCGATGCAAATCATCGCATATACCTACAAGGTTCTTCTTGAGCTTGCCCAGCGACTCCTTGATCTCATGGGACTCGCTCATCTTATGTTCCAAGGTACCGGTTTCAATCGACACGGCTGCCAAACGTTGGGATACATCGTCGTGCAACTCTCTTGCCAAATACCTGCGTTCTTCTTCACCCGCCGTTAAAATCCTTCCTGCAAGCGACTGCGATTCTTTCTCGGCCGCAATACGTTTCGAACGGTTCAAGAGCAAACTGACAATGATGGCTGACTGTACCAACAGGGCAGTGACCCCAATGGATATGTAGCGGCCGTATTGGATCCAAATGGTCGGTTTGCGATTGATGACTTTAGCTCCCGCAGGAAGTCGCGATTCGGAGATACCGAACTTCCGCATCACCTCTTGATCGAAGGCAATCGAATACGTGAGGCTGTAGTCCCTCGGAATGTCGTCCGCCGATTCACCATTGAGGATCCGACCTGCGAGTTTTCCGGTAGCATTCCCAAACTCGTTCGGAGAAATCAATGCACCTCCGAGGATTCCATGCCCCAAGATCGTATCATAGCAACCGAAAATCGGAACCGTTGAAACGTCGTTGAGCTCTTGGAGATACTCGGTAGTGTTCATTCGATTTCCATAGTTGTCCAATTCGAAAGACAACAGTAAGCCCGCGGTATCCGGACCCGCTCGGACCAACTCCGAGGCTGCCTCCGAGGGAGTCAATCCAGCGAGTTCTTTGAACTCCATCTCGGGAAAGGCATTCCCGGCTTGTCGAACCGCGATACCGCTGAGCCAACTATCCAAACGAGACTTGCCCGATAAAACCAACAGCTTTTTCGTCCCCGGAAGCACCGTTTGGATGACTTCTACAGTCGGCCTGTTATCGAATTGACCGCCGACGCCTGTAATGCCGCGTTTGAAATTGTGGCTCTCAGCAAAGGACTGCGGAACGGCACAAAACACGATCGGACATCCGGGGAAAAACATTTCTCTGTTCACGATCGCAAACGTATAGGCCGGAAAGAAAACAGGAATGACCACATCCGGCGGATACTTTGCGTACTTCAACTGAAGCACCTTAGACCACTCATCGAAGTATTCATTGTCCTCTTGCAATACGACATCCATGTACTCCGTATCGATATCGATCGGGCCGTCATAAACCTGCCTGATCCCATCGACGATCCCAGAATGCCACTGCTTGTTGATCGGTGACATCTGCCTGTGCGTATAAAGAATCACAACCCGCTTGATTCCAACGCCCTTAGATGCTCGACTCTGGGGGGTACTCCACTCGGACATTACTTGCTGGGGAATCATGTCCTTAGGAGACCCATCCGACTGCTCCTGGGCCCCGACGCTCGGTGCCAACATGCACATACCGATCCCAAGGGCTACAGCCCAAATCCTCCGATAGCAACAAGGAAAAAACCGCACAAACATAAAGAGCACTAGCTGATGATCAATCCAACAAAAGGTTTATCAACACACTGGGTCGCATAAGTCTCGCAACTTTCCTATAGGTTACTCCCTATCTTGAAGATATCCGAGCCAAGACACACCTGTATTTCTACTTAGCTTCCACCCCTCCTTCGCACCGGGAGAAATTCTCGCATTAAATCCCCTTTAGGGGGTGAATCGACGTCCTGAGGCTTGAAATGGACCCCGGAAACCACGAAGATATCGGTTCGGAAAGAATTTACGCAGTCGCCAAGTCCTCTCCTCCTCTCCCCCCATGCCTCGTCTTTTCTCGCCATTGCGATCTATGGCTTGCCTTGCGCTGCTCTTACCGTGCCTAGCGACAGGATGCGGCACGGATAAACCCCAAACCACTCCAGCTCCAAAAACCACCGAATCGCCCACGACGCCCGAACCTGCCGAGCCACAAAACCCGGCAAAACCCGAGGATTTCCAGGATTCCTTGAACAAAGCCTCGCAACTGCTGGCCCAAAAAAAAACCCAAGAAGCCTGGGACGCCGTGAAACGACTCTCCCTGGTCCGACCACAAGACCCAGATCTGATCTACCTGTCGGCTCTGGTCCTAGCCGCCAAAGACGATCTACCAGGCGCGATCCAAACCATCCGACGCATCCCACAAGACTCCCCCAAAGCCGCCCCGGCGGCCGGCCAAGCCGCCGAATGGACCGTCGCTCTAGGTAAACTCCCCGAGGCCGAAGCCGACCTGCTGACGATCCTTAAACAATATCCTACCGCTGTACCAGCGATCCGTTTGCTCGCCAAAATCTACAACGCTCAAGGCAGACGCTTCGAAGCCAATCGCTATCTCGAACGGTTGATTCGCCTCGGGGACTTCACGCGACTCGAACTGCTCGCCACCGTCGACCCAAGAGACTATTTCGACGACGAACCAACCCGCAACGCATTTGCCAACGCCTACCCAGAGCACCCCTACGTCGCCTTTGCTCCCATCCGAACCCGCTTGATCAGAAATGGCTACGAAAAGAACTTCGAAGCCCTCAAACAGATCTCAACCCAACACCCAGACTTGCTCGAACCCTGGGTCTGGACCGCCACGAGCATGCTCGAGACCGAACGCCTGACCGAACTCCAAAACTGGCTCTCCAAAAAGCCCAACCTCGCTGAAAAACATCCCGAGTATTGGTACGCACTCGGTGGCCTGCTCCTGCGATCGGATCAACTCCAATCCTCGGCTCGGTGTTTTGTCCAAGCCATCCAACTCGATCGACGCCACGTCGCGGCCTATCAAGGATTGGCCGATGCGCTGATCGAACTGCAAATGGTCGAACCGGCCCAGCGGGTCCGACAATTCGCCAACGACCTGATCTCGATCAACGACTACGCCCAGCAAATCTCCTACGCCTACGGCGACCCAAAACTCTACGACAAAATCGCCGCTACCTACCAAAGCCTAGGCGATGACATCGCCGCCTTCGGTTGGGAAGCCCTCGCAGTTAGCTTGGGACACCGTCCCATGAGCGAAGCCCTCCAAGAGAAAAAAAATGCGATCCGCAAAGGCCCCCCCGCGACTCCTAAAGTCCTCGAGACCCTCCCCTGGGAATCCTGGCCTCTTCCAAACGAACGTACCCCAAGCAATCTCTCCAGCAACCAATCGCCCGATAAACCAGATAAAAGCGACCCAGCCCCCCCAGGTGCAACCCAAAACGGCCCCTCAGGCTCCATCGCGATGGAAGATGTCGCCAAAGCGCTCGGAATCCACAGCGCCTACAACAACGGCGCTAAACCCAACCGCTCCTGGTACACCATCGAAGGTGTAGGCGGCGGAGTCAACGCCATCGACTACGACAAAGATGGTTGGCCCGATCTGTATTTCTCTCAAGCCGATGGCTCCCCGCTAGACGCTAACCCCGTCTACAAACCGAAAACTCTCTTCCGCTCCCTTGCCGGCAAAGAATTCAAGGATGTCGCACAACTTGCAAACGCCGCTGACCTCGGCTACGGCCAAGGCCTCGGCGTGTCGGACCTGGATCAAGACGGATTTCCCGACCTGCTGGTCGCCAATCTCGGCGTCTCGCGTATCTATCGAAACCAAGGCGACGGGACCTTTGAAGTCTCCCTCGTGCCCCAAGAAGACGCCAACTCCCTCTGGAACAGCTCCATCCATGCCGCGGATATCAACGGCGACTCCCTGCCTGATCTTATCTCCGCATCCTACGTCTACGGCTCCGAATCCATCTCGCGACGTTGCGAATCGAACAACTCCACGCGGATCTCTTGCAACCCTAAAATGTTCCCACCCGGCAAGAACCGAATCCTCTTGAGCAACGGTGACGGAACCTGGAAAGCCGCCCCCGAGCCCTTGCTCGAATCGATCCGCACCGGATACACGCTCGGTACCCTGGTGACCAACCTCGATCAACGCCATGGTAACGAAGTGTTCTTTGCAAACGATGTTTCGCCAAACAATCTTTTGCTCAGCGAGCCTGCTCCCAAAAAAGAGGACGGTACAAGCGATGCCGCTGCCCGATGGGAACTTGTCGAATCCGCCGCCGCCTCAGGGGTGGCCGTCGATAGTATCGGACGCGCTCAAGCTTGCATGGGGATCTCCTGCGGCGACCAAAACCGCGACGGTCTCTTGGATATCATCGTGACGAACTTCTACAACGAAGTCAGCACGCTCTACCTTCAGACCCTCCCCGGCGTTTTTGTCGATGGAACTCGCCGGTCGAAACTGGGACAACTTACCCTGGACCAATTGAGCTTCGGTAGCCAATTTTCCGATTTGGATAGCGATGGCTGGCTCGATTTCATCGCCGTCAACGGCCATATCGATGACCTTCGCACAGAAAATATTCCTTGGCAAATGCCGACTCAAATACTCAAAAATCAAAACGGTGAGTTTCGCTGGCTTCGCAACCCCTCACCAGGTCCCTACTTCGATGGCAAGTGGATCGGACGTGGCCTCCAATCCCTCGATTACAACGTCGACGGAAAACCCGATCTGGTGGCCACCCACCTGGACCGACCCGCGGCGCTGCTCGAAAATCGAACCCCTAGCACAAACCATTTCGTCCAATGGGAACTCGTCGGTACCCTCAGCGAACGCGACGCGATCGGCGCGGTCCTGCGGGTCGAAGCCGACGACGAATTCTGGGTGACCTCCCTGTGCGACGGCGAAGGATACTTCGGCTCCAACGAACGCTTGATCCATCTGGGCATCGGCAAAAAGACCATACTCACCAAGGTCCGATGCGTGTGGCCCTCGGGCAAAGAGGAAACCGTCGAAGGTCTCGATGCCGACAAACGCTACCGATGGATCGAAGGCCAAGGGGTCCACGAAATTCTCATAAGCCGCGCTCGCTAGTTCCGTTCGTCCGGTTCCGTCGGCCAACCACAGGATCGACCAGACCGACCAGGAAACTACGCCATCCGCTTTCGCAACTGAGTTTGGAGTTCGGTTGCTAACGTCTCAAGTTCGGTCCTGGATTTGGGTTGCAGCTCCTGGTCGGTCGACTGAGGGAGACTCAACAAATTTTGCAACAAGCGTATCTTGCCAAAAAGTTCGCCTTCTTCACGGCCTTCTTGATGCCCTTCTTCACGGCCTTCTTCACGCCCTTCTTCACGCCCTTCTTCACGGCCTTCCTCTCGCCCTTCGCGGCGAGTAGCGTTCAATATCCATTGCTGGTCGCGGATGGCTTTTTCGCGTGTGTCGTACATGGCTTTGTCCTCGGTCTTCTTGGCAATCCGGTCAAGCGAGTCAGTCGCCTTCTCGAACTCTGGCTGGGAGAACAAACTCCCAAGCGTCTGTGCATCGTACTGGTCGGCGTGGAGCAACCAATACAGCCAACGGTCCAGCAGGCTAGCGGTCGCAAGCTCGCTCTCCTGAAGATTATACCATCCAAGCTCGAGGGTGTGAATTTCTAGAGTTTCCACGAGCAAACGCCCCGAATCTCGATCCTCCAGGCGAAACGCATGATGCACCTTGGGATAATCGTCCCAAAGTTGACCAAGAATCATTTTCCGCGAATATATCGCTCCGATGATCGTTTCATGGCCTTGATCGTAGCCAAATTGTTGAGGCACTACCTCAAGAAAACGTCGGAGGATCGACAAACTCTGGTTCGACAAGCTTGGTGATCACGCCCGCTTCGTATCCACGCTTGAGCAACTCACGAACCGCTTGGCGTCCACGGTCGGTAAAGTCCAACGTCCATTCGTTGACGTACATTCCAACAAACGTATCGGCCTTGTCGCGTTCCAAGCCCCGGCCCCACCCAAGCGCATAATCGAGAGCCTTATGGCGATGCTCCAAGCCATGCTTGATGCTCAAGTAAAGGTACTTGTTGACGTCTCGGATGACGTCAGGACCAAGATCCTTACGGATGCCGTTAGCGCCTAGCGGCAAAGGCAGTCCGGTTTGCTCCATCCACCATTTGCCCAGATCGACCACCAAGTGCAAATTCTGGGTTTGGTAAGTCAATTGGCCCTCGTGGATCACTAGCCCCGCATCGATGCTCTTGCCTTGATAGGATCCTTGTTCAACCACGTCGAGTACTTCGTCGAACGGAACGACAACATGCTCGAACTCCTTGAGCCACATCCGGCAGGAGAGATAAGCGGTCGTCAAGGTTCCTGGGACCGCGATCGTCTTGCCACGCAAATCATCGCGCGTCGAAGGTTTCCGCGTGACGATCATCGGGCCGTAGTTGTCCCCCATGCTCGCTCCGCACGAACAGATCATGTATCGATCGCTCAGATAGGCGTAAGCGTGAAGGCTCAGGGCCGTCAGTTCGAGTTCGCCTTGGAAGGCCCGGCGATTGAGCGTTTCGATATCGACCAGCTCATGCTCGAACCGGTAGTGCTGGGTGTCGAAGCAATCCTTGGCCAATCCGTAGAACATGAAGGCATCGTCGGCATCCGGACTGTGGCCGACTCGGATTAGCTTAGCGCCAGGATTTTCAGTGGTCGAAGTCATTTCAAGCAGATCGGCGGAGGTCATAATGATTAGGGCAAAACAAGAATCTGAATCGTACCGGAAACTCGGTCTCTAGGGTAGCAACCGCAATCGGGGTTTCCGATGTAACTTCCCCCAAAAAGCCCCCCGAGCCAACCCCGTGAGCCAACCCCGTGAGCCAACCAGCGCCAGCGGTTGGGCGATTTAACCAAGCCCCCCATCACGCTGCGTCTGGTCCCCAGCAGGTGATTGCTTCCCGCGGTCCAGCCCTATCGAAACGCCTAAGCGGCGCACAGTGACCCCGTGAGCCAACCAGCGCAAGCGGTTGGGCATTTAACCAAGCCCCCCATCACGCTGCGTCTGGTCCCCAGCAGGTGATTGCTTCCCGCGGTCCAGCCCTATCGAAATGCCTTAGCGGCTCACAGTGTCCCCGTGAGCCAACCAGCGCAAGCGGTTGGGCATTTAACCAAGCCCCCCATCACGCTGCGTCTGGGCCCGGGCAGGTGGGTGGATCCGGCTCAGTCTTGTCCGTACAACACATAGTTTATTACGTTCTCGAGTTCGTCCATCGTGTCAATGAACTCACAGTCCCCCCCCTTAGTCCATACTGGCCGTCCTCTCCACCTAGAGAAATCTAATCTCAAATCACGTGTGCAATATGCTTTCAACTGATCCCTAATGACATCCCACAAATCTGATTGGGCGCTGATTACAACATGAACGTGGTTAGTCCTAGCATTCATCGCCCACAGTTTCCAATTTCGAATATTGGTGTGGATTTCAACGGTCGATTTCACAACTTGTCGTTCAGCAACCGACAGCGTAAAAACTGGATGCCGCAGCTGTTTTCTGCACCACTCCTCTAACTTGGGTCTGGGCGGCAGTGATATTTCTGATCGGTTTCTCCACCATTTCTCGGAGCCGGGTAAATGCGTTCCGTACACGGTCCAAGTCATAAAGTACGCCAATGGTCCATTCATGGTCTTCTCCTTTTTTTCGTTATAGCGAAAATTCGAGAAAGAACCCTGTTTTGGCTCAAAAAACTTCTTTCGGATTTTGGCTCTTGATTTGGTTAGACCGTGATATAGCCATCGCCCGCGGCTTGCGCCTAAGCGGCTCACAGTGTCCCCGTGAGCCAACCAGCGCAAGCGGTTGGGCCATTTAACTCAGCCCCTCATCACGCTGCGTCTGGGCCCCAGCAGGCTAGCGATTTCCGGCCGTGCAGCCTAATCGATTCGATGCGGGGTTTATAGCCATCGCCCGCGGCTTGCGCCTAAGCGGCTCACAGTGTCCCCGTGAGCCAACCAGCGCAAGCGGTTGGGCCATTTAACCACGCCCCCCATCACGCTGCGTCTGGTCCCAGGCAGGTCAGCGATTTCCGGCCGTGCAGCCTAATCGATTCGATGCGGGGTTTATAGCCATCGCCCGCGGCT
>Ga0207941_1000251_pt1 | contig 17103 bp, 16 predicted proteins | sample LakMenEpi13Sep12_FD_150695 | JGI IMG/M metagenome (GOLD analysis project Ga0207941, IMG submission 150695) | Freshwater microbial communities from Lake Mendota, WI - 13SEP2012 deep hole epilimnion (SPAdes) | ecosystem: Environmental > Aquatic > Freshwater > Lake > Epilimnion/Euphotic zone ...
TGGAACAATTGGCTATAAGCATCGGCATTGGTTTTGCATCTGTCATTTGGATTGAATTGTACAAACTATTGAAACGAAAAAAAAGCCCTGAATCATCAGAGCTTTTGTAATCTATAGGGTGGAATTTAGATTTCTTCTTTCACATCCGCCTCGGGTGCATTTTTTGCAACAGAGGCAATGCCATTGTCGCGGGCGGCAACTGATTCATACATTTCACTATTGCCAACGATTTGCCCATTCGTTGCTTTTAAATTAAAGTAGAATTTACCGTTCTTAGCTTCCAAACGGTCAAAACGTGCATCCACTTGTGAATTCTTACGAACGGACTCAATACCGTTGTCGCAGGCAGCTTTGGTAGTGTAGCCTTCGCTAGCCAATATAACCTGACCGTTGCCTGCTTTTAGTACAAATTGAAATTCTCCATTTTTTCTTTTACTGATAACAAATGATCCCATATAATTAATTTTTAACGTGATTACTAGTATTTTGGCTAACAATTTAATAATTTTTCAGGTATACTGAACTAATCTACCAAAGAATTTATCAAGAAATAACAGAATCTTAATCTGCAAAATAAGTCTCTCGCCATCCCGATGGTTATCGGGAGCAAAGACGCAAAGGAAAAATTATAAAGTTTGCGTCTTCGCGGCTTTGCGAGAAAATAAAACTCCTCTTAATGAGATAATAAGAACAATAACCCACAAAAAAAGCCTCGAGTTTCCTCGAAGCTTTGCATTTCTGGGTGAAAGACGGGTCTCGAACCCGCGACCTTCGGAACCACAATCCGACGCTCTAACCAACTGAGCTACAATCACCATTTGATTTTGCGAGTGCAAATATAGTGTAAACCTTTGATTTTACAAAGATTTTTAAAATAATTTAAATTAAATCTTCTAAGCTATTGACAGCCACATATCTTTCAACAGTAAATCCTTCTGCAAAGTCAGTTCCGATAAGTCTTCCTAAGTCTTGCGAACGGTATTTTATGCTGTCTAAAAAGTTTTTGGTAGCAATTGGCGTAACCATTTCATCAGAATTTGGATTATAAAATTGTGAATTATATGCCATAATAGCTTCCACTTTTTTATCCATAAACCCGGTAATATCTACTACAAAATCAGGTTTTAAATCTTTCCACTGAATGTAATGATACACCACTTGAGGTCGCCAAGCTTCTTGCTTTTCCCCTTCCAAAACGGTTTCAATTCGTTTTAAACCGGATAAAAAACAAGCATCAGAAACTAATTCTGCTCCTTTTTCGTGATCGATATGGCGGTCTTCAATGGCATTGCATAGCACGATTTTCGGACGGTATTTGCGAATCATTTTTATCACTTCCATCTGATGTTCTTCATCATTTTTGAAAAAACCATCTCGCATTTTTAGGTTTTCACGAAACGAAATGTCTAAAATTTCAGAAGCTTTTGCGGCTTCTTTATAGCGAATTTCAATTGAACCACGTGTACCTAATTCGCCTTCCGTTAAATCGATGATACCGACTTTTCTTCCTAACGAAATTTCTTTGGCTAATGTTCCTGCACAACCTAATTCTACATCATCGGGGTGAGCTCCAAAAGCTAATATGTCTAATTTTAAACTCATTTTATAAAATGGATTTCATGATTTGTGATTTATGTTCGGTTTCAAAAAATTCTTTCTCCGGATTACTTTTTCCGGTAATTCCGCAACCGACATAAATAGTTATTTTATTCTCTTCAACTTCTAAACAACGTAAATTTACAAAAAGATTGGCAGATGCTTCATCTTCATTCCATAAACCTAAATAACCGGCATAGAATTTTCGGTCGTAACCTTCATTTTCGTTTATAAATTGCAGTGCTTTTTCTTTTGGAAAACCACAAACTGCCGGTGTTGGGTGTAATTTTTGAAGCATATTTTTGGTGTTTTCTATCGAATAAACTTCACCGGAAATAATGGTTTTTAAATGAACTAACGAACCGGCTTCCACTGTAAATGGTTCTGTTACTTTTATTGAAAGGGTTTCTTTATGAACGGCATCCAAAATATAATCGGTTACAATTTGTTGTTCGTGAATTTCTTTGGTTGACCATTTTTCAAAACTATTTTTTTGATGGGTTCCGGCCAACGAAACAGTTTCAAAATGATTGTTTTCCACTTTAATCAATTGTTCAGGTGTGGCTCCCATCCAACAACCAATGTGCGGATGAAAAAATAAATACCGAAAAGCTGTTGGATAACGATTGGCTAAACGCAAAAAAGTTTCAATCAAATCAACTTTCTTTTCCATTTCAATTTTTCTGGAAAGAACAACTTTTTCAAAATCGCCATTTTGAATTAAATTTATAGCTTTTTGAACGATATCTTCAAAATGTTTCTTTTCATTCTCTGAATAATTCATCAAAATTTTATCCTGATTTGTAGAATCAAAACTAAATTCCTCTTCCATAATATCTGAACTTTCCGAAGGAATTACAAATTTTTTATCATCATCAAAAGAAGCAAAAACAAATCCGGTTTGACCTTTGAAATCGTAGATAGAATTGTCCTTTTTAAATAATCCATAAATCTTTTTTTGATTCGGAATTAAATACAAAACAAAAGGTAAATTTTGTTCCAACTGCATTTTAACTTTAGACAAAATTGCCATCGTTAAGAAGTCTTTTTAGGTAAAACAATGTTTGACAACTTGCAAAGACAGATTAGTTTTCCTTCTTCATCTTCAATTTTGATTTCCCACAAATGAATACTTCTTCCTTGATGAATGATTTTAGCGGTAGCAAAAACAGTTCCTTCTCGCTTACTACGTAAATGATTGGCTGAAATTTCAATTCCACGCACTTCTTGCTTTTCGGCATTTACAAACAACATCGAAGCAGCACTTCCAACACTTTCTGCCAAGGCAATCGAAGCTCCGCCGTGCAATAATCCCATCGGTTGATGAATGCGTGAATTAACCGGCATTTTGGCTTTTAAAAAATCTTCTCCCACATCAATGAACTCAATTTCAAGGGTTTCCATCAAGGTATTTTTACTGAATTCATTACAATTTTGAAGAATTTTGGCTTTATCTAAAGTCATCTTATTTATTTTTTGGTAAAAATAAAGATTTTTAGATGGTGCATAAACTAAAATCCTATTAAATTCGTTTACTAATTTGATTTTGCTATTTCAATTTAATGGTTAATTTTACCAAAAATCAGGCTCATGCGTAATTTACTTTTTCTATTTTTTATCATTTCTGCCATTTCACTCACTTCTTGTCGAAATGATTTTGAATTTAAACCTAGTTCAGGCGGATTAGAATTTTCAAGAGATACCGTTTATTTTGACACTGTTTTTAGTAATATAGGTTCAAGTACATATACATTAAAAGTGTATAACCGCTCTAACGTAGACATTAGCATTCCCTCCATCCGTTTAGGAAAAGGATTAGATTCTAAATACCGCATGACAGTTGATGGTATGGTGGGCAATAATCGTATTTTTGAAAATGTAGAAATGCTGGCTAAAGACAGTATGTATATTTTTATTGAAACGACAGTTGATATTGCAGAAGCGAATCCGACCGATTTTTTATATACCGATCAAATTGAATTTGGTTCCGGTTCAACACTGCAAAAAGTGGAATTGGTTACGTTAATTCAAGATGCTTATTTTCTATATCCACAACGTTTTGATGATGGATCGTATGAAAATATAAACATTGGTGGAACTCCACAGCGTGGCTTTATTTTAGATGAAAACGACCCGATTAACGGTAATGAATATATTTGGAATAATTCAAAACCCTATGTCATTTATGGTTATGCAGCCGTTCCTGCCAACAAAACATTGGTTGTTGAAGCTGGGGCCAGAATTCATTTTCATGCGGAATCAAGTTTGATAATTGGTGACCAAGGTAGTATAAAAGTCAATGGAGGAATTTCTAATAATCCTGATAATCCATTAGAAAGTCATGTCATTTTTCAAGGCGACAGATTAGAACCTTTATATGAAGATGTTCCTGGACAATGGGGAGCAATATGGTTGACACAAGGAAGTAAGAACAATGAGTTTACAAATTGTATTATTAAAAACGGTGTAGTTGGACTTTTAATCGACGGAAACACAGGTTTAACAAATCCTGAAGCTGATGTTAAATTAAGGAACGTGCAAATTTACGATCATTCTAATTTTGGAATTTTAGCCAGAACAGCTTACATTAAAGCTGAAAATGTAGTGATAAACAGTGCCGGACAATTTGCTTTGGCATGTACTTATGGAGGAAAATATAATTTTAATCATTCTACTTTTAACAACAATTGGACAAGTTCGAGACAGCTTTCTGTTTATTTGAATAATTATTTTGAAGGAGCAGAACCTGAAATTTTACCGATAGAAGAGGCTACTTTTACCAATTGCATTATTTATGGTTCAAACCAAATTCAAATGTTGATTGATAAAAGAGGAGAAGGTACATTTAATTATAAATTTGACCATTGTTTGATTAAGTTTAACAATGTTAATAACGTTTATACAAATAATGATTTGTATCAATTTACAAATCCTGAGAGATATGTAAATTGCATAATCGCTACAAATAATTCGGTGGCGAATCCTAAATTTTTGAATGTTATAAAAAATAAATTAAATATTGGTAATGATTCCGCAGCAAAAGGAAATGCTAATCCTCTTTTTGCTATTGACACTGAAGATATTCTTGGAATTCAACGACTTAGCCCTTATGATATGGGAGCTTATAATTATTCAATTTTTGAAGAAGATTAAAAAATGATTCTATCAACAATTCAGTTAGTATTTTGTTTACAAAAACAAATTTAATCTCCTTTGTTGATTGAACTTTTCGAATTACCTTTGTGGCTACACAACTAATTCGACACCCACCATGATTCATTTCTTCGGAAACGAAAGTACTACTGTTTTTGCCGTTCAATCGCAAAACGAACTTTCGGCTCAGGACATCGCAAAATTAAACTGGCTTTTTGGCAATACAAATAAAATAGAAAAATCCGTCCTTACGGATTTTTTTGTTGGACCACGTGCCGCAATGGTCACCCCTTGGAGTACCAATGCTGTGGAAATCACTCAAAACATGGGAATTCAAGGCATTATTAGAATTGAAGAATTTCATAAAGTAGAAAGCAATCATTCCGACTTTGATCCGATGTTATCTCAAAAATATACGGAATTACATCAGGAAATTTTCACCATCAACATTCAACCCGAATCCATCAAAGAAATTGAAGATATTGCAGCTTACAACAAGCAAGAAGGGTTGGCATTGAGTGAAGAAGAAGTCAATTATTTGAATACATTAGCTATCAAACTCAAACGCAATTTAACTGATTCCGAAGTTTTTGGTTTTTCTCAAGTGAATTCAGAACATTGTCGACACAAAATTTTCAACGGAACATTTGTAATTGATGGTATAGAAAAACCTTCTTCCCTATTTAAATTAATCAAAAAAACAGCTGCCGAAAATCATAACGATATTGTTTCAGCATACAAAGATAATGTTGCATTTATCAAAGGACCAACTGTAGAACAATTTGCTCCAAAAAGTGCCGATAAACCTGATTTTTATCAAACCAAATCTTTCGATTCGGTTATTTCTATCAAAGCTGAAACGCATAATTTTCCAACAACGGTTGAACCTTTCAATGGTGCCGCTACCGGTTCAGGTGGAGAAATAAGAGACCGTTTGGCGGGCGGACAAGGTTCGCTACCGCTTGGCGGAACTGCAGTTTACATGACTTCCTATTCGCGTTTGGAAGAAAATCGACCGTGGGAAAATGCCATGAACGAACGCGAATGGTTGTATCAAACACCGATGGATATTTTAATCAAAGCATCCAACGGAGCTTCTGATTTTGGAAATAAATTTGGTCAGCCTTTAATTACGGGTTCGGTGCTAACATTCGAACATCAAGAAAATAACTCCGACAGCGTTCAAAACTCTGTCGGAGTTGATGATTCCCGCAAACTTGGTTATGACAAAGTAATCATGCTTGCGGGTGGAATTGGCTACGGAAAAGCTGAACAAGCTCAAAAAAACGAACCAAAAGTAGGTGACAAAATTGTCATCCTAGGTGGTGAAAATTACAGAATCGGAATGGGCGGTGCAGCTGTTTCATCAGCCGAAACCGGTGCTTTTGGTTCAGGAATTGAATTAAACGCCATCCAACGTTCTAATCCTGAAATGCAAAAAAGAGCAGCCAATGCTATTCGAGGCTTGGTAGAAAGTGATGAAAACCCAATTGTTTCCATTCACGATCACGGGGCAGGCGGACACTTAAATTGTTTATCAGAATTAGTAGAAGCGACCGGTGGATTAATCGATTTAGATAAATTGCCTGTTGGCGACCCTACCCTTTCTGCCAAAGAAATTATTGGTAACGAAAGTCAGGAACGCATGGGATTGGTAATTGGCCAAAAAGATATTGACATACTACATCGAATTGCGGATAGAGAACGTTCCCCGATGTATGAAGTAGGAGATGTAACCGGAGACCATCGTTTCACGTTTAAATCAAAATCAACTGGAGCTAAACCGATGGATTTTGAATTGGCTGACATGTTTGGAAGTTCTCCCAAAGTAATAATGAATGACACTACGATAGAAAGAAATTATACCGAAATAAACTATCAAGAATCTGAATTTACAACCTATTTAGAACAAGTTCTTCAACTCGAAGCTGTTGCTTGTAAAGATTGGTTAACCAACAAAGTTGATCGTTGCGTAGGAGGAAAAGTGGCCAAACAACAATGTGCAGGACCACTACAATTACCCTTAAACAATGTCGGTGTAATGGCGTTGGATTACAAAGGAAAAGAAGGAATTGCCACTACCATTGGACACTCCCCTATCTCGGCCTTAATCGATCCAAAAGCCGGAAGTAGAAACGCCATTGGCGAAGCTTTATCCAACATCGTTTTTGCTCCCTTGAAAGACGGCTTAAAAAGTGTTTCGTTATCAGCAAACTGGATGTGGGCTTGCAAAAACGAAGGTGAAGATGCTCGTTTATATGAAGCCGTAGAAGCTTGTTCGGATTTTGCAATCGAATTAGGAATCAACATACCAACCGGAAAAGATTCGCTTTCCATGAAGCAAAAATATGCCGATACCGAAGTAATTGCTCCGGGAACTGTAATTATTTCTGCTGCCGGAAATTGCAACGATATTACTAAAGTAGTGGAACCGGTTTTCCAAAAAGAAGCAGGTTCAATTTACTATATTAATTTGTCTCAAGACGAATTCAAATTAGGTGGTTCTTCATTTGCACAAGTTAGAAATGCTATTGGTAAAGAAACTCCAACCATTAAAAATACTACTTTTTTCAAAAAGGCATTTAATGTAATTCAGGAATTAATTAAAAATGATGAAATTGCTGCCGGTCATGATATTGGTAGTGGCGGATTGATTACCACTTTATTAGAAATGTGTTTTGCCGATAATCAACTGGGGGCTAAACTTGATTTTACTGCTTTCAATCAAAAAGACATATTAAAAATTCTATTTGCAGAAAATATTGGAATAGTACTTCAAGCAAAAGATGATATCCTTTTTGAATCCTTTTTAAAGGAAGAATATATTGAGTTTTTCAAGTTAGGTAAAGTCGTTGAGAATAATTGGTTAGAAGTAGTAAACTGGAAATTAGACATTTCTAAATACAGAGACGATTGGTTCAAAACATCCTATTTATTAGACCAAAAACAAACCAAAAACGGAAAAGCAGCAGCAAGATTTGCAAATTATAAAATGCAACCTTTAGCCTATTCATTTCCCACTCATTTCACAGGTCAAAAACCAAGTATTGACGATTCAAAACCTCGCCCAAAAGCCGCTATTATTCGTGAAAAAGGAAGTAATTCTGAACGCGAAATGGCAAACGCCATGTTTATGGCCGGTTTTGATGTGAAAGATGTACATATGACCGACTTAATTTCCGGACGGGAAAACTTAGAAGAAATCCAATTTATTGGAGCCGTAGGTGGTTTTTCAAATTCAGATGTTTTGGGTTCTGCTAAAGGTTGGGCGGGAGCCTTTTTATACAACGAAAAAGCAAAAACAGCATTAGATAATTTCTTCAAACGAGAAGACACTCTTTCGGTCGGAATTTGTAATGGTTGCCAATTGTTTATGGAATTAGAAGTCATCAATCCGGAACACGAAATTCACGGAAAAATGCACCACAACGATAGCCAAAAACATGAAAGTATTTTTACTTCCGTAAAAGTTCAGGAAAATAATTCCGTGATGCTTAAAACATTAGCCGGAACAACATTAGGCGTTTGGGTTTCGCATGGTGAAGGAAAATTTAAATTGCCTTATAAAGAAAGTCAATATAATATTGTGGCCAAATACGGTTATGAAAATTATCCTACTAATCCGAATGGATCAGATTATAATACTGCCATGCTGTGCGACAAAACCGGTCGTCATTTAGTGATGATGCCACATATTGAACGTTCCACTTTCCCTTGGAATTGGGCTCATTATCCAAAAGATAGTAACGATGAAGTTTCACCTTGGCTAGAAGCATTTGTGAATGCTCGTTTGTGGATTGAAACCATAAAATAATTACATCTTAACATCATAATCAAGGAGTTGACAAAAATTAACTCCTTTTTTTTGCGGAATTCGTTTGAATATATTTGTTTTTTTTCTAATTTGCAGAAAATTCATTTCAAAAATGACAAAAATCACCCGTCTTTTCGACTTTCCATACTATCAAATTGAAAGAAACAACATTCCTGATTGTTTTGTCACAAAATATAATGGTGAATGGGTAAAAACTTCAACCCAAGAATATATAGATAAATCAAATACTATCTCGCGGGCTTTATTGCGATTAGGTGTTAATAAAAATGATAAAATTGCTATCATCACTTCTGCCAACAGAACTGAATGGAACATCATGGATATTGGTATTCTTCAAGTAGGTGCACAAACTGTTCCAATCTATCCAACTATCGCTCCGGAAGATTACCAATATATCTTAAATCATTCTGAATCAAAGTTTTGTTTTGTCTCAGATAAAGTTGTTTTTGATAAATTAAACAGCATAAAACAAAACGTTCCCTCATTACTGAAAATCTTCTCATTCGATGAAATCGAAGGATGTAACAATTGGAAAGAACTGCTGGAATTAGGTGCCGATACAACTAACCAAGATGTTGTAGAAGACCGAAAAAACAACGTCAAACCAGAAGAATTAGCCACCATCATTTACACTTCAGGAACGACAGGAAGACCAAAAGGAGTTATGCTTTCTCACAATAACATCGTTTCAAATGTTTTGGATAGTGCTCCCCGTATTCCGTTTAAAGAAGGAACTAGTAGAGCATTGAGTTTTCTACCCATTTGCCATATTTTCGAACGGGTTATCTTATACATCTATCAATACTATTCCGTATCCGTTTATTTTGCGGAAAGTATTGATAAATTAACTGTGAATCTTAAAGAAGTTCATCCTAATGTAATGACGGTTGTTCCACGACTTTTAGAAAAAGTTTATGACAGCATCTATGCTAAAGGAACCGATTTAAAAGGAATAAAAAAACTACTCTTTTTCTGGGCAATAACGCTCGGATTAAAATATAAACCCTACGGTGAAAATGGTTGGTTTTACGAAAAACAACTTGCTATTGCCCGAAAACTAATTTTCAGTAAATGGAAAGAAGGATTAGGTGGTAATTTAGAAGTCATGGTTTGCGGAAGTGCAGCCTTACAACACCGTTTATCCCGCATTTTTGCAGCAGCCAATATTCCGGTTATGGAAGGATACGGACTTACCGAAACATCGCCGGTTATTAGTGTAAATGATATGCGAAATGGACTATTCCGTGTAGGTACCGTTGGAAAACTGATTAAAAATGTTGATGTGAAAATTGCTGAAGATGGTGAAATTCTATGCAAAGGACCTAACGTTATGATGGGTTACTACAAAGATGAAACCTTAACGAATGAAGTTATTAAAGAGGGCTATTTTCACACCGGAGATATTGGTGAATTTGACGCTGATGGTTTCCTTAAAATCACCGACCGTAAAAAAGAAATGTTTAAAACTTCCGGTGGTAAATATATAGCACCACAACTTATTGAAAACCGCATGAAACAATCCTTTTTTATGGAGCAGGTGATGGTCATTGGTGATGGCGAAAAAATGCCGGCTGCCTTTATTCAACCAAACTTTGGCTTCGTTCGTGAATGGGCTCATCGTCATGGTTTTGAAATTACAGGAACAAATGAAGAGCTTATTGCAAATCCAAAAGTAATTGAACGGTTCCTACAAGAAGTTGACCATGCCAATGAAAAATTTGGGAATTGGGAAAAAGTGAAACGCTTTGAACTCACTCCCGATATTTGGTCCATTGAAGCCGGACATCTTACGCCAACCTTAAAACTACGTCGTAAGATTGTGAAAGAAAAGTACCAACATTTGTACGACAAAATATATAATTCTTAATTTTTTATTCTTTTATTTAACAGTTGTTCAATCTTTTTTATAAATTTATAGTTCTAACCAAAAACATTTATTTATGAAAATGAAAAACTTTTTAGTAGCAGGAATCGTTGGCGGATTTGTCGACTTCCTTCTAGGATGGGTATTCTATGGCATGTTATTCAGTGACCTTTACCCTGAAGGAGAAAACATGAACTTGGGCTTCATTGCTTTGGGTTGCCTTACGTATGGACTCTTCATGGCTTATATTTTTACTAAATGGGCAGGAATCAAACATGCTTCTACCGGAGCAAAAGCAGGAGCAGTTATTGGATTTTTCTATGCGTTATCCATGAATTTCTACATGTATTCTTCTAGGGAAGTAAACTATCAAAATATTGTAATTGATGTTGCCATTACTATCATCATCAGTGCTGCTGTAGGAGCAGTTATTGCTATGGTGAATGACAAATTAAAATAATAAACATACCATTGTTTACCAAAAAACTCCCGTAATGGGAGTTTTTTCATTTAAAGTTATTCAATTGACTTTGTGATTCCAATTAAGTAAAAATCCAAATTTATTTTAGCATCAAATTATAAAAATTATAGTTTAACAAATTCAACCCGTCTGTTTTTTGCTTTGTTAAGTCCGGTATCGTTTGTAGATACAGGTTGACTTTCTCCTTTTCCATCCGTTTCCATTCGAGAAGAATCTATACTAAACGATTTAGTAAGCTCTGTTTTAACTGAAATTGCTCTGCGTTTAGACAAGTCTAGGTTGCTGTTGTCATCACCGTCACTGTCTGTATGACCGATGATTTTAATTTTAACGGTTGGATTATCTTTTAACACCTGAGCAATCTCTTTGATTGTAGCATAAGATTCCAGTTTAATTTTATCTGAATTAACATCAAATTGAATACCATAACTCACTAATTTACCTTCTTTGATTAATTTGCTTCTAATATCGGGCAAACCTGCTGCGATACGAAAATTAGTAATCAATGGATTAATTTCATCAGAAGTTTGAATTCTGAATATATTATAAATATAACCTTCTATTAAACCTCTGGGCAAATCCATTACTTTTTTATCATTGGCATACATTCGGATGCGTTGTTTTTGAAACCAAAATGCCACATGGTATTTTTCACCTGTCTTGAACATAAAGGTAGAATTACCATTGTCTTTATATCCCTCGTTGCTCTCAGACCAATTGGTCCAATTGATGTTTTCATAATCAGCTGTCATGCTGGTTCCTGCTTTTCCGGGGATAGCACCACCTTCGTCCGGGTTGTTTAAAGAACCCGAAACAATAAGAAACTGCATATTAAATAAATAATCTACTCCATCAATCGTTGTGGAAGGAATCAAATCAAACTCAATTGTAAAATTTTCTGTAAACTTCTCTTTAGCCTCCGGAATGTAATATCCTCCCCCTAACAATTGAAACCATCGGCCGGGAAAATTACTGATCGTCACTATTTCACCACTGCTGTTCGTATTCCATTGTACGGGAAAATCCCCTACGCTTTCGTTGGTGAAATCATCGTAAAAAACAACCTTTTCACCCGGAATAAAGTCAAACTTAGAAGTGACTACATTTTCACTTGTTTTTGCTTCCTGAGCCATGAGCAAGGGCACAAAAACAAACCCCATAAAAAGGTTAATTAATACGGTTTGAACACTCGTTTTTTTCATGTTTTTATAGTTATAAATGAATATTCACTGTACTCCTTAAATCAGATAGTGATTACTCAACTAAGTGACTTGGCTTTTTGAAGAATACCAAGTATATTGAAACAATTGGTTTTCATCAAACTGAAAAACCTATTTTGAAATCAACTTTTTACATCCCAATTTTTTCATGAAGACGGAAAAAATTGCCACCTTAAATTTACGACTATTTGATGAATTAGAAGTGGATTATTCCTTGTTTTTTAATGTGAAAAACAATTCATTTGCTCCCTTTGGTTTGGGAGACATAAAAATAAAAAATACTATCGGCTGACTTATTTAGTTGCTGCTGCCCTATCCCAATCCTTTCGGGTCATGGTGTAAAGGGTTTCGGTGTCCAGCATAAAAACAGTTACCTGTTTATCACTCAGTACAATGTGTTTATTCCATTCTACAAAATCTTTGTATAACAAGAGTGAACAAATATCTGTGGCATCAATGAAGTCACTAATTACGTTGGTGTGTGTCGTTTCAATCAGCTTGTTCTTTTTGTTACCAGATTTTGCTTGTAAACGAATCAAGGAATGATGAAACTTTTCTTCGGAGACAAACTTATTGCTGTTATTGTAATGTAAAAGGTAATCATTACCTAAGGTGATCTCCCCTTTCTTTTTTGAGGCCGTTATCACATACACTTTTCGTTCATTTTTACTGAACACGGGTATGTAACTCATAGCCGTTTCATCATAAAACTTATAAAAACCGCTAATGTTTGCTTTAACCCTTTTCTTTGCATTTTGACGCATTTCTATTAATATTTTCTCTAAGGGTTCTGTGGTTCTGTTGCGAGTGTCAATGTGCAAGGGCTTTTTAGTAGGCAAATTTTCAAACTCATAGCGAACCAATATCTGAGACGTATCACGTCCGTAAAAGATAGTAATTACATTGCCTTGGTCATTGAAATAAGACAAGTATCCGGCTAAACTATCTTGCTTTGATTTGAATCGTTCCAGAAAGTCATCTACGCCATACCACGCGGCTTTCTCCAAACGGTATAGTTTCTTTCCTTCTTCTAACACCTTATCCGTTTCATTGTTTTGGGAAAAGCCCAATAAGGTTAAAAGTAAAACAAACGGTAATACTCCTTTTTTTAACTTCATAGCCTATTAAAAAAAACGTTAAGGGTCAATAATTTATTAAAACAAATGCTATTTTCTACTCCAACATACTGTCCATAATTTGGTATGATATGGTAACCATTCCGTTTATAAAGTGCGATAGCTTCCGGTTGCTTGAGTCCTGTTTCTAACACACATTCTTTGTAACCCAACTCTTTGCACCAGGCTTCCAACTCTACTAATACCTGCGAAGCAATTCCTTTTCCACGTTGAAATAAAGGAACAAACATCCGCTTTACTTCCATTGTCTCTGCATTGTATTCTTTAACGGCACCGCAACCCACGGGCAATTGGTTTATATAACCAACTACTACATGATTTATTGTATCTATTCCGTTAAACTGAGCATAAAACGAATGCTCTTCACCATCTCTGATTTTCAAATCTTTGTCTAACTCAACCACCAAGGCTTTAAAGTCCAGGTCGTTTGAAGTAGTTCGTTTTAATACAAGTGTGGACATAACTAAATTACTCTTTAATAAACTTGCTGTTGAAACCGCTAAAGGATTTCTGCCATTGAATGCACGGTGCTTAAGCAAGACAAAACACGGAAAACAAACCAATTAACATCACTATCTTTTTCATACTGCAAAGGAAGGTAACTTATTTCAATTATTTTTACTTTTGTTTTTGGCTGTATTCCGCTTATATAGTAAAAATGAGCACCCTTTGTGAGAGCAAATATAAAATAAGATTTAAGGTAAACATCATTCTTTTTGGTAGAAATAACAATTTAATGATTTAAAATCAAAACGATTTGGGTCGATTTTGAGCTAAAAAAATAGTTGTTTTTTACTCCTTTTCGGAAATAGGTGCCGATTCGGTTTAGTACACTCTTATTACACTAGTAGTACTTAGGTAGTATAGTAGTGCTACTTCAAAATTGAAGTAGGGTTATTTGTTTTTTGATTTTTTTAGTTCTTTTAACTTTTTGATTATGCTAAAGTTGATTTAATAAAAAAGTTATTGCCACGAATTGGGGAAACTTCGTAGAGCTAAAAAACGTAAATTTCTAATTAGTTTTTAGTAGTATGAGCTTTTTTATATTCGTCAAACTCTTCTTGATTCAAAAAATTAGTTTCTTGCCTAAAACAAAATACCATTTTCCATTGTCTTTAATGTAAGTCTCTGCTCTAATGACTTTAAAATGTAAATCTCCTTCAGTTGTTGAAAAAACCACATCAGCAACTTTAGTTTTTATAGCCGTTTGACCATTGAAGATTCTCCCACTGCTACCGAATCCTTTCGTGAGGTTTTTTAAATTATTCTTGTTCACGGTTTTTAATTTCCTTTTCAATTTGTCCTAAACGAATCAAAATTGGAAGTAAAGTTATAAAACTACCACTCGCTACTGCAATTAGTGCAAAGTTTTCACTTTTGGCAGCAAGAAAAACCAAAATTCCACAAGCAATAAGCATTACAAGTCCCAATCCTGTTAAAACTCCTTTTGTTTTCTTTTTTTCAATGTTAAGCTCGTTTAAAGTTAGTTCTGTTAGTTTTTTGTTCATTGTCATATTTATAACGTAATTTTTATTTGGAATTTCTGCAAACGGTTAGTTTATAAAATTAGGCGATTTCGAAGCATGAAACTTTAGGTTAAGCAGAAAATTTGATACGAGCCAAAAGCTTAATTTTAGCACTAAACCCGCCATTTCATAAATATATTGTTGCCGGTTAGGTTTTTATTTTTCTTTTAGAATTTTTTTTAAAGTATAAATATTATATAAACAAAAAACATCTAATATTATAAAACTTAAACTAAAAACTATTTTGTCATTAATTAAATAATTTATTAATAAAAATAAAACAGGAAGTAAAATGCACGCAATTAGCAATCCTATGTAAAGTGATAAATAAAAGTTTAACTCTTTTTTTGTTTTGTTAGAATATTGATTTTTAAGCATATATTAAGTTTTTTAAAATTGTTATTTTTCAATTTTTAGACAATAATCAACTGTTAGAGAAGTATATTAATCTTGAATATTTTATTGAATTACATTAATTTATTTACGTTGAGTAAATTTACAATTTTTTGTTATTAATTTTTAAATTATAAAATTCTTTTCATTTTTATTATTATTCTTTAGAATCATTCATTTTCAATTTTTACAATATCGATATCCATTCAATTCTAGTTTTTTTAATGTTTTTATTTTTTAAATATTTCATTTTTTGTTATTTGGTCAGAAATGGCTTTAATATTTCGATATTAACTTATTCCTAATATTATTTAAAGAAGGTTATTACTACGTTTTGCTTAACCTGAACGCCGCCAACAGTTCGTCTAAAAACCTAAATTTCTAATCAAACTCATAGTAATAGAGGCAAATATAATATTTTTTGGCAATGACAAAATGCTAAATTAAAAACTGTGGTTTTAGAATGGTAGAGGAAAAGAGGAAACTAAATCCTCTTGTTCCCGATAGCTAAGATTTTCACCCGAGCGAGGTGAGTTAATTACTATCAGTAGCATTCCACACGAAGCGATTGACTTCGTCGAATTTCATTTCGCGAGAGCGAGGGATAATCACCATAAATTTGTCATTCTCCCGAGACTTCGAGAAAGGAGGAATCTCAGCAAACAGGAGCAAATAATGAGATTCCTCTCTCGTCCCAAAAGACGAGACGGAATGACAAGTAAACCCTTAACTTAATGACATTGGACGAGCACCATTTGGGGAGGAATTTCTATTGTAGTTATCCGAATTGCAAATGCTACAATCTTTGTTCTAATTTAAGAAGGGAGAGCAGGATTTCTATTTTAGTTATCCGCATTACAATTGCTACATTCTTTGTTGTAATTTAAGAAGGTACTCGTCACAGACGAGCACCAGTTGGGTATATTTTTCAGTCATATTTAAATGCTACTAATACTATTTAACTTTGGAAATAGCCATTTTAATTGCAAGTCCTGTCAGAACACTTGCCATAAACCATTTTTGTGCTTTTACCCAAGATGGATTTTTGGCAAAAAATACTGCTGCTTTCGATGCTGTTAGTACAATAATAAAATTGATACTGAAACTAACAAAAACTTGAGTAGCTCCGAGTTGTAAACTCTGTATCATAATTGAACCGTATTCAGGTTTTATGAACTGTGGAAAAAATGACAAATAAAACAAAGCAACTTTTGGGTTGAGTACGTTGGTTAGAAATCCAATAATGAACAGCTTTCTTGGTTTGTCATTCGGCAAATCTGTTTTTGTATCAAAGATATTTTTACTGTTTGGTTTGATGGCTTGGTATGCCAAGTATAAAAGATAAAAAACACCCATTGTTTTCAATAACGTATAAGCAAACGGTACTGCAAAAAGTACCGCAGTAAGTCCGAAAGAAACCATAATTATATGGAACAGAAAGCCACAAATCACTCCTATAAGTGAAATTAACCCTGCTTTTTTTCCTTGTGTTATAGTACGAGAAATTAAGTAAATCATATTTGGCCCTGGACTAACAACAAGAACCAATGCTGCTAATGCGAAAAGTAGAATGTCATTAAATGGTATCATATTTTTTCTTTTTTTAGTATCAACAATGTTTGTCGGTTCAATGATCACCAACTACCTTACAGTCGCATATTCTGAATGTTTATACAACCTATTTGGTACAAAAACACTCTTTTTTTTCTCCTTTCTATTTCCAAAAATACTATAATTTTCAATATACGTTGTCAAAGTTCAAAACGCTTACAAAGTTGTTGTTTTCAATTTTATTGCACCGAAGTCGGGACTTCGGAGAGCCTTTAGATTTGTTCATTGAAAATTTCGTAATTTTAATAACAACCAAAACTGACAAAGTGAACCATTCGGAGAGCAAAG
>Ga0207941_1000252_pt1 | contig 17069 bp, 11 predicted proteins | sample LakMenEpi13Sep12_FD_150695 | JGI IMG/M metagenome (GOLD analysis project Ga0207941, IMG submission 150695) | Freshwater microbial communities from Lake Mendota, WI - 13SEP2012 deep hole epilimnion (SPAdes) | ecosystem: Environmental > Aquatic > Freshwater > Lake > Epilimnion/Euphotic zone ...
CACCAGCCTTTTCCCCTCGTGACGAGATTCCTTTTATGGTTTGGACGATCCTTCAAGTCAGCTTTCGACGATTGAAAAACAATCGCTCGGAATTGCTACTGACTTTCCTCGTCCCGATCCTTTTTTTCAGCATCTTCGCGCTGATCTTCGGGTCCCGAGGCACCTCGGGGACCTCGATTCCAAAGATCAAGATCGCTCTTTCGGACCAAAACCCCTCGGAGGTCTCGCGACGCGCGATCGAGCTGCTGCGGGAACAGACCTCGCTGCGGATCACCGATGCCCACACGGCCCTTCTCCATGCCGACTCGGTCGAACACGAATTGGCTCAACTCGTCGAACCGAGCCTAGCCGAGGACCTGGTCCGACGCGGCTCGGTCTCGGCTGCCGTCGTCTTCTCTGCGCCGACGGCCCAAAGCGCCTTCCCGACAATCCAACTGCTCTCGGATTCCTACGATCAAGTCTCCGGGCAGGTCCTCTCGGCATTGGTTCAGAAATCGGTCATGACTGCCTTTGCAGAAGAGCAGCGCAAGCAAGTCCCTGCCGCACCGATAAGGTCGGTAGCCTACGCACCCTCAAGCAATCCTTTTCCATCGACCGAACTTCCGACGATCCAGAGTGTCGATATTCTTGGGAGCAAAAAAACCAACCCGGTCATCGCGATGTATGCGGCCGGGATTGCGGTGATGTTCCTGCTTTTCTCGGCCACGACAGCCAGCGGCTCATTGCTCGAGGAACGCGAAAACTCCACCCTCGATCGATTGCTCTGCAGTCGACTGAGCATGGACCAATTGTTGCTCGGAAAATGGGCGTATTTGACCATCGTTGGAATTGTCCAAATGGTCTTCATGTTCTCCTGGGGTGCTTTGGTCTTCGGTATCGATCTTTTCAACCACCTCGAAGGATTCTTTGCGATGACTCTCGTAACGGCAGGCGCCTCGTCGAGCTTCGCGCTGCTCTTGGCCTCGATGTGCAAATCCCGAACGCAATTGAGTTGGATTTCGACGATCGTGATCCTGAGCATGTCGGCCCTGGGCGGGAGTATGGTCCCTCGCTACTTGATGAGCGAGTCGATGCAACGCGCCGGGATGCTGACCTTCAACGCCTGGGCCTTGGAAGGTTACAACAAGATCTTCTGGCGCGATTTGCAACTCCATGACATCGAACTCGAGCTCGGTGTCCTGACCCTGTGCGGCTTTTGCTTTATCGTCGGCGCTAGGCTCTTTGCTATCCGCTGGGAACGCTCATGAGCTTGATGTCCCAGGCTCCCTTGGACCCCGACCGCCTTCTTCGCCACGATGCGACCCGACTGGCTCGCCAATGGGCCAGGCTCCAACGCGTCGATCCTAACCGCTTGCCTCTCGATAAGCAGCGATGGCAATCGGCGCTCGATGCGGCCTACAACCGATTCGAAAAACGAATCCAAACAACCTATTCGATCGACTACGATCCGGACCTGCCGATCTACAACCATCGCGAGGAAATTCTCGAACTCCTTGCCAACCGCCAAACCCTCATCGTCTGCGGCGAAACCGGATCGGGCAAAAGCACCCAACTGCCAAAACTCTGCCTTCAAGCCGGATTGTTTCGCCACGGTTGGATCGGTCACACCCAACCGCGACGCTTGGCCGCAAGGTCCATCGCCAATCGCCTCGCCGAAGAACTCGATACCCAACTCGGACAAGTCGTCGGCTTTAAAATCCGCTTCCAAGACCGAACCGAAGAGTCCTCGCTGGTCAAGCTCATGACCGACGGAATCCTGCTGGCCGAGATCCAACGCGACCCGCTCCTGGAAGCTTATGATTGCATCATCGTCGACGAAGCCCACGAGCGATCGATCCAAATCGATATGCTCATGGCCTACCTCGCCGACCTTGTCCACCGACGCCCCGAACTGCGCCTGATTATCACCAGCGCGACGATCGATGCTGAAAGGTTCTCCGAACACTTTCACGACTCGCTCGGACCGGCTCCAATCCTTTCGATCCAAGGACGTAGCTATCCGGTCGAGGTCCGCTACCGCGGTATCCAAAGCCTTTCGGATACCCCTATGGTCGAATCGGACCACTCGCTCCTAGAACGACTCTGCAGTGCCGTCGATGAACTCTTCAGCGAAGGACGCGGAGATATCCTCGCCTTTTTCCCCACCGAACGGGATATACGCGATGCGAGCAAACGACTCCGCGGCCATTTGACCCAACGCGGCCTGCACGACTCGGTCGAGGTGCTCCCACTCTACGCTCGACTCACCGAAGCCGAACAGCAACGGATCTTCCAACCCCATCGCCAAACCCGAATCGTACTTGCGACCAACGTCGCGGAATCCTCGCTGACCGTCCCGGGCATCCGCTATGTGATCGATACCGGTACTGCAAGAGTCTCTCGCTATGCTCCGCGAAGCCGAGTCCAACGCTTGCCCATCGAACCGATCTGCCAAGCATCAGCCAACCAACGCAGCGGTCGATGCGGTCGATTGGGACCCGGCATCGCAATCCGTTTGTTCGACGAACAAGACTACCTCTCGCGCAGCGGTTTCGCACAACCCGAAATCATGCGATGCGATCTGGCCGCAACCATCCTGCACGCCAAGTCCCTGAAAATCGATGACATCGAATCGCTCGCGTGGCTCGACCCACCACGCCCCGATAGCACCCGAGAAGGCCTTCAAACCCTCCGCGAAATCGAAGCCATCGATCAAGACGGAAGCCTCACGCAGATCGGTCGAACCCTAGCCAACTGGCCCGTCTCGCCTCGCACCGGTCGGATGCTCCTGGCTGCCCACGACAACGGCTGCCTCCACGAAATGCTCATCATCGCCTCGGCCCTTGAAACCCAAGACCCCCGCGTTCGCCCACCCGAATTCCAACAAGCCGCAGATGCCGCCCATCTGCGATTCCGCGACCCCCAAAGCGATTTCCTGACGCTCCTGCGGATCTGGGATTTCTACCAAAATCTCCGCGAAAAACTCGGTCGAAGCCGACTGGAAAAAGCCTGCCGCGATGCCTTCCTGTCCATGACCCGCCTCCGCGAGTGGGGGGATATCCATCGACAACTCATGGAACAGTGCCGAGAAGCCGGCCTGTCGATCCAATCCCGACGCATCCCCATCCGCGATCCAGACGCGACTCCTGCGAACGCCTCCCAAAACCCCTCGGCTCCCCGCGATCGATTCGCCGACGGATACGCAGAGCTCCATCAAGCCATCCTCGCAGGTCTCCCCTCCGGTGTGGCCATGCTCGACGACAAAGGGAAATACCGAGGGGGCTCGAACATGGAACTGCTCCTGTGGCCAGGATCGTGCCTCAAAGGCTCCAACGCCAAATGGATCGTCTGCTCGGAAATCGTCGAAACCCACGACCGCTTCGCGCGGACCAACGCTCGGATCGATCCGGTTTGGATCGAAAAAGTCCTCGGACACTGCCTGAAGTACTCCTACGATGAACCCCACTTCAGCCGCAAACAAGGCTCGGCAATGGTCATGCGACGCGGCTCACTGCTCGGACTCCCTGCCATCAATCGACACCCCGTACCCCTGGCTCCCCTTGACCCTAAACTCGCTCGCGATCTGCTCATCGAACACGGTCTAGCAGAAGTGCAACTCGAATCGCGCGCCAAATTCTGGAGCCATAACCAGTCGTTCCTCGATCAAATCCAACGCATCGGCGATAAAACCCGACGCAGAGATTGCGTCGTGGATTCCTTCGCGCTGCTGAACTTCTACCGAAATTGCATCCCCGAACATGTCGTCGATCGAGTCTCCTTGGAACAATGGGACAAGACCCTCAAAGATACCAAGTCCCCGCCGTTCCTCTCGCTCGATTCTCTCGACCTGCAACTCGATCCAAGGTCGATGGCCAAGGACTTCCCCGACCAACTCGAAGTCGGTCCTACAAGCCGACTACAACTCTCCTACCGCTTCGAACCCGGCTCCGAACTCGACGGTGTGACCCTCGAAGTCCCCGAGTCGTTCGTCGAACAACTCCACCAAGAAAAACTCGAATGGCTCGTCCCAGGACTCCTCGAGGAAAAACTCGCTGCTCTCCTGAAATCACTCCCCAAACCCCTGCGACGCCAATTCGTCCCCATCCCCGATACCGTCAAATCCCTCCTCCCTAAAATGCTCGATGCGGCCGCCCGCTCCGAACCGTTCTGGAGAAGCTTGTGCGATATCTGCTCGAAACATATCGGACAACCCGTTCAACGCGCCGACTTCAACCCCTCCTCGCTCCCTGAACATCTGCGGTTTCGTATCGAACTCAAAGACACCAAAGGCAACAACTTGGCCGTCGCTCGCGAATGGACAGCCATCCAACAAACCGCCCAAGTGCAACTCGATTCAAAACCCAAAACCGATCGGCCTGCAAACGCCCCCGCAACGAACTACCCCTGGCAACGCTCCCAGATGCAAGCTTGGGATATCCCCGAACTCCCCAGAAAAATCATCGAACTCAACGGCGGTGTTCGCATGGAACGCTACCCGAGCCTCCTTTGGAACGATGCGAAAGTCTCAACGACCATCTACGATCTCCCCCACCTTGCCGAACAACAACTTCGCGAAACCATGGTCCGATCGCTGGCCATCCAAGAACGACGCGAACTCAAAAGCCAAATCCAATTCCTACCCAAATGGACCCAATGCACCCTCTGGCTCTCGGATCGCTTCGATGCGAATAAACTCACCGACTTCGTCGCCCAACTGATGGTTCGCTTGGCTCTAGTCGAAACGAATTGGACCAAAGACTCCGGCCGATTCGAACCCTGCCCACGCACCCTCCTGGACTGGGAAGCTCGCCGGGCCGGAAAGGTACAAAAGATCGGAGCCGCGACGGTCGAACTTTCTCGCTGGTTGCCAAAATTCGCAGAAGCCTACCAACAAATTCGACGCCTCAAAGAAAGCTTACCCAAACCCCTCTGGGAACAATCCTCCTCCCTTCGCGCACAACTCGATGGACTCATGGACCCTGCCCACGCCATGCACACCCCATGGCTGTTCGTCAAAGACATCCCGCGCTTCCTCAACGCCTTGGCCCTGCGCATCGAAAAACTCCGCACCTCGGGCACCCCCAAGGACCAGCAATCCGATCTGGCTCCAGCCGAAGCCTCCCAAGATTACTCAAAACGAATCGCGGAACTCGAAAGCCAACTGGCCGTCGCCAAGCACAAACTCCATTGGTACCCCGATGGCACCCTCCTGGATTACCGCTGGATGATCGAAGAATTTCGCGTCTCGATCCATGCCCAAAAACTCGGCACCCGCATGAGCGTCTCTCCCAAACGCATCGAAAAACTCCAAGAACAACTCCGCACCGAATCGATATAGATTTTCACGCCCAAGGTCCGTACAGTCGGAGTCCTCTATATCAAGGTGTCCCCCGAACGGAATGCAAAAGGACCCACCATGAACCCAAGACAACCCACCAAAACACCCAGAAACCTGCGGCGGCACGAAACTCCATCGAGCCTCCCCCCGGTCCTTTTTTCACTCCCGAATCTCTCCGAAACCACCACCGCGACTCCCGTTGCGCCAAAACCTGAACCCATCGCGACCGTCTCGACGCGATTGCCCCTGGTCTCGCCACCAAACGATTCGTCCCAAGCGCGCCGAGAAGAACGCCGAGACGAACGCCAAAAAGAAAAATCGGCCAGTTTGCTCAACGCCGCTATCGGATTCCTAGCGCTGGCACTAGTGCTCATCGGTGCGAAACTCTATTCGGATCGAGCTTCCGAATCCTCGCGTGCTGCCCAACGCACAAACCGAACCAACAACGCGGATAACTCGGTCTCCCCTCCCCCCCAAACGGCTTCCACATTCCAGGCCAATCCCGAACGAGGCATCCCCGAACGAGGCATCCCCGAACGAGGCATCATCACCAACGTGGGCCCACAACGCGCCTCCTACCAAGTCCCCCTAATCCCCCAACCGAACCGCTCGGTCTCCGAATCCGACCCTTCCAAGCCCCAGGCCGACCCCAGCGATAAGCCCACACTGGAGATCTCCGAACCGCTAAGCTACCAACCGCTAAGCCCGCTAAACTACCAACCAGAAGCAAATCATGGCCCAATCCAACAGGCCCAGTTCCAGTCCGAAGCACTGCCTCTAGACCCGTTGCCTATTGCCTCGCTGCCTGTTGCCTCGCTGCCTGTTGCCTCGCTGCCTGTTGCCTCGCTGCCAAACGGATCGGCTCTCGGGCCGGCTCTCGGGCCGGGGGCGGCCCCCAAAACGGCTAGCTCGCAGACTGGCCCACCGGCAGCCTTCACCCCAAGCGTCCAAAACGCGATCCCGGCCGCTTCACTCAACACCAGGGACATGATCCGATTGCGACAAGGCAAACCGGTCGAAATGACCAACCGAGAACCAGGATCCCCCTCATCGGTTCAACTCAGCGGAGAGACCTATCCTCCCGTTCGTCAAAAATACCAACCCCTGAGCTTGCCTCAGCCCCAAACGCTTCCAACCAACAGCTACAACGGCGAGTTTCTCCCGCGCAGTCCGACCTCGATGGAGATCCCCCCTCCACCCACACCCTACCAACCCATCGGCACTGAGCCGACGCAATGACAACCCTCGTTGATCGATCCCCCGTCTATCCATGTTCCTTGGACTACCACAGGAAGAGTCACTATGAGTCAAACACCGGTCTCGTTTCTTGGCACCTGGGACAGCGAAACCGCATTGCCGACCCAAAGCGTCCGAAAGCGGCTTGAACAATCCACTGCGCCGATTGAACCTTGGGATTCCCCCGATCCGATCTGCCCGTGCTGGGAGGTCGACGCGTTCTGCTGGCCCGAGGTCGTTTTGAAACTCCAAGAAGTCAACTCCGAGTCGATGCGACGGGTGAGCCAACACTTGGCAACCTCCAATCGCGCAGGTCTAAAAACACTCGCTGTGACCAGCGGCGAACGAGGCGTCGGTCGATCGACCGTCTCGATGCATCTGGCACGAGCCGCTTCCCAAGCCGGTTTGAAGGTCGCGTTGGTCGATGCCGATCTGCAACACCCAAGCTTGATCGACCAACTCCAAATCGATGCCCCCAACTCCTGGCACCTGTGCGTTACCGAAAAGCTCTCGATGGACGAAGCGGCGGTCTGCTCGATCGAAGAGAAAATAACGATCTTTCCTCTGACCGAACCGCAACCGCTGAGCCTCCTGAAGTCCGAGGGCGATCGGATGGCCAAGTTCGTTCAGCGCCTGGCCAAAGACTTCGACCTAGTGATTCTCGACTCCTGCGTGCTGACGAAAGAATCACAATCGCTCGTCGGTTACCAAACCCCCGAATCGCTCCACGCAGCGATCGTTGTCGTCGACGCCGAACTCAGCGCCAACGACCTTCTGGAAAATGCTTGCTCTGCCCTCAGAGCCTTGGGTATCCACTCGGTGGGCGTCGTGGAGAACTTCCGACCCTAGTAGATCGATCCGGACTTAGAAATCAGGACGACGTGGACGCTCAGGAGCGGGACCTTCAGGCCCCTGACGCTCGGGTTGTCTCCCTGGAGCTCGCCCAGGACTACCAAAACCGCCGGGAGGCATCCCGCCACCGAAGCCAGGACCACCGAAGCCACCAGGGGGCATGCCACCACCGAAGCCGGGGCCACCGGGGCCGGGGCCACCCGGGCTTGGCATGCTTCGAGCAAATTCCATCAACTCGTCGCGATTGAGCTTGCCATCGCCATCACGATCGAATTCCATGGCCCGCTCGACGAGTCGTTCGGGATTCGGACCCCGCATTCCTTCTCTGCCGGGTCCTTCTCTGCCTGGGCCTCCTCTGCCTGGTCCTCCTCTGCCTGGTCCTTCAGCGCGAGGGCCTCCTGGAGGGCCGTCCGGCGGACCGCCTTCAGGCCTGCGTCCCTCGCCGCGTGGTCCTTCGCCCGGAGGGCCACCTTCAGGTCTGCGTCCTTCGCCCCGTGGTCCTTCGCCTGGAGGGCCGCCTTCAGGTCTGCGTCCTTCGCCGCGTGGTCCTTCGCCCGGAGGACCGCCTTCAGGTCTGCGTCCCTCGCCGCGTGGTCCTTCGCCCGGAGGACCGCCTTCAGGTCTGCGTCCTTCGCCGCGTGGTCCTTCGCCCGGAGGGCCGCCTTCAGGTCTGCGTCCTTCGCCGAGTGGTCCTTCGCCCGGAGGGCCGCCTTCAGGTCTGCGCCCTTCGCCGCGTGGTCTTTCGCCCGGAGGACCGCCTTCAGGCCTGCGCCCTTCGCCGCGTGGTCCTTCGCCCGGCGGACCGCCTTCAGGTCTGCGTCCTTCGCCGCGTGGTCCTTCGGCGCGCGGGCCGCCTGGAGGGCCGTCCGGAGGACCATCCTCAGGCCGTCTGGCCTCTCGCGGGCCACCTGGTTCGCCTGGGCCTCCTGGACCTCCTGGACCTTGGACTCGAAAGCGTGGTGATTCTTGAGCAAACGCCATCAACTCCTCGCGATCAAGCTTGCCATCGGAGTCCTTATCAAACCGCATCACCATGTTCACAAAGTCCTCGGGACTTGGACGATTCCCACCACCAAACCCAGGACCCGGCCTGTCGGGAGGCTGTGCAAGCCCCGAACTAGTCGCTGCGCCGAAGAGGGCAGCTACCAACAAAAATTTTCTCATAATGCAGTTTTTCCTTTGAAAAGAGAATCTATCAACCTTAGCGTTATCTTCGAACGTTATCTTCTGGCGTTATTTTGCAGAACGTACACAATAGAGTTTCGAGTCGGACCTAAGATACAACTCGCCCCGATCGACCGCCGGGGTCGCATTGAACATGCTCTTGTCATTCTCAAATCGATTCTGACTGACCACCGTCAACTCGGCGCTTTGCGATGCGACGATCAATCCGTCAAAACGCGTTTGCATATACAAATGATCACCGATCGATAAGGCCGATGCGTACACGGGTCGGTCCCTCGAGGTGATGTTCGAAACCCGAGTCCGCTGAATCAACTCGCCACTCTTGGCCGAACTGGCATAAAAAGTCCCCTTATCGTCGATCCAGTAGAGTTTACCCTCGACCAATACCGGCGTGGAGACATAGGACGAATTTCGGCTCGTCCAGACCGTATGCGTTTTGGTCACATCTCCCGTACCCCCAACCCGCACGGCCATCGAACCACTGGATCGATAACCACCAAAGGCAATGATCGTGTCTCCATCAAGCAATAAGCTCGGAGAAACATTCCCCGTCAAGGATGTCTCTGCAAACCACAAGAGTTTTCCCGTCGTTGGGCTCAGACCCCAAATCTCACCGGGTACCGCGATGACCAAATCGGTTCGCTGCTCGTCGACCTTGGCCAAAATCGGGGTCCCATAAGCCAGCTCAAGGGCCGATCCACTGGCCCTCCAAACCTCCTGACCATCAGATGCTCTGAGCGCTCGGATGGTCTGGCTCTCCTCCGAGGCGTTGACGATCACAAGGTCCCGATACAGGATCAGACTCGATGCAGTGCCCCAACCTCGATTCCCCGATTCGGTTCCAACACCTGTCTGCCAAAGCTTGTTCCCCTCAAGGTCGAATCCGAAGACCCCCGATTTGCCCAGAAAGGCAAAGACCCGTTTTCCATCCGTCACCGGAGTGTTGGTCGCATACCCGTGCTCGGGTACGCCCATCCCTTGATAGCGATCCTCGGGTTGAACCCCGTCTTCGGTGTGCTTCCATACGATGCTCCCATCCTGGCGACGGATGCACACCAAAAGCCGCTTGAGCTTGCTCGCATCGACCTGACGCGACTCGGGCTCGATGCCAGTATAACACGTCACAAAAACATATTCATCGGTCAAGACCGGACTCGACGAACCAGGTCCAGGCAGGTCCGTCGACCATTGGAGATTCTCCGATTCGGACCAAACCGTCGGAATGGTCTTCTCGGTGCTGACCCCAGATCCATTAGGACCTCGGAAACGGGGCCAAGCCAACGCGTCGGGCTCGATCCAATCGACCTCGGCATCCACGCTGGGAATCGCCGCCGAATCGCGCTGCTCGGGCCCAGGAGCCGATGCAACCTCCATGGATGCTGTGGTCAATTCGGGGCGAATGGACCCAAGTGCCCGCCGAGCACGTACCCCCGAAGCTTGAAATAACATCCCCAAAAGCCCCACCCCAAAAACAACCAGCGAGAAGATAAGCCACCATCGCCGCCTGTGTCGGCGAACTTCCCGAATCGGATTGGCAAGGCTCTTGGAGTCGATCGTCGATGAGGGAATCATGCCGCTTGGTTTCCTAAGGTTTCTTATGTCCGTACTAAGAACCAACACGCCTGGGGGTACAAAGTTTCAGTCTTGCCCCAGAAAAGTCGATAATCTACCTAAGTCCAAAGATTCAGGAAAACAGGACGGTTCGAAAGTCAAGGATCCAGCTTCATGTGTACCGATCAAACCACCTTTGGACCTCGATACAAAAATTTCTCCAAAGTGACGCTTTGGCTAGCATTGGCATTTCCAATCCACAGCTCGATCGCCTCAGCACAGGAAAACACCCGAAACGGGGCCGTCCTAGGCGGACTTGCCGGCGCCGTCGTCGGCGGAGTCGTCGGCCATAACCACAAAGACCAAACCGCCGAAGGAGCCTTGATCGGCGGTGCCGTCGGTGCCGTCGCCGGCGGATTGGTCGGAAACCAACGCGACCGTTACGAACGACAACGGGAGGCCTACGAGCGACAACGTCAAGCTTACGAACGACAACGCCAACAGTTCTATCAGCAACAGACCTACTCCCATCCCTATGGATACGTCGGACAACCGACGGTCATCGTCGGAACCCCGGCCGTCGCACCTCGCGGTGTCCCCCAACGCCTCGCTCCGGTGCGTCGACCCGTTAGCATCGACGAAGTCGTCCACATGGTCCGCAGCGGCGTGAGCGAAAATGTCATCGTCGCCCAACTCCAAACCAACGGAGTCGTCACGCGACCTGATGTCAACGAAGTGATCCGATTGAGCCAAGAAGGGGTCAGCGAGTATGTCATCACCGCCATGCAATCCGTCGATGTCGTGCCCATCACAGGCCCCTACAACAGCACCCCATCGCGATCGGCGATTCCAGCCTCCTCCCGAATGACCACCCACCGAGTACCCACAAGCTCCGGCGGACATATCCCGAGCACCTCGAGCCGCAACGTTCCCTACAACTCTCCAACCTACACCACACCAACCTACAGCACACCAACCTACAGCAATCCCCCCAGCAGCGGTGCCTGGAATACCACCCCCAGATTCGCACCCCCACCTCTTCTAGAACGCCGGGGCTACTGAGAAACGCGACGCACGAACAATCGTTTAACCCGCAGCCAACGGCGAGGAAGTCGCTATTTTGCACTCATGGCGTACTCAGTCCGCCGCGGTACTCGTACTCGAAGCGATCTAGGATAGCTATCCGGCCCATTGGTACATAGGGAACCGCGGAACGCCTCGATCAACGATCGGGATTGCCACGGTTCAAACAGCCATCGAGTACGAGTACCGTTTCACTGAGTACCGTTTCACTGAGTACCGCTTCGCTGAGTACCGCTTCGCTGAGTACGAGTACGACGAAATCCGACCCGAGGCAAGATCAAGCGCCCTTGAGGACTTCACCGACCACGTTCCCATGCACATCGGTCAAACGGAACTGGCGACCCTGATAACGGTACGTCAGCCGCTCGTGATCGATCCCGCAAAGATGCATGATGGTCGCTTGGATGTCGTGCACATGCACCGGCCTGTCGGTGATGTTCCAACCGAAATCGTCGGTCGAACCGACGACATGGCCACCGCGCACTCCGCCGCCTGCCATCCACCAAGTGAACGCTTTTCCGAAATGGTCTCGGCCATTGGGCTTGTTGGGATCTCCCTGACCAAACGGCGTTCTTCCGAATTCCGCAGCCCAGACCACCAGCGTATCGTCGAGCAGACCTCGTTCCTTGAGGTCTTGAACCAGAGCCGCTGCGGGTCCCTCGGTGTCCTTGCACTGATCGGCCAATTGCGTGTAGAGATTGTTGTGCTGATCCCAACCCGCATGCATGAGTTGAACAAACCGGGTCCCTCGCTCGAGGAGCCTGCGGGCGATCAAGCAGTTGTTCGCAAAAGTCCCTTTGTTCAACGCATCGGATCCGTAGCGTTCGATCGTTGCGGCCGATTCGTTGGAAAAGTCCAAGAGTTCCGGCACGCTCGATTGCATCCTGTAGGCCATTTCGTACTGAGCGATCCGGGTATCGATTTCCGGATCGGCGTAATCCTCAAGATGCATCGCGTTTAATTCCGAGAGATCATCGAGCATCGCGCGGCGAGCTTCCCGAGAAAGACCCGATGGATTGGTCAGGTAAGGGACCGGGTCTCCGGTGTTTCGGAACCGGACCCCCTGGTAGCGACTCGGCAGGAATCCACTTCCCCAATAGTAGTCGAAGAACAACTGACCGCAGGTCTTGCCCCGGTCGCTCGAGGTCATCACGACGAATGTCGGCAGGTTATCCGTTTCGCTCCCGAGTCCGTAGGAAAGCCAGGCCCCCATGCTGGGTCTTCCAGGCACTTGGGCTCCGGTCATAAAATACGTGACCCCCGGAGCGTGGTTGACCGCCTCGGTATACATCGAACGAATCAAGGTGATATCGTCGGCGATTCCACCGATCTTCGGCAGCATACTGCTCAGTCGCATGCCGCACTTGCCGTAGGTCTCAAAGGGCTTGATGGCCGGCAAACAAGGCCACTTGGCATATCCGCTGGACATCGTCGAGAGCCGCGTGGTCCCTCGCACGCTCTCAGGAATGTCTTTGCCCGCATACTCGATCATCGCGGGTTTTTCATCGAACAGATCGACGTGCGATGGCCCACCACCTTGCCAAAGCACCACCACCCGTTTTGCCGTCGGTGCATGATGCGGAAGCCCCGGCAAGGGGGCTTGGCCTGCTGGACCCGAGCCGCTTGGCGGCGCCCCGAGGAGCGTTTGACGCCCCAAAAGCGAGGCCAATGCAGCCGCGCCGAGCCCCGTTGCACTTTTCCCAAAAAGTTGCCTGCGCGTGACTCGAGCTTGATGGATTTGCCAGGGATTCATGATCGAAACAAGGGGGGTTGGCGGAGGGGACTCTCAGGTTTGACCTATCCTTAAGACCAGCGTTTATCATACTCAAATCGCGAACCCGAGGCACGACGAATTGTCCCTTCTCAAAAGGATTCCCCGCCGGCGATGCGGCCAAGCATTGGACTACCCGGAAAACGCCAAGGGAATAAACTTATCCCAATACCATCCTTGCCCTTACCCCCTGCCCTCCCCAGCCCCAGAGTGCTCCTAAGCGGGCCGAGGCACAGGCAACTCCACAGCAGAACTTCATGAGCGATCCAAAAAACAACGGCAAGAAACTCCTGGTCACCGCCGCCTTGCCCTACGCCAACGGCCATATCCATATCGGCCATCTGGTCGAGTACATCCAAACCGATATTTGGGTCCGTTTCCAAAAGCTAACCGGTCGACGCTGCATCTTCATCTGCGCCGACGACACCCATGGAACGGCGATCATGATCCGGGCCAGGCAAGAAGGTCGATCGGAACTCGAACTCATCGCCCAGATGCAAGCCGCCCACGAAAAGGACTTCGCCGGCTTCGGTATCCAATTCGATCACTACGGCTCGACGAACTCCGATGAGAATTATCAGTTGTGCTGCCAGATATGGGCAAAACTCCAATCCGAAGGCCTGATACGCCAAGCCGATGTCGAGCAGTTGTTCGATCCGCAAGCCGGTACCTTCCTGGCCGACCGTTTCGTCAAAGGTACTTGTCCGGTCTGCAAGTCCCCCGACGAGTATGGAGACAACTGCAGCAAGTGCAGCGCAACGTACTCGCCCAGCGATCTGATCGATCCGGTCAGCACCCTCTCGGGCGCAACACCGATCAAGAAAACCGCCAAGCATCTGTTTGTGCAAATCGAACAGCTACGGGGTTTTCTGACCGAGTGGATCCAATCGGGCCAACACCTCCAACCCGAGATCGCGAACTACCTCAAGGGTCACTTCCTGGGCAAACCCCTTCGAGATTGGGATGTTTCACGCCCCGAACCCTATTTCGGATTCGCTATTCCCGATAGCCCAGGGAATTATTGGTACGTCTGGTTCGATGCACCCATCGGATACATCGCTTCGACCTGGCAGTGGTGCAAACTGCATCAAGAGAACTTGGAGGATTGGTGGAAAAGCGATCAGACCGAAATCCATCATTTCATCGGCAAAGACATCACCTACTTCCATACGCTGTTTTGGCCCGGGGTCCTTAAGTCCGCCGGTTACTCCTTACCCTCGTTTGTCCATATCCACGGATTCTTGACCGTCGACAAAGAGAAGATGGCCAAGACCAAAGGGACCATGATCCGAGCCAGCAAGTACCTCGAACTGCTCGATCCGTCTTACTTGCGCTACTACTACGCCAGCAAACTCGGATCGCGACCCGAAGACATCGACTTGAACCTCCAAGAATTCATCGCCAAAGTCGATTCAGACCTCGTCGGTAAAGTCGTCAATTTGGCCAGCCGTACCGCAAGGTTTGTCGAAGCCACCGGCCTGAGTGTCGAGTACCCCCACGATGGCGGCTTGTTCGCAGCCGGGGTCCTGGCCGGTGAAAAAATCGCCGAAGCCTACGAACAAGGCGATTACTCGCGAGCGATGCGATTGATCATGGAACTGGCCGACGCGGCCAACGCCTTTGTCGAAAATACCGCTCCATGGACCCTGAAAAAAGATCCCGGACAACACGTCCGCTTGCAAGAAGTCTGCACCATCGTCCTGAACCTATTCAGGCAATTGTGCGTCTACCTCACTCCGGTCTTGCCGCAACTATCGGCCCAGTGCGGTAAATTGATGCAACGGGAAATTGTCGCTTGGAACGATAGCCAACAGCCACTCGTCGGGACGCAGATCTCGAAGTTCGAACACCTCATGCAACGCGTAGACCCCAAGAAAGTTCAGCAAATGATCGACGAAAGCAAAGAAGCATCCAAGTCCGAAACCCCAGCGGCAACCCCAGCAGCCTCAACCGCAGCAGTCAGCACAAGCAACCCTGCCCAAGCCGCAGGAGCCGATCCCTTGGTCGCCGAGCCCCTGGTCGCCGAGCCTCTGGTCGCCGAGCCGCTAGCTCCGACTTGCACCATCGAAGATTTCGCCAAGGTCGATCTGCGGGTCGCCCGAGTGATCAAGGCCGAGGAAGTTCCAGAGGCAAAGAAGTTGGTCAAGTTGACCGTCAGTCTAGGTGGCGATGAGACTCGTACGGTTTTCGCAGGGATCAAAGCCGCCTATTCGCTCGAGCAACTCCAAGACCGCTTGGTCGTCATCGTAGCGAACCTACAACCCCGACAAATGAAGTTCGGACTCAGCGAAGGTATGGTCACGGCCGCCGGAGCCGGCGGCTCCGAAGTCTTCCTGCTGGGGGTCGACTCCGGAGCCAAACCAGGACATCGAGTCCACTAACAAGCTGCCAAGTCCTGGCAGGCTACGGCCAATCGCTGCCTTGCAGTATGCAAGCGGCGTTTGATCGTCCCTACCGGTGCACCGAAGTGCTCTGCCATCTGGAGCATGCTCTGCTCCTCGATGTAGTAAGCGACCAACGTGGCTCGGTCGAGCTCCTTCAACTGGGCCAACTGCTCATGCAATCGCTTGCGAGTCTCTTCGCGAACCAACTCGGCCTGAGCGTCTTGCCCAGACTCGGCCGTGGCTTCCAAAATCTCCTGATCGATGAAAGCCAACTTCGCGCGACGCGTCCCTCGATTGATCGACATACGGACGGTGATCTGCCGCAACCATCCAGAAAACGCTTCAGCTTGACTCAGTTGCGATAACTTGCGCCAAGCTTGAATGAATACGTCCTGGACCATCTCGTCGGCTTCGTCCCGATCGCTCAATCGCCGATAAGCGATCGCGAAGACCTGCCGTTCGTGCCTTTGAAATAATTCGCCAAACGCGTCGCGATCGCCAGCCAAGGAAGCGGTGACCAATTCAGTGACGCTCAGGATGCTGTAGTCGATTCGAATGAAATCGGACATGTTTTTTGTTCCATGATGCAAAACATTCTTCGTGTTCTTTGCGAACCGAAGCGATCGGATTTCACAGCGCCATGATGCGGATCGGATCGTCCGATGCGCGAAAAAGGCTGCGAAAAGATCGAGTGCCAAGTGACTGAGGGATTTTTTTCGAATCCAAGCCCCGTTTGGGATGCTCAGGAAATTCGAATTTTTGAAATCAAAAGGATGGGACGCAATTACCAAGAGCCGATCGCAAAGCGATCCTGCCGTCTGCATGTTCCGGTTGGTTCTTCACCCACCGGACTCCTATGCGTGACGGAACTTGCTCCCGATGAACGGACCAACGCGGGGCGCATACACCCCAAGGGCCTGTTCATCAACGCCATCCTTCCCTCCTGCGACTCAAGATAGGACAAGAGGGTTTTCATGACGTTCCATGCTTTGACGATCGCCGTATTTTGCTGGTTGGCAAAAACGTGATTCCATCGTTTGGCACTGGTTTTTAAACGCATGACATCCTCCTGTACCTTTTAGGCACAGCATGAGATGGGACAAAAAAGTCGGTTGCTCTCCGATGAGCCACCACCGGCTCTCGGACGATCAAAAAATCGTAGAGCCGATCGAATCGTAGCTGATCAAAACGAAAAAAACAACCAAAGTTCAATCAGTCGATGTTTCTGCATCGACCTCATTCTTAGACAATGAAAAAAAACAAAGGTTCAGCCCCAGAGCCCCTTTTTTCCAGAAATCCCCCCTTTCGATTTCCCTCCACACCCAAGAACCCCCCCTCCCGTCTCTTCTTCTTGCAAGACCGCAGGATAAAATTCGGATAAAATGATCAATCCCACCACCCCAAAATCGTCTGCCCCTGTCGAGCAACCCAACCCTATGTTTCCGGCCCCCTTGCAAAGAACATCCGTGCCAAGAACACCCCTGGCTGGCCGACTCCCCTCGTGGATCGGCTCTGCGGTCTGGATCGGCTGCCTGTGGGTTAGCTCACTCTGGGTTAGCTCACTCTGGGTGCAGGGCCAAGACCCCGAGCCAGGGCTCAACCCCGATGGAAACACCCTGAGGCAATGGGTCCAAGAACTCGGCGACAGCCGCTTCGAAGTCCGCGATCGTGCCTCCGGGAAACTCAGCAA
>Ga0207941_1000255_pt1 | contig 17034 bp, 17 predicted proteins | sample LakMenEpi13Sep12_FD_150695 | JGI IMG/M metagenome (GOLD analysis project Ga0207941, IMG submission 150695) | Freshwater microbial communities from Lake Mendota, WI - 13SEP2012 deep hole epilimnion (SPAdes) | ecosystem: Environmental > Aquatic > Freshwater > Lake > Epilimnion/Euphotic zone ...
GAGGAGATGCCCGTCTTGGCCTGGCCCACCAGGTAGAAAGCGAGGAACCAGGTGGTCAGCGGCAACTTGGTCGCCTCCAGGATGGTGCCGGCGGTGAGGGTGGCCTGATGACGGCAGCTCCGGCATTGATAGCGCTTGTGGCGCCTGCCATAGATCAATCCGTACTCCTTGCACTCAAAGCGAGGACAACGGAAACCATCAGGCCAACGCGCCTGCTCCAGGGCTGCCACTGCTACGCAGTAGCCAAGGGCTACACTTTTCTCCTCGGTGACGAAGTGCTGGATGAACTCTGGCAGCGACAGGCCTGCCTGAAACTGGATTCGACTCCTGGCCACGGCGGGCACCCTTGGTATATTCGTACCAGTTTACGCATGAAGGTCTGCTTGCGGAGCTTGCTACTTAATCAAGTCGCAGGATGATCACGACGAGGACCCAGGCAGCGGAGCTGACAACTGAGGCGATCAGGAAGATTCAACACCCGAGGCGACTGGCAACCAGGGCTTACTGTTGATCGATGCCACATGTACCCCAGCTGATATCCGCTACCCGACTGATTTATCCCTTCTCAATGAGGCCAGAGAAGTTACGGAGAAGTTGATTGACGCGATGCATCCGCCGGTTAGAAATGGGTTCGGAGCTAAGCCGAGCACGCATCGCAGGAATGCCAGACAGCAGTTTCTTGTTGTTGCCACGAAGAAGCGGCCTCTCATCAACAAGATTCGCAAGGCCATCAAACAGCAACTCGCCTATCTGGAACGAAACCTAACCAGCATTGATGCCCTAATCGCTTGTGGTGCAAGCTTTTTGGCCGCTGGGAGGCACTGTTACAGAAAGCTTTAAGTGGTGAGCGAGCTAGTGTGTTAATAGCGAATCTTCTTTCACTCTGACAGCAGAAGTATCCCCGGCCGAATCGTTGGCCTGGTGTAGAACCACATCCGACCGATCGTTAGGGACAAGTCGCGCTGCAATGTTGAATTTGGGACCAAAAAATCCATCTTGGTCACGGTAGATGGATTTACCTTCCTCGATCGGCTGAGTTTCGACCCATATAACGAAGGAGAAGATCTGATCCAAGTCCCAGATATCCGCTCTGTTGATTCTCTAGCCTCGTTGAGCGACTTCAGATCAGTTGGGTAGGTGATGTCGGCTAGTGTGCCGGAGGCGTCAATGCTCAGTGTTCCCCAATTCTTCCCTTCTAGCCAATCGGCCGGCTTCACAAAGTCATCGATTGAGAGCTGGATGCCAGCACTGGCGTCTGGATCGTCAAGGTCGCCGTCATCTTGTCGTGCTGCAACAGCCTCCATCACCATGGCCTTGCCCCGTTCGGCAATGAGATCATTGATCCGGGTGACATCCTCTTCCGAGAATCGCTACTCTTCGAGAAGGCTACGCCTAGCGAAAATGGACCATCATTGAAGGGGCGAACGATGCCTTGCTGGAATAGCCGGCAAAGCCAAGGAGAAACTGCATGTAACTATTTTCTCGAATCTGCTCTACGGTCTCCTCGTCGGTGAGGCCCAGCCTTTGCTTGATGAACAACGCACCGAACGCCAAACGTACAGGCTTTGTTGGAGCGCCAGTAGTGGGGTTGAATTGAGAGGCACATATTTTTTCCAGGTCTTCCCAAGGCATCAAGAACGAGAAGATCACCCAGCGGTTGTCCGAATCCAACGTGCCACCGAAAGGCACCTGGAAATCCTCGGTTGAAAGCTGCCCGTTATTGTGTTTTCGGTACTACTGCAGCGCTCAGCAGTTGTAGCAATCGTCGATTGCCCTGATCGAGGTCAGTTTATCGGGTCTCTATCGCTATAACAAATTGCGCTGCACTGGATCTGGCTTTTTCAGGAGACCCTGGGTACCCAAGAGTTTCTTTGCCCCATTGATCTCATGAATCTGATCAATCTGAAAGTAGCTAAACTGGGCACCTAATTAAGCCCTTTTGAGTTTTTCGAGGTGCCCTGAAGTTATGGCCTTGAGAAATGGCTCTGAGCATCAGTCTGCAGGTTAGGAATCAAGCAATCCATATTCTTTGAGCTGTTCAACTAAAGGCACTAAGTCCCACATTGGTTGCCCGATCAAATCAGCGATTTCAAGCAGAGTTCGCTTTCCATCGCAATACGTCAAAAGATTCATTAGGGTTTGCGTCCCGCCACTTAATCTCTTTTTGCTGATATTAGGGTATAAGCCACGCTTCCCAAGCTGTGGTTCGCCAAGTACCGTAATCTTTGGAAAAACGTTCTGCTCGATTACTTCCAATGCAAGCTTCAACGCCAGATACCCGCCCTTCAGGCCGGTAGGAGTAACTAGATTGAGATCGTCTAGCGAAGTGTGGTACTCCGGATATTCTCCATATTTACTGCGCATGATTGTGGCGATGGGCAGATCCACCCCCGGTGCGCAATACTGCCTCTCATCACTGCCACGATCCAGCCATGAATAACTCACAAACTGCGGATCAATATGCCGCAATACATGTTTAGCGGCCTGATCACTCAGCGTATCACCCGCTCTTGAGGGCAGATAGCTGTACGCCCGGTCGTCACCAATGCAGGTCACATTAAATCCGGCGATAACATGCTGTTTAAGGTGATCAAGATGGCGACTCAAATAAACCAGTGATCCAATTGTTTCGGGGATGAAAACTATTCGGTAGGTGTAGCGTCGCTCGGGTAAGGCCTGAATCCATTGGGCAATGGCCGTTGTGACTACCGGGCCAGACAGCTCATTGTTCGCCATGGAAGGGTGGCAAACGTATGTGGAGATAAAAACTTCCTCATCCGACTTACCGGGAATCAGTAATTCACCGTAGTTAAGCACCCCAGGCTTGAGTTCCGAATCAATCACCGCCCGATAACGCCCTGGCTTGAGTCGCTCGCGCATGTTGTGGCTTAGACAGAAACCCCAGCGACGTTGATAGTAAGAGGTGACATAGGGAATGGCATTAGGTTGATCAGGCAAGGAATAGAGATGCTCATCCAGAACCTCAAGATCAAGCCACTGATTCACCGGTTCCGAATAACCAACAACATGAAGGTTATTGTTGGCAAAATCGATAATCTTCTGGCCTACTTCGTCCTCAATGTATGCTGAATGGATGGTCCACTCATCCGGGACTGTCCAATCAAACACCGAGCTTCCAGATGCAATCGACTGGATCTCTAGCGCAGGCATTAAGTCTTGCAAATACTCTAGGGTCTCTCGAATGCCAGGGCCTGATAGGCTTCGAGCAATAGGAAATAAGACAGAGGCCCAGCCATGCATCTTCGGACCAACTGCTGTATCAATCTGCTGAGGAGATTCGATCATTTCTCATGTCCGCTGTTGATATCTTGATCTGTAATAACAGGGCTTGATCGATCTGAGATGAAAATTCAAGCTCCTTGCGCAATGCGGCTCCTATAACGGGTGTCATTTGGGTTGAGTCGAACCAGCACAATAAGATATCACCGCAAGAATTATCATGCAAAACATCATGAGACTTGAGAAATGCTGCGATTTTTTCTCGCCGCCAACGGGTGTCATGATCTAGGTCGCGCACATAGTTTTCATATTGTACGTTAGACCAATCGCAGCTATCTGTACTCACGCGCCCCTTAAAGGTTATCGGGTAGCGATAGGGGACCTGATGACCTGCCTCAAGGAAAAGCGTGTCTCGCTCTAAGCTTGCTCCAGCTCGGAACGTCGAACTTCATACCACGTTGCCGGTAACAACCGATAAAAGAAAAGTAATACGGACAAGCATGAGTGCCGAAGGCTGCGGATCAGGCGGGAGGCCATGCAGCTGGACGGCACCTGTCGGGACCACATGTCCCAGCCGCACTTTACCGAGAGTGCAGCCGAGCCCAGGAGTTACTCTTGCTTCAGGACGGCTGAGGGAGGCCAAGGAGTGCCAACTTCCCTGAAAGCCAAGGGAATTGATCACTCAACATTGACCTTAATTTAGCGCAATGCGAATGCCGATAAAGGTAATTTCGTCAGGCGTACTCATCTGCTAACCGAGAAACCTCGTCAATTAACGATGGTAGCCTTATACCCATGAATGCCTCATAACGGCCGCTATTCATACGCATATCGGTTGGACGGTGTGCGGCTAATGTACTGTTAGATCTGGAATTGACGCGCTTAAAGTTGGTGGTTTCGAGCCCTAGGGCAGCGGCAAAGGCGAAAGCAAAATCTGCTTTACTCATGCCATCACGAGAACCAAGGTTAAAAACACCAAACGGCTTCTCAGCGATGCAACGCTCTATGCAGTCGCAAAGCGTGCTGATGGCTACAGGACTAAACATCACATCGTCAAAGACATTTACCGAAGTCCTGTCGCGCAAGGCACCATGCAGCCAGTCAGTAAGGCTGGCGCGCCCCTCGCGCTGGCTACGGCCTACAAAATTGGTTCTTAGGATAGTGGCGGATACTGTTCCCGCCACAAATTCGCCTGCAAGCTTAGACATTGCATAGTGGTTTCGAATTGTAAGCTCTCCTTCAGCATGAGGGCCAGGGCCGTCATACACCTGATCTGTAGAGATCTGGATCAGGTGGCAAGCCTGGCTCGCTGTTTTTATCCAGGCACAAAGATTTTCAACAGTTTTCACATTGAGCAAATAAGCTTCCTGCGGGTGTGTTTCACAGCGGTCGACATTGGTTAAGGCCGTCAGGTTGACGATGACTTCCGGGTTGGCTTGGTCAAGAGCTCGCGCCGTCTGTTCATAACTAGTCAGGTCTAAGTTATGGTCGCTGGCGTGAGTGTGCCCCATGCATGCGACTTGATGACCGCGTTTCTGTAGCAATGGCACCAACGAGCAGCCCAGCAAGCCAGTTGCGCCTGTGACTAATACTTTCGCCATACACGCCAAGGCTAAACGCCTACCTCAGATTGAGCAGTGTGAGCTTTTGCCCGTAAGAGCCCTAAGAACATGGCCCGAAGAATAAGCCAGTTCGCGTAAAGCCCTGCACCAAATCTTGACTTACCATTACGCTCACGCGTCTTAACGGCAACCTGTCGAATGTTCCAGTCAGAGCGAACAGCCCGGATTGCTAGCTCCGTACCAATCGAGGGGTAAGAGCACATACTGTCTATACCTTTAAGCTTTGACAGGCGATATCCTTTCATACCGCATAATGGATCTGTAATGCCCCAGAGAATCTTCGCTGTCTTGGCAAAGATTGTTTCTGAAACCCGTTGATAACGGTCTCGAATACCAATGACTAGATCTGCTCCGTCCAAGAGTTCAAATAAGAAACTTTCAATCAGCAATGGTTCATGCTGGCCGTCCCCATCCAAAGTGATCGCAAAATCGAATTGCTCTGCTACTGCCTTTCCTAGACCAGTAGCGAGGGCATTGTCGTAGCCGCGATTGACTGAATGAGATACAACAAGAGCTCCAGCCGCACGCGCAACTTGCTCGGTGTTATCAGTCGATCCATCGTTTACTACAACTGCCGTGCCATAGGCAGAGATCCCCAAAACTACAGCGCTTATTGCTTCCTCCTCGTTGAAGGCAGGAATGACAATGGCAACTCTAGCGGCTCGTTTATCCAAATTCATTTGAGGTCACAGAGTCTTAGATGCTCACCACTGGCCTTATAGTGCCGAAGCTTTTTGCCGATTACTTCATCTACTCGGTAAGGAGGAAGTCCATCAGCAGGGCATGGTCTTAAAAACTCCAGATCCTTCTCATTGATGACTTCTCCTTCTGTCATATCACTCACTAAGCGTATTGAGCGGCGCTGTAGGATGACTGTTTGTGACTCGTTTTCTTCTACTTTTTTGACCCCATTACCCAGCGCATTTTCAAGTTCGCGAGTGCGATCGACCATCTCACGCCAGGTCAACGGATCCATCGAGAAAGCATGGTCAGGGCCTACCCTGTTGACGTCATCGGTGAAGTGTTTTTCGATCATACGAGCCCCTAAGGCCACTGCACCCAGCACAGTGGCATGGCCCGGCGTGTGGTCAGACAGGCCAAGTACTATATCTGGATACATGGCGCGGTAGGTTTTAAGCACATTGAGTTGAATGTACTTAAAGTTTTCTAAACTAGCTGTGTAGTTGGTATTGCATTGCATCAGGGCTAACTGTGGATTAACTGCCAATGCAACGCAAACAGCACGATGAACTTCATCCGCTGTTGCAGCTCCTGTGGCTAGAAAATAAGGTTTTTGCTTACTCGCAATGCGCTCGATCATTTCATGCCAAGAAATGTCGCCTGAGCCAATTTTGTAGGCTGGCACGTAGGCATCTATGTAATCGACCAAATCTAGAGCATAGGGAGTAGTAAAAAAAGGAATACCGGCTTTGTCACAGGTTTCTTTCAGCGTAGCTGTCCAACCCAGATTAACACTGGCTGCCTTATATACATTGAATACCGAATCTTTCCATTTGTCTTGATGAGACTGCTTGGCGTTTAGGGTTTTGAAGCCGTGATCACTAACGATGGTTTCTGCTTGGAAGTGTTGGAACTTAGCAGCATCCGCACCAGCTTCCGCCGCCATATAAATCAAATCCTTACTACGCTCGAGGTCGCCATCATGATTGGCAGCAATATCGGCGATAAAAAATGTTGGGTGGTTGCCCCCAATCTTTTTGCCTTGGACTTCAAGGATTGGCAGTGGTGAAGGCATGATGGAATTCATGAGATCTAGTAATTTGCTAAACTTAGTTATTGATGACTTTATACAAGAGTTCGGCGCGCTTCCAGTCGTCATCGTTGTCGATGTCGACGACCCGCCAGTTCGGTACTATCAACCCTGTACCACCTGAATGTAACATTGTCTGTGCGGTCCAAGAACTTGCTCTTCCCCAGTAAAATTGCCCAGTGTCATGATACGTTTTCTCTAGGTCTTGGGTTCTGGTCAATTCATGCTCAGGCTGAAGTAATTGCATTTGGCCAGTTGGAAGACGACGCATTGCACGCTGGATTGGGTGAGCGTAATCAGTCACTGGGTAGACAAAAGAGGTGTCATATCTTTGCAACAGCGTAAACGCCGCTGTTAGGTCAGATGCTTCTAGGAAAGGCACGCAAGGATAGAGGCAGCAGGCGTACTCGATGCACCAGCCAATCTCCTGACAAGCTTCGACCGCATGAGCGATGACAGGAACCGTCGGCGTCAAATCGTCAGCAAGCACGGCCGGCCTGATAAAAGGTGTCTCTGCACCAGCGGCCCGTGCCACATCAGCAACATCTTCATCATCAGTGGACACAATGACTTTATCGAATAGTTCCGACTGAAGGGCATGGCCAATTGCCCATGCAAGCATCGGCTTTCCACAGAAATTGCGAATATTTTTGCGAGGTATGCGTTTGCTGCCACCCCGAGCGGGAATTACGCAGATCTTCATGCTGCAACCTCTGGAGTTTGTGACTGTGATTGTTCGCTTGAAATCATACGCACAGGAAGATAAGCAGCTTTGTATAGATCTTGAAACAGCCACATGCTGTTGGTGCAGCTGGCATTGCCCTCTCCTTCAGGTAGTTGCCTCTCCCCAAAGCTCATCGTGAGGTAGAAAGGCTGCAGGGGCACTGGGCTGTAGTGCATCTTCACCCCGATCCCCGTGGCCTGCAGGCTCTTAAACACCTGACGGTGCTGCTCAGCAGTGGCTATCTACAAGCGGATCACAGCCAGGTGCACTGAACTCAGCACGTCTTCAGGCACCTCCACCAACTGCATCTGCAGATCTGCCAGCAGTTCCCGGTAGCGCTGCAGGTGCTGGTTGCGCTCGGCAACGATCTCATCGGCAAGATCTCATCGACACGATCTCAATAAGTCATTTTAGCTGGCTCAGGCCCAGCGCCGCCTGGATGTCAGTGATCCGGTAGCTGAAGCCCAGCTGCTGCTGCTCAGATACCCAGGGCCCCGCCGCTGGCCGCTCCAAGCGCTCGGCCTCACGCACGATGACGTGGCTGCGCAGTTCCGCCATGCGCTGGGCCAGCAGCGGATCGTTGGTGGTGGTCGGGCCGCCCTCGCTGGTGGTGATGATCTTCACCGGGTGGAAGCTGAACATCATCATGGCGCTGTGGCGGCAGTTACCCACCGGCTCGCCCTGGTAGCGGCCGCCGATCGCTTGGCTGGCATCCTCCAGCAAAGCAAAGCCATAGCGCTCAGCCAGCGCACCAATCGCTGCCATGTCGAAACTGCTGCCCGCCAGGAGCACCGGCACCACCACCTTCGGCAGGGTGCCCTCGCGCACTGCCTGCTCCAGCTTGGCGGTCACCACCTCCACGTTTATCAGAGCGGTGGTGGGGTCGATGTCTACAAAATCCACTGTTTCGTCACAATAGCGGCCCAAGTTGGCCGAGGCCACAAACGTGATCGGTGAGGTCCAGAGCCGAACGCCTGGCCCCAGCCCCAGGGCCAGGCAGGCAGGCGGTGGGCAATGCGCTGATGGCACTGTTGACTTGATTGCCATCCCATGGTGGGCGCCCATCTTGGAGGCAACGGCCTGATCAAAAGCTGGCACCGTGGAGCCTTGGGTGAGGAAAGGGCTGCTCAGCACCTCCACCACTGCGGCGATGTCGGCCTCGTTGATCTTTTACCGGCCGTAGGGGAGGAAGGGCTGCGGCGCGCTGCTCATGCCGGCACAAAGGCGGGATCCACATGTTCACGGATAAATGCCCGCAGCTGATCCACCGTGAGGAATTCTGGGTTGGAACCTGAGTCGTAGGCAAAACCCGGTGGCACGGCGGTGCTGGTGATGCCCGCCTCCTGGTAGCGCTGTTGCACGCGGCCATCGCTGGGCAGGATCGCGTAATAAACCCCCAGGTCGATCGTGGTGAAGCTGTCGGAGGCGGTGATCATCTCCTCGTGGATCTTTTCGCCAGGCCGGATGCCGGTGATCGGCTTCTCGCAGCTCGGCCCGATCGCCTCTGCCAGATCGGTGATCCGGTAGCTGGGGATTTTGGGCACGAACAGCTCCCCGCCCAGGGCATGCTCCAGCGCCCACAACACCATCGCCACGCCTTCGCTCAGCAAGATGTTGAACCGGGTCATCGCCGGATCAGTGATCGGCAGCACGCCGGTTTTCGCCTTCTCCTGAAAGAAGGGAATCACCGAGCCGCGCGAGCCCATCACATTGCCGTAGCGCACCACCGAAAAGCGCAGATCACGGGCGCCTATGATGTTATTGGCGGCAATGAATAGCTTGTCAGAGCAGAGCTTGGTGGCGCCATAGAGGTTGATCGGGGCAGCGGCCTTATCGGTGCTGAGGGCAACTACCCGCTTTACGCCAGTGTCGAGGCAGGCCTGTACGACATTTTCAGCTCCGAGCACGTTGGTTTTGATGAATTCGATCGGGTTATATTCTGCTGCCGGCACCTGCTTGAGGGCTGCGGCATGTACCACAGTGTCGATGCCTTCGAGGGCGCGAACCAGCCGGCCGCTGTCGCGCACGTCGCCCAGAAACAGCCGCAGTTGGGGAAATTGGTTTGGCGGGTAGAGCTGCTGCAGTTCCCATTGCTTGAGTTCGTCGCGGCTGTAGATCACTAGCCGTTGGATGTCTGGAAACCTCCGCAGCGTTTCGGCGATGAACGCCTTGCCGAAGCTACCGGTGCCGCCGGTAATCAGGATGCGGGAGCTGGAATCGAAGGGCATCAGGTGGTCAGGCGTGGGTCGGTTGGTGTTTGTAGGTTTGATGCTGCCACAGATTGGCATACAGGCCGCCCTTAGTCAGCAGTCCGGCGTGGCCGCCCCGCTCCACCACGCGGCACTGATCCAGAACAAGAATCTGCTCAGCAGCCGCAATTGTGCTCAACCGGTGGGCGATCAGCAGCACCGTGTGGCAGCGCTCAAAGCGCTCGATCGCCTCCTGCAGCAGCCGCTCGCTCTGGGAATCCAGGGCAATGGTGGCCTCATCGAGAATCAGCAGCTCTGTTTCTCCCAGGATTGCGCGCGCCAGGCTCAAGCGCAGCCGCTGGCCGCCACTGATCCGGTAGCCCGCTCGCCCACCAGGGTGTCGTATCCCTTCGGCAGGTTCTCGATGAAACCCGCAGCCTCAGCTGCCTAGCAGGCGGCTTTCATTTGGCTCAGCGTGGCCCCAGGGTGCAAACGGTGATGTTTGCGGCGATGGTGGCGTTGAACAGGAACGTGTCCTGGCTTACAACCCCAAGCCGATGTTGCCAGCTGGCCAGTTCCAGCTGCTCCAGTGGTGTGTTGTTCACCCAGATCTGGCCTGCGGTGTGGGCGTAGAGGGCCTGTGAGCCAGTCGGCAATGGAGCACTTACCGGCCCCACTGCTGCCCACCAGCCCCAGCATCTGCCCTCTGGGCAGGGTCAAGGAGATGTCATTGAGGGCTGGAGGCAGTTCGGGGGCGTACTGCAGGCCCACATGCTCCATTGCTGCTACTACCAGCAGCAAGCAGGTAGAGATGAGCACCAGCACCAGGCAGCCCGCTGCATGCCTCGATCTGGTTACGTACAGCCACCGGACCGCTGACGTAGTTGGTCGGGTTACCCACCTTGTAGGGGGTGGCTCAGGGACAGCTGAAACTCAGCACCTGGCTGTGGATGCGCGCCTTCACCAATGCCGTGCAGCGGGCTGCGAAGTAGCCCAAACTCACGCTGCGGGCCAATTGCGCCAGGCTCTGGAGTGCCGGCAGCAGCATTGCCACGGGCCAGCAGCAGCACGAAGGCACCACTGGCCTGCAGGGCCGACAGCATCGCGACCGCCCCAGGCAGCCGGCCAAGAATCGGGTTGCCTGCCCAGTCGTAGGGTTGCACTATCCAGGTCGAGAGCACCTCAATCGCCAGAAATTCCACCGCCAAGGTGGCCTCATCGCTGAATGCCTGCAGCAGGTTGCTGCCCGCATTCACCGCAAGGAGCCTCTACAGCTGACGTGCTGTACGGCGGATCAGCTGGGCTGCGGGCTCCTGGCTTCGCAGGGGCGATAGGACCTTTTGCAAGGGTGACGCCAGGTGGTGGATCGGGAAGTGGGGCAAAGGGTATGGGGTCTGCAAGTGGTGGGGGGCTGGCGGCTCAGTGGGGAGTCGCCCCGGCGCGCTTAAGGCTTTGGCGGCCAGCCAGGTGGTCAGGCTGTGGAAGTCGAGCAGGGCGTCGGCCAGGGCTTCCAGCTGCTCCAACGGCAGGGCTTTGGATCTGGGTGGTGGCGTCGCTGAGGGGCCCGCAGCGGCGGTTAAGCAGGCGGAAGCTGACAGACAGCCGCTCTCCCTGGCGACTTTCTGGGCCCCTCAACCAGACACGCCTGAGCGGTGCGTGTCTGGCGCACTACCGGGTGGGGGATGGTCGGAACGCAGGGACCGTTCATAGGGTCAGCAGCACTTCCCGCCGCACCAGGGGGAGCAGTTCGGCCCCCTGGACACGCTTCGGGCACACAGCACCAGCACGGAAAAACACGCGCCTTGCACCAGAGCAAAATCACCTGGGCAGGCATCCCAAGCAAGACAATCGTGGAGCCTGTAATACGCCAGATCAAGGGTGCCAGTAGCCAGGATCGCTTCCGGTTGCGAGGGTTGGCGGAACGCCAGTGTTGCGATTGGAGATTTCAGAATCACCGGGTTTCATTCAGAATCCCTGGGTTTCAACCACTGCCGCCGGGCCTCTGCGCAAGGTGCGACACGCTCCTAGCGCCATACGAAAGGGCTTTGCTGGAGCTCCCAAACCTTTGCAGAACTGAGCTGGATAGCCATCTTCCAATTCATCCCATGGGATCAGCTCGGCTAGCTTGATCAAGCGGTTGTCACCAGAGAGTTTCCCGCCAAACGGCAGGAAAAAGCCCTCAGTCTTCAAACGAGATCTGGTTGCGATGCTCACGCCGCCGGTACATATGGAAAACGCCGGGCGGTTCGCAGATGTGATCACGATCTTCGATGATCACACCATCACTGTCGAGAAACAAAGGCGGAGTGGGCTGGGAATAGCGCTGAGCAAGCAGGCAACATCATTTGATTGGGGTGATTGGGGGTGGCACCGTATTGGCGTTCACGGCTCCCAATAGCGACGATTGTCGGCGCGGCCAGCCTCCCGACGGCTGAATTCACTCACGCTTGGGTTGGAGTGAAGTGGATCCACATGAGCCACCCGCTGCCAGAGATCCCGAGGCGCCCAGCGCACGGTGTGCTCGACGCGATCATGACGGATCACATGACACCAGCGCGAGGATCCGCACTTTGGGCAGAATAGTTCCTCCAGCCATTCATCACTCAGGGTCAGTACCGGATAAGAGGCAATCACCAGACGGGCCCTGCCAGCAGGCATCCCACGCTGACTGAGCTCCTCGGCGCTGAGCAGATGCAAAAAGTAGCGCCGCCCGCCACCGGCGAGCTCCTGCTCCGGATGGGCCGGACAGTGCAGTAAACGACGGGCAGGGCGGCGGGAGCGACGAGACTGAATAGTCACACGAAGGGTGCAAATCAGCAGCCGGAGCGCGAGCGAACTCAAGCGCCACCAGAAGACTCAATAATCATTGCACGGGAAGACGCGGAAGAGCCACCGCACCAAGGCTTCGCCAGAAGCCTGCCTGGCCAGACGGATCCACTGCTGTGCGGGTGCGGTCTTCAGGCTGCGCAGCTGCAGGCGCCCATCACCGGGTGGGCGTGGCCGCAAGGCTCACCAGATCTGCCTGGCAGGTTGAGCAGGCTGGCCTCATGGGGGGCCCTTGCATCGATCTGGTCGATCCAGGTGCCCGGCCAGTGGCGCAGCGCCTCCTCCACCAGCTCGCGCACGCTGTGGTTGGCCTCCAGCTGCGGGCCGAAATTGAAGGCATCGGCCAGGCTCGCGCCGGCGCTGAGGCTCTCCGCCAGGCACAGGTAGCCGCTGAGCGGCTCCAGCACGTGCTGCCAGGGCCGGGTGGCGGCCGGGTTGCGAACGCCGATCGGCTCGGCGCGCCCAAGAGCCCGCATCGCATCGGGCACGATCCGCTCGGCCGCCCAGTCGCCGCAACCGATCACGTTGTGATCGTTTTCGCCGTAGCCGTAGAGCCAGTCTTTTTGCGGTACTTAATGTCGGTGGTGATCAGCACCGCCGTGCTGGGCGCCTCCTGGCGGCGCAGGGCTTCCAGCAGGTGGATTGTGCCCATCACATGGGTGGCCCAGGTGGCGGTGGGCTCGGCATAACTGCGGCGCACCAGGGGCTGGGCAGCCAGGTGCAGCACCAGCTTCAGGGGGGTATCGGCCACCAGCTCACTGAGCAGGGCGGCATCGCCGATGTCGCCGAGGCGATGCTCAAGGCGCCGCTCGAGCTCAAGCTGGTCAAACAGACTGAGATCGGTGTCCGGCGCCAGGGCAAGCCCGGTGACCTGCGACCAGAGCTCGAGAAGCCACAGGGCCAGCCAGCTGCCCTTGAAGCCGGTGTGGCCCGTGGGCAGCACCCGCCGGCCGCGCCAAAAGGAAGGATCAGGGTTTCCAGCGTTTCCAGGGGGTCTTGCCGCTTACCCACAGCTTCTCGAGATGCACCCGATCCCGCAGGGTGTCCATCGGCTGCCAGTAGCCGTGGTGTCTGTAGGCCTGCAATTGCCCCTCAGCCGCCAGGCGCTGCAGGGGCTCGGCCTCCCGTAAGGGTGGCTTCCCCGGTATCCACCAGGGTGACCTCACAGGGCTCGGCATTTTTTTGATGCACCTCCATCGAATTGGTGCGCACGTGGAAGGTCACATCACTCATGTGCAGAAAATAATTGGCAAAATATTCCTTGAGCACATAGCCCTTATAGCCGCAGCAGATCAAGAATTCGTTGACGCTAAAGCTGCTGTAGGTCTTCAAGATGTGCCGCAAAATCGGCCGGCCACCAATTTCCACCGTTGACTTGGGCTTGAGGTGGGTTTCCACGCTGATGCGGGTACCCAGGCTGCCGGCCAGGATCAAGGCTTTCAAGAAAGGACCTACCGGCGTGGCATTTCAAGGGGCAAGGGCTTCGGCCAAGCCTGTTGCCAGTTGATCTCAAGACCAACGTCCGGCCCAACGGCCGGCTGGGTGCGGCTGTTGGGCCGGCAGCGGCGCCTCAAGGCTGGCAGAAACACGGTGTATAAATGGTATAGGTGATTGAAATTCCAGCCTCTCCCTCGTTTCTGCTTGGCCCATCCGATCCGCCTTTTCCGCCGCCTGGTTCGCCATGGCCTGGCGCCGCTACGTGATCCACGGCCCGCCTCGCGGCTAATCCGCCAGACCGCCCGCCAAGAATGGAAGGTGCTGAGCTTTAGCATGCTCTGCAACCTGCTCCAGGCTGCCGCCGAAGGGGCCACCCTCGGGGTGGTGTTCCTGGCGGTAGACCTGCTCTCTAAGCCGGCAGGCCAGACGATCGACTGGACCAGCAAGGGGTTTCTGAGTTCTCTGCCCCAGCTCACGGCCGCGCTCAACGCCCTTCCCCGCAACGAGCTTTTCCTGTTGCTGCTGGGGATGGCTGTGCTGCTCAAACTGCTGCAGAGCGTGGGCATATACCTAAGCTCGCTGGCGATGGGCTACTACGGCGCCCGCACCTCTTCGCGGCTGCAGGCGATGATCCACTCGCTGATCCTCAGCCTCAGCTTCCCCTGCTCCAGCCGCTATCGGGTGGGTGATCTGCTTTATGTGGGCGGTAACGGCCCCGCGGCGGTGATGACCGAGATCAACGTGATCAGTGGTCTGGTGATGACGGTGCTGATGGGTGTCACCTATCTGGTGGTGTTGCTCACCCTCTCCCCCTGGTTGCTGGTGGCAGCCATCGTCATGGGGGGAATTCTTGCCCTGGTGCAGCAACAGATCCTGCCCCGTCTGCGCAGCTATTCCTTCCTCGGCACCGAGTTGGGCCGGGAGCTGTCAAGCCGCATCACCGAAAACATCCAGGGCCTGCGCCTGCTCCATAGCAGCGGTCAACTGGACGAAGCCGATCGGGATGTGCGCAGCCGCTCGATCGCGATCGAAGCCAACTCACGCGCCTCCAGCCGGGTTGGTTCGATCACAGGGCCGGTCACCACCTTTCTGCCGATTTTGATGATCGCGGGCATTGCCGGCCTCAGCTTGGTGCTGTTCGGTAATCGCAATACCGGCGTGCTGCCCAGTCTGGTCACCTTCGTGCTGGCTCTGCAGCGGCTCAATGGAACTTTCGGGGGGGTCGCCTCCGCCCTCGGAACTCTCAATGCTAACGCGGCACCACTGCAATTGCTCAACAAACTGCTGGAACCTTCCGATAAAGAGTTTCGCAGCCGCGGTGGCATTCCCTTTCAAAAATTGCTCCAAGGGATTGCGCTGCGCAACGTGACCCTTCAGTACGCTCCAGAGCTACCCCCCGCCCTCAGCGGCATCAATCTGGATCTGCCTCGCGGCAGCACGGTGGCACTGGTGGGCAGCAGTGGGGCGGGCAAGAGCTCGATTGCGGATCTGCTCGGTGGCCTCTACAACCCCACCCAGGGAAAGATCCTGATTGACGACACCCCACTGGAGCAGCTCGATCTCATTTCCTGGCAGCAGCGCCTCGGCGTGGTGAGCCAGGACACCTTCATGTTCAATGCCAGCATCGCTGACAACATCAGCTTCGGGTCTGCCACCGCCACCAGGGCCCAGATCCTCGCCGCTGCGGAAAAAGCCCAAGCCGCTGGCTTCATCTCCGATCTACCAGATGGCTTCGACACCCTGATCGGGGAACGGGGCTACCGCCTCAGCGGTGGCCAGCGACAACGGCTCTCCCTCGCCCGCGCCATCCTTCGCGATCCAGAGCTGCTGATCCTCGATGAAGCCACAAGCGCCCTCGATACGCAGAGCGAAAGGCTGGTGCAGCAGGCCATCGACCAATTCGAACAGCGGCACACCGTGCTGGTGATTGCGCACCGACTCAGCACGATCGTGAAGGCCGATCTGATTTGCGTGCTGGACAAGGGGAGGATTGTGGAGCGGGGCAATCATCAACAACTACTGGAAAGGCAAGGCATCTACGCCGGGCTCTGGAAGCAGCAAACCCTAAACAAGCAAACCAAATCACAAGCCCCCGCGATCCCGTGATGAGCCTTAAATGAATCCACCAACATAATTGAAGATGGAGTTAAAGCCCCAGATCTAAAGCATTCGCTCTTCACTAGTACTGTTGATCGACGGGAACAACTTCGACCATATTCTTCAACCTGAGCCATTAAATCCCCTAAATCAATCGCCTTTTATCTTCCTCAATATCATTCAATTCCTTAAAATGATCTATGGTGGGGGAGAGGATTTGCTGAATGGACCAATATTGTGAAGACGTGACAACGTTTTGTGCGCCACTATCAACCTCATCTGCTATCGGATTTGGTTTTTTATGATTTACGCCTCCCCGAAGCAAAAGCAGCGCAGGCTGCTCTTGCCAGTCAATACGGAATCCACGGCTTTTGCTACTATCATTATTGCTTTAATGGGCGCCGCATCCTTGAAAAACCCTTTCAAGAAGTGTTTGAATCGGGGGAACCCCAGCTCCCATTCTGTCTTTGTTGGGCCAACGAAAATTGGACTCACCGCTGGTTTGGATCAGAAAATGAAATACTGCTTCATCAAGACTATAACTAGGAATACGACATCGCGCACATCCACTTCTTAATTCCATTTTTTCGCGATCCTCACTATATTCGTATTGAGGACAAGCCTGTATTTCTTGTATACAGGATAAGCAATCTACCGGACCCACGCCGCACTACTGAACAATGGTGTTCGGTCGCAAAAAACAACCTGATTAGGTAGCAAGCTCCGTCCGCAGGCCTTTCCCACCTAAGCTGGTACGCATGTACCAGAGGTGCCCGCCATGGCCATGAATCGAATCCAGTTTCAGGCAGGCCTGTCGCTGCCCGAGTTCATCCAGCTCTACGGCACCGAGGAGAATTGCGAGGCCGCCCTGGAGCAGGCGCGCTGGCCGGATGGTTTCCATTGCCCCCGCTGTGAGTGCAAGGAGTTCGGGTTGATCCATGGCAGGCGCCACAAGCGCTATCAATGCCGGAACTGCCGTCATCAGGCCACCCTTACGGCCGGCACCATCCTGGAGGCGACCAAGTTGCCGCTGACCACCTGGTTCCTCGCTTTCTACCTGGTGGGCCAGGCCAAGACGGGCATCTCCTCACTCGCTCTGAGGCGCCATCTGGGCGTGAACTACCGCAC
>Ga0207941_1000259_pt1 | contig 16940 bp, 12 predicted proteins | sample LakMenEpi13Sep12_FD_150695 | JGI IMG/M metagenome (GOLD analysis project Ga0207941, IMG submission 150695) | Freshwater microbial communities from Lake Mendota, WI - 13SEP2012 deep hole epilimnion (SPAdes) | ecosystem: Environmental > Aquatic > Freshwater > Lake > Epilimnion/Euphotic zone ...
CGGGGTTTCTCTTCCAGCACGGTTGCGAGGACCGCGCTGTCGCCCGCCACTACCTTGATGGCCTCTTCCGGCGCGACCGGGACATTGAGCGGCCCGAACTGCCGCGGCGCGGTGGCCAGCAGCGGTGAGCACCCCAACCGGCTCCCCCGGCTTGGTCGTGCTTGATGGCCAAACCACCAACCCCGGGGACCTCTCCTGGGAGCCCTTGGAGCGGCTCGGTGCCCTCCAGGTCTATCCACGTACGCCAGCCTCCCTCGTCGCCGAACGGCTGGCCGGAGCCACAGTGGTGATCACCAATAAAACCCCCCTGGGGGAGGCTGAGTTCGCCGCAGCCCCCCACCTCAAGGGGGTGGCGATGCTGTCCACTGGCCATGACGTGGTGGACGGGGCGGCGGCGGCGGCCCGGGGTCTGCCCCTCTGCCACGTGCCCGAGTACGCCACGGCCTCCGTGGCCCAGGCCGTGTTTGCCCTCATCTTGGAACTGACCAACCGCACCGGCAGCCACAACATGGGCGTGCACCAGGGGCGTTGGAGTGCCGCAACCGATTTTTGCTATTGGGAGGGCCACCTGCAGGAATTGGCCGGCCAGACCCTTGGCGTGGTGGGGATGGGGCGGATTGGGGCAGCGGTGGCCCGCATCGCCGCCGCCTTCGGCATGGAGGTCCTGGTTCATCGCCGTACCCCCGGGCCGGGCCGCACCGATTTGGCTGCCCTGTTGGCCAACAGTGATGTGGTCAGCCTGCACTGTCCGCTCACCAGCGAGACCCGCCAGCTGATCAATGCCGAGCGGTTGGCCTTGATGAAACCCACGGCCCTGCTAATCAACACCGGCCGCGGTGCCCTGATCAACGAAACCGACCTGGCAGCGGCCCTGCATCAGGGTCGTCTAGGGGGGGCCGGACTGGATGTGTTGACCCTGGAGCCCCCCGAGGCCACCAACCCCCTGCTGCAGGCCCCTAACTGCGTGATCACCCCCCATATCGCCTGGGCCACCAAGGCGGCACGGCAGCGGCTGATTGCCGAGGTGGCCGCCAATGTCGAAGCAATTCTGGCTGGCCGGCCCCGCCATGTGGTCAATCAGCCGAAGCTCACCGGCTTGACCTAAAGCGGCAGATCGCGGTGGGTGAACAGGCTGGCCCCACTGGCGTAATCGCCGGCGACATGGCCATCGCCGCGCAGCAGGTAGCGGTAGGTGACCAGACCCTCCAGGCCTACCGGTCCGCGGGGGGGCAGGGTCTGGGTGCTGATTCCCACCTCGGCGCCGAAGCCGTAACGGTTGCCATCGGCGAAGCGGGTGGAGCAATTCCAGTAAACGCCGGCGCTGTCGACCGATTTCAAGAAGTGTTCGGCCACGCTGTCGTCGTTCGTGCAGATGGCGTCGGTGTGGCGGGAGCCGTAGCGGGCGATGTGGGCGAGGGCGGCATCCAGGTCGGCGACCACCCGGACGCTGAGGATCAGGTCGGCATACTCGGTGCTCCAATCCGCTTCGCTGGCCGCCAGGGGCACCCCAAGGGCGCAGGCGGCCTCGTCACCCCGCAGTTCGACCCCGGCCGCGGTGAACATGGCGATGGCTGCCGGCACAAAGCTGGGGGCGATGCTCTGATGCACCAGCAGCGTCTCGATGGCATTGCAGGCCGCTGGATACTGGGTTTTGCTGTCCAGCGCCAGGCGCAGGGCTTGCTGGCCATCGGCGGCCGCATCCACATACAGATGGCAGATGCCGTCGGCGTGGCCCAGGACTGGAATGCGGGTGTGGTCCTGGATGTAGCGCACCAGGGCATTGGAGCCGCGCGGAATGATCAGGTCCACCAGGCCGTCCAGCTTCAGCATGGCCAGGCTCTCCTGGCGGCTGGTCAGCATCTCCAGGCTGGCCGGGGAAACAGCACTGGCCGCCAGGCCTTCCTTGATGGCGGTCAGGATCGCCTCGGTGCTGCCGGCCGCCTCCCGGCCTCCCTTGAGCAGGGCGCCATTGCCGGAGCGGATCGCCAGGGCGGCGATCTGGATCACCGCATCGGGCCGGGCCTCAAAAATCACCCCCACCACCCCCAGGGGCACCGTGATGCGCTCCAGCACCAGTCCCGCTGCCAGTTCGCGATGCATCTGGCGGCGACCGACCGGATCGGCCAGGGCCGCCACCTGGCGCACCCCCGCGATGGCCCCCGCCAGTTTGGCCCCATCCAGTTTCAGCCGGGCCAGCAGCGTTGGCGCCAGGCCCTCGGCGGCGGCCCGTTCCAGGTCTGCCCTATTGGCGGCCAGAATCGTTTCGCTGTGGCGCTGCAGCGCGTCGGCCATGGCCGCCAGGGCTTCCTGCCGTTCGCTGTCGGCCTTGCGGCCCAGGTCCATGGCGGCGCGCCTAACGGCCGCGGCCCGTGCCAGCAGCTCCGGGCTTGGATCGGGCGGTGAGGGGGCCGTAGCGTCGATCGGGGAGGAGGTCACCATGGGGCCATCATCCCAAGCGATGGCTCCTGCGCCGATTTAAGCCCCCCAATTCGAGCCCTCGACGCCGGCAGCCCGCAGCTCAGGCCAGCCGCTGCAGGGCCAGGCGGGCTGCCCCGAGCCGGCCTGCCCCATTGCCCAGGGCGCAGCGGCGGATGGCCAGCCCCTCGCGGCTGACCTCCAGCACCCGTTGTTCCACTTGCTGCCAAACGGCCGGCAGGAAGTGCTCGCTGGCCCCGCTGAGGCCACCGCCGATCAGCACCAGCTCCGGCGTCAGTACATACAGCAATGAGCTGAGGCCAACCCCCAGCCAGCGCCCGTAGGCCGCCCATACGGCCAGGGCTTCGGCATCCCCCGCCGCCGCCCGGCGTTCCAGTTCCTGGGGAGGCAGCGGGCTCAGCCGGCCCAGGCCGCCAATGCTGCAGTACTGCTCTAAGGAGCCCCGGTTGCCGCTGCGGCAGGGCGGACCCTCGGGATTGACGCAGATCAATCCCGGTTCGGCGGCGGCGCCACGGTGGCCCAGAAACAGGCGGCCCGCCAGCATCACGGCCCCCCCGACCCCGGTGCCCAGGGTGAGCAGCAGCACATCGCCATGGCCTTGGGCCGCCCCCTGCCAGGCCTCACCCACGAGGGCGCAATTGGCGTCGTTGGCCAGGGTCACGGGGCGCTGCAGTTGGGGTTCCAGCCATTCGGCCAGGGGCACCTCGCGCCAGCCCTCCAGGTTGATCGCTATCCGTGCCACCCGTCCCTGGCGGTCGGTGGGACCCGGCAGGCCGATGCCGACCCGGTCGGCGCGACCTTCAGGATCGAGCTGGGCCACGGCCGCGACGATCGCCATGCAGGTGGCTCCAGGCACCGCGGGCTGGGGTGTGGGCACCTCCAGGGCCGCCAGCAACTGGCCTTGCTGATCAAACCGGCCCAACTTGATGGCGGTGCCGCCCAGGTCCACGCCGATCACTTCCCGGGCGGGGGCGGCTGGGGCGGCGTCATGCCGGTCCGTCGCAGGAGGGTGCGCCAAGGGGGGTGCCGGGTCCCACGGCCCGGTGGGACTGGTGCAGCCGACCGTACGGGGGCGACCGCCGCCATTGGGCTCAGAAGCGCAGAAACAGCCGCAGCTGGGAGCCCCAGGAGCCTTGGCTGTCCACCGAAGCCTCAATGTTGATCAGCTCGGAGGCCTTGTAATTCAGGGTCATCTGCGGCGGTATGTCCGTACGGTTGGGGGCCGCCAGCAGCGAAAGATTGACCCGGTCGCTGAGGTCGTAGCCGATTTCGGCCCCCAGCACCAACTGGGGAGGCAGCCGTCTGGAGGTCTGATTGGAGTCGAAGGAGATTTCCGGACTGACATAGGTGGGATAAAGCGCCAGGCTGACCCGCTGCCCCATGGCATCACTCAAGGAGGAGAGCAGCGGTGACAGCAGCGACTGCCCCAGCACCGTCGCCAGGGCCGTGCCCGCCCCGCCCGATCCAAGCCCCGCCAGGGAGTTGCCCCCCACCAGGGCCACCAGCCGTTCCTGGGGCAGGGGGGGAGTGCTGCGCATCTTGATGTTTTCCCCCAGGCGATCGGCAGGACCGCTGACGCTCACCGTTACCAAAATGAGATTGAGCTGGCGCAGGGATGCCGCACCAGGGGTGAGGGTGGTTGTCGGGGCTCCCGCCACGAAGGCGTCCCGCGAGGTTGGATTGAAGCCGTTGGGCGCGATCAGCCCCAGGCTGTCGGAGATGCGGGTGCGCATGGCGATGTCCAGATAGGGCACCAGCCCGAGGGAGGGCGTGAACACCGCCACGTTGGGGGCCTGGGGATCGAGGCTGAAGCTGGTGGTGAACAGATTCAGCCGGCCACCCAACAGGCGGACCACCCCGGAGGCCCGCAGGCTGGGGTCCAGGCGGCCGCTGATGCGCAGGGAGCCGCCGGTATTGAAGCTCGCCACCCGGGGCAGGACCACCCTCAGGTCGGGTCCAAAGCGCAGCCTCAGGTTGTTGAAGGCCAGGTAGGGGAAGTTGGGCACGGTTTCGGCCAGGGAGTTGGCCGTGGCCGAGGCCACGTCGGGGCCGAGCAACACCAAGGGCTTGTCGAATTTCCAGTCCTCTTCGATCAGGCGCTGCACGGTGGTGGTGGCACCGCCGGGGCCTTTGCTGATACCCGCCGGCTGGACGTTGAGGGTCCCCCGGCTCACGGTCACCTCCCCGCCCAGCTCCGGCGACCGCAGGCTGCCGCCCAGGCTTAGCTGCCCATGGCCCATGGCCTGCAGCCGGTTCATCGAGAAAGGCACCTGGCGCAGCTTCACCATCAGGCTTGGGGGGCCGTCGAGGGGACGGATCAAGCCCAGCCTTCCCTCACCCTGGATCAGCCCGTTGCGACCCACCTGGGCAGTGAGCTGCTGCAGCTCAAGTTGTTTGAAGTCGAAAAGCACAGTCGCTTCGACCTTTTCAAGTTTCTGGCCAAGGAAGCGGCACTGGCCCCGGCGCAGCCTGACAAAACCGTTGGCGATCGGCTCGTTGAGGCTGCCGCGCACCAGCAGCCGCAGGTCGGCGCTGCCCTGCTGCCATTCAAGGGCGGAGCCGGCTAAGCCGGAGAGGAAGATCAAGCCGTCACCCCGGCTGGTGAGCCGGAGTTCCAGCCCGCTCTGGTTGGGGTTCAGGGGGATCTGACCCACGAGGGCGACGTTGCTTTTGGCGCCCTGGGCCCGCAGGGCCAGGTCCAGCTGGATAACGGCTTGCCGCAGCTCAATCCGGCCCCGCTCCAGGGTGATGGGTTGGGGACCAATCCGGGCCTGATCCAGGGCCAGGTTCACCACCAGTTCGGGATGGGCCCCTCCCAGTCGGTAGGTGCCCTTGAGGCCCAGGCCGCCGCTCAGGCCCCGGGGCACCGGGGCCAGCAGGCCCAGCAGGCCCAGGGTCAGACCCGCCAGCTCGAAATGACCTTCGCCGCCCCGCAGGGGACCGTCGAGACGGAAGGTCAATGGCTCGCTGCCCAGGGCGTAGTCGCGGTCGCGCTGGCCCAGCCAAATGTGCCCCCTCGCCTCCAGTTGGGCCCGCAGGCGGCCCGGGTCCGGACCGCTGAGGCGCAGGTCGGCGTCCAGGCTGGTTTGCAGTCGGGCCAGGAGCTCCTGGCGACTCAGGCGTCGTAGGTCGGCCTGCCGCTGGTTTGCCAGGGCCTCGGCCCGTGCCAGGGCCTCCAATTGCTGATCGATGCTGGGGCCCAGGATGTCCCACACCAGGCTGCCCAGATCGCTGGCCTGGCCGATGGACATGGACTTGGGGATGGGGCCCCGCGCCAGATCCCAGGTGATCGCCATCTGGCGCAGCAGCCCCGCATCCAGACCCCGGGCCACCCAATGGGACTGGAGCGGTCCATTGGGCCGGCCCTTCAGGTCGACCCGCAGGCGCCCGGCGGTAAGGGGCACGAGATCGGCCCGCAGCTTGTAGCGGTTGCGGTTGTAAGCAAAGCTGGCCCGCAGCTGACGGGCAGCCAGGCCGAGGAAGCCGGGCCGCTCGATCTGTACTGTCCCGGTAACTGAGAGCGGTTGCAGTTCGAGCACGCCACGGCCCCCCAGTTGCCCCTGCAGGTTTCGCAGCGGCTGATTCGGGGCCAGGGTCAGGGCCAGACCCTGGAGGGAGAGGCCCTTGGCCTGCCAGTCGTAGTGGCTGGGTCGCCCTTTCAAGCTGAGCTGCCCGCCGCCCCGATCAAGCTGGATCTGCACGGGATGCCATTTGGCATCCAGCCAGGTGTCAATCCGCCCGGGGGGGGCCGGGGCCGCGGCCACCAGCTGCAGCTGGCCGCCGGAGCGAGCCTTCTGGCTGCCGCTGCCCACCAGTCCCTGGAAACGGCCGCTCCAGGTTTCCCTCAGGGCCACGGGGCCGGCGCCTGGTTGCTGCAGCCGGAGTCGCAGATCGGCCGCCAACAGGTTGAGGGGGCCCGTCACGGGGCCTTGGGCATCGAGATGGCCCTGCAGGCGGGTGCCCACCAGGGGGCTGAGGCGGCCCAAGGGGTAACGGCGCAGGTCTAGCTGGCTGGTCAGATCGCCCATCACCAGCCCCCGGCCTGGCTTGAGGTCCAGGGGCAGCTGGGCGCTGGCCTCCAGTCCCTCGGCCCGCAGCCGTTCCAGCCGCAGCAGGCCATCCCGCCAGGCCACCGCCGCGCTCCAGGCCCCCAGCAGGGGATGCTGGCCGGCCAGTTCGGACGCCAGGCTGAGGGCGGGGGCCGCCAGCCGTCCCCCCAGCTGCAGCCGCCCAGCCAGGGGCTGTTGCCGCAGCCAGACGGGCAGGCGGGCCAGCGGCGGCAGGTCGCTGGCAATCACCTGCCAGGGGCCCTGCAGATTCAGCACCCTGCCGATCGAGCCGCTGAGATCGAGGCGGGATGCGCCGCGCCGAGCCTGCACGTTGGCACCCAGGAGTCCGTCCTTGCCCAATTGGCCCCCCAGCCTGGCGAGCAGGGGCGAGGGGCCGAGGCCGAGACGCTTGGGCGGTTCGGCCTGCACCAGCAGATCGAGGCGTCGCTGGCGGGTCAGCCTCCCGGCGATCGTTCCTGCCCAGGTCTGATAACGCCAGCGACTGGAGGCCAGCTCCAGCTGCTTGTCATTGCAGCGCAGGGGCAGGGGCGCCAGGGTCAGCTCCGGGGCGTTGGGGCTGGCTCGCCAGCGGACAGCTTGGGCCTTCAGGAAGCCGCTACAGCCGGCCACCCCCTGCTGCAGGCTCAGCCGCACCTGGCCATCGGCGTATCCCGCCAGGCGGGAGGAGGGCGGCAGGGGCAACAACGGGGTGAGGGGGGGGAGGGCCAAGCCCCGGGCCGTGAAATCCCCCTGCCAACGCTGGCCCTGGCCCCATTGGCCCTGGCCCAAAAGCAGCAGGGCGCCGGGATCCTGGGGCCACTCCAGCCGGGCGCGCACGTCGATGCGACTCGCCGGCAGGTTGAGGTTGGCCTGACCCCTGACCTGGGCCTGCAAGGGCCCCCGGTTGGGCTGGGAGAAGCCCCAAAGCCGCACCTTCGCCGGCTCCAGCAGCCGGAAAGTCAGGTTGAGCTTGGGGGGCCTGCGGCCCGGCGCCACCGTTCCCAGTTTCCAGATCTGCCCCAGGCGGTTGCGGCGCAGGTCGACTTCGGCGCCGATGAAATCCAGCTCCAGCTGGAGGCTTTGCTGCTGCCAGCTGGCCAAGGGCCGCACCCGGGCCCTAACGCCGCGCACATTGATGGTGGAGTCATCGCCCTTGCCAGGCAGGAAACGGCTGGGACCCACCTCCAGCCCCCCAGGGCCAAAGCTCCGATAGGAACCCAGCTGCAGTGGGTGCCCCATGACGGTGCCCACCTGACGTTCGATCCAGGGTCGCCAGTGGCCATAGAGCCCGGCCAGCAGCCGATCGGAGCCGATCCAGGCCAACAGGGCCAGAGCTGCCACCGCACTGCCGGCCAAAACCAAGGCCAGCAACAGACGAGCGGGGAAGCGGCCGGGCGAACGCAAGCCCTTGGATGGCGAAGGCTCAGGCAGCAAGGTCATCCACCTTGAACTGTCACCGCCTGGGTCGGCCGCAATATAAGGGGCCTGTGCCGTTTGCCCAGTCCCCATGGCTGCCGATCCCACCTCTTTTCAGGCCGGCCTTTGGCTGGGCGCCGCCACTGGCGTTCTGGCGGCCTTGACGGTGGCCGCCTTCATCCGCCGCTGGGGGTTCCGTTTTCGCTTGGTTGGCGTCACGAGCTTCACGGCCCTGTTGGCGATCTCTTGCCTGGCCTTTGCGGTCAGCTATGTGCCCCGGGTGAGCGTGCCGGGGGCGGTGCAGGTGCCGATTGTTTTCGACAACGGCGGGGATCTGGTGGTGGCCGCCGCCCCGGCCGATCTGGCCCCCGAAGCGTTCGCCCCCACGGTCGAGCAGGTGGCCCGCAATCTGCGGGCCAGTGGCCGCGTCAGTCCCAATGGGGTGGTGCGCGTTCGTTTGCGGGGCTTTGACAATGCCGTTGAGGGCCTTTCAACCCCCAAGGTGCTGGCGGAAGCGCGGCGGGATCTGGCCCGTCAGACGATCACCTTGGTGCCATGAGGGCGGACGGCGGCGAGCCTGGATTTGGGGCTGTGCCGCATCAGTTTCGGTCTGAAGTGAGGGTGTTGAGGGCCGCTGGGATCGGCGATTGGGGGGGGCTTGCCCAGCTGGAGGACTCCCGCTTGCGTCAGCTCGCCGCCCCTGGCCAAGCCAGTGAGGCCCGACTAAAGCGCCTGCGGGCCCAGGCTCGCCTGATCGGGGACCTGCACCTGCGCCCCGAGGAGGCGTCCCTGTTGCTGCACGCCGGCATCCCTGGGGCGGCGGCCCTGGGGGGGGCCGATCCCCAACGCCTGCTCAACCAGGTGCACCGCTTGCAACGTCGCCTCACCGGCCCCAGCGTGCCCCTGCTGGCCATGGCCACCTTGCGGCTTTGGATCGGCCGCGCCCAGGCCAGTCGCTCGCGGAACTGACCCTGGGGGCCAGGGGGGGAGGGGGCGAATACATGGAATGGAACAGAAGCCCTTTGCTTGCACGGTCATCCCCATGGTTCAGGCCTGCCTCTCGATGCTGAGGTTTCGCTTTTCGCCGGTGATCGGGGTGGCCGTGGTTCTGCTGGCGACCAGCGTCTCTCCAGTTGGCGGCCCCCTGCTCCCCGCCCGGGCGGCTTCAGCCCTGTTGGAAAGCGTCAAGCAGAACCCCGGCCTGGCTAAGAGTCTTTGCGCTCAGTTCAAGCAGCTCAACGCCAGCGGCCAGTCCGCCACCTCACCCCAGGCCATTGCCAGCGTGGCTCGCAACCAGGGACTTTCGCCCGTGGATGCCGAAGTGCTTGCGACCTATGTGATCGGTTTGCACTGCCCCGACGTGTACTGAGTGGCCCGGTCCAAGGAAGCGCCGATGCGGGCCGACGACGGTGCCCTGCTGGCCGGCCGTCTCTGGTTCCCCGAGGAGGGACCTGGACCCTGGCCGGTGCTGTTGATGCGCCAGCCCTACGGCCGGGCCATCGCTTCCACCGTCACCTACGCCCACCCCAGTTGGTACGCCGACCGGGGCTTTGTGGTCGTGGTGCAGGACGTGCGCGGCTGCGGCGATTCCGAAGGCCAATTCAGGGGCTTTGGCCAGGAGGCCGTCGATGGGGCCGCGGCGGTGCGCTGGGCGCGACGCCTGCCGTTGGGTAATGGGCTGGTGGGCAGCTACGGCTTTTCGTATCAGGGGCTCAGCCAACTGCTGATCGCCGCCGCTGAGGAGCCTGCCCCAACCGGCGTGGACGACCCCCTGCCCGATTGTCTGGCCCCGGCCATGGCCGGCCTGGACGAGCGGCTCCACTGGGCGAGTACGGGTGGGGCCCATTGGTGGAGCCTGGGCCTGGCCTGGGCCCTGCAGTTGGCCGCCGCCGCCTGCCGCCGCCGCGGCGATGGGGCCGGCTGGTGGGAGATTCGCCGCAGCCTGGAAACCGGCCGTTTTTTGGAGGAAGGCCCCGCTCTGCTGGCCCGCCATGACCCTGGGGGCATGGGAGGGCGGTGGCTCGGCCTGGATCCGGCCCGGCCCGGCGATTGGCGGATCCATCCGGTGGCCCCAGCGTTGCTGCGGCGTCCCCTGCTGCTGATCGGCGGCTGGCACGATCCCCACCTGGGGGGGGTGTTGGATCTGTGGCGGCGGGCGCACCGGGTCGGCGGCAATCCGGAACTGCTGATCGGCGCCTGGACCCACCTGCAATGGCGCGGCGGCTGCGACGAGCGCCAGTTGGCTTTTTTTCGGCGCCATCTGCTGGGGGCTGAGGACCCAGCCACTCCACTGCTACCCACCCCACTGCTACCCACGCCGGCGGCACCCACCTCGGCGGCACCCACGCCGGCGCCGCCCACTGGTGGGGCCTCGGCCGGGGGCAGCCCGGACCAGCCCGCCCCCGTCAGCAGCGATCCGGTGCTGCTCCAGGACCTGCGCAGCGGCCTCTGGCATCCCTGGTCTCCCTCGGCCCCCCCCGTCTCTCTGGGCTGGCGTTTGCAGAGTCGGGGGCTGGCGGCGGTGCGTTCGCTGGAGGGGCGGCTGGTGGCGGCCGCTGGCAAGGCTGGCGAGCCGCCTTCGCCGCCAGGGGAGGGAGTGGTGGTGCTGGTGCATGACCCCTGGCGCCCGGTCCCCGGTCGGGGGGGCCACCTGGGCCTGGATGCCGGCCTGGTGGAGCGCGGCGACATCGATGGGCGGGCCGATGTGGCCTGCTTCAGCAGCGAACCCCTGGCGACCTGCCTGGATTTGCTGGGCCGTCCCTGGCTCGAACTGGGGGTGGCGGCGGACCAGCCGGGTTTCGACCTCTGCGGCGCCCTGGCGGTGGTGAGCGCCGATGGCACCCGGGTAAGCCAGATTTCCACCGGCTTCCTGCGCCTGCGGGGGCAGATCTGCCGTCAAAGACAAGAGCTGCGTCTCGAGTTGCAGCCCCTGGCAGCCACCCTGGCGCCCGGGGAGCGGTTGCGCCTCTCCCTGGCCGGTGCCGCCTGGCCCCAGATCGCCGTCAACCCCGGCGACGGCCAGGTGCCCCGCACGGCTCCGGGCCCAGGGCATCGGGTGATCACCCTGCAGTTGCATTTGGCCGGGGCCTGGCTGGGGCTGGCCCCCCTGCTGGCCCATGGGTCTGGCCCCCATGGGGCTGGCCCCCATGGGGCTGGGGCACACTGAAGGGACCATTGCCCCCACCGTTGCCATGCCGCGTCCGACCCTGAGCGCCGGGCTTCCAGCCCTTGCCCTGGCCGTCGCTGCGGCCCTGGCCCCCCAGCTCGGGCAGGCCCAGGCGCCCCTGGTTCAGGCGGCCCCTGTTGCTCCCAGCCGCAGCCAGCCCAGTGCTGCCCTCAGTGAGGAGCGGGCCCGGGCTGCGGCCGAACAGATCCTCAAGGCCCTCAAGGAAGGCGATGCCGAGGCCCGCTTCGCCCAATTCGCCCCCAAGCTGCAGCGCATGAGCAGCCCGGCCATGGTGCGCAGCCATCTGCGCAAACAGCCCCGCATTCTCAGCTGGACCCTGGGCTCGGTGATCCCTGGGCTGGATTCCAGCGCGGTCGAGGCCCGCTTGGTCACCAGCGCCGGGCCCCGCCAGCTGTTGATGATCATCGATAACGAGGGACGGCTGGAGGGTTATCACTTCGACGCCGCCGATGGGGCCGCTGAAACGGTGGCGGGTCAATTTGTTCAGGCCCTGATTGAGGGCCGTTATGTTTTTGCCTCCAGTTTCCTCAGCCCCAAGTTGCAGGAGGAGATCCCCCCGGCGGCCTTGCAGCGCAAATGGCAGGCGCTGCAGCAGCGCACAGGCACTGTGGTGAAAGTGGAGAAGGTCGCCCGCGCCGAGGACACCACCGACATGAAATTAGTGCTGGTGCTAACGAAATTCACCCGACTCAATGACAATATTTTTGTCATTCTCGACCGTCGTAACGCCATCATCGGCGTTGATTTCCCCACCGATCCGGCCCTGCCTGGTGTCCGCTGAGGGTGCCGCAGAGACCCTAAGCTCCCGGCGCGCCCCATTCCCATTAACCAGCCGCCATGTCCGTAACCCGCCTTGAATGGATGGCTGAGGACGCGCAGCGTCTGGCGGACTGTCGTCACAACCATCCTGCGGCCATCCTGGGACCCCAACAACTCAGTGACGGCCGTTGGGTTGTGCGCTGCTGGATGCCAGATGCGGAAACCGTTGAGCTGTTGCTGGAGGGGGAGGCGACGGCACGGCCCACCCATACCCCCCATCACCCCTGGATCTTTGAGGCCGAGGTGCCAGCAGATCCCGGCTGCCGTTACCGGCTGCGGGTGCGACGGGCCGGCATCGTGCATGAGCAGTACGACCCCTGGGCCTTTCGTCAGGAGTGGATGGGCGAATTGGATCGCCACCTCTTCGCCGAAGGCAACCATCACCACATCTGGCGTCGCATGGGCGCCCATGGCGGCGAAAGGGAGGGGGTGATGGGCGTGCAGTTCTGCCTGTGGGCCCCCAATGCCAGCTCCGTGGCGGTGATGGGCGATTTCAATGGTTGGGATGGACGCCATCACCCGATGCAACAGCGCCTGGGAGGCAGCTGGGAGTTGTTCATCCCTGGCATGAAGGTGGGGGATATTTATAAATATGAGATCCGTAATCAATCCGGTCATTGCTATCAGAAGTCCGATCCCTATGGCTTTCGCCATGAGGTACGCCCCAATACCGGCTCGATTGTGGCGGAACTGGGTAGTTACAACTGGAGCGATGGCGATTGGCTGGATCAGCGCGACAACCGCAATCCGATTGAGCAGCCGATATCTGTCTACGAAATCCATTTAGGCAGCTGGATGCATGGTTCCAGCGATTCCCCCTTCATCGAAGCGGACGGCACGGCGCGGCCGCCGGTGCCTGCGGCGGATCTCAAGCCCGGGGCGCGGTTGCTCACCTATGGCGAGCTGGCGGATCGCTTGATTCCCTACGTCAAGGCCCGTGGCTTCACCCATATCGAGTTGATGCCGATTTCCGAGCACCCCTTCGATGGCTCCTGGGGATACCAGGTGACCGGCTGGTATGCCCCCACCAGCCGCTATGGCAGCCCCGATGAATTCCGGGCCTTTGTCGACCGTTGCCATGCCGAGGGTCTGGGGGTGATTTTGGACTGGGTGCCAGGCCATTTCCCCAAAGATGGCCACGGCCTGGCGTTCTTTGATGGGGCCCACCTCTACGAGCATGCCGATCCCCGTATTGGCGAGCACAAGGAATGGGGCACGTTGATTTTCAACTACAGCCGCAATGAGGTTCGCAACTTCCTGGTGGCGAATCTTGTTTATTGGTTTGAGGAATTTCACATCGATGGCATCCGGGTCGATGCCGTTGCCTCGATGCTCTATCGGGATTATCTGCGCCCCACCGGCCAGTGGTTGCCCAACGAACATGGCGGCCGCGAAAACACGGAGGCGGTGCAGTTTCTCCAGCAGGCCAACCATGTGCTGTTCCAGTATTTCCCTGGTGCCCTGTCAATCGCCGAAGAATCCACCACCTGGCCGATGGTCACCCAACCGACCGAGATTGGTGGGCTGGGCTTCAACTTGAAGTGGAACATGGGTTGGATGCATGACATGCTTGATTATTTCGAACTTGATCCCTGGTTCCGGCAGTTTCATCAAAATAATGTCACCTTTTCGATTTGGTATGCCTTCACAGAAAACTTTATGCTGGCCTTGAGCCATGATGAAGTGGTGCATGGCAAGAGTAATCTCCTCCAGAAAATGCCAGGAGATGACTGGCAGAAGTTCGCCAACGTCAGGGCCTTGTTGGCCTACATGTGGACCCATCCAGGCAAGAAAACCATCTTCATGGGCATGGAATTCGCCCAGCGTTCTGAATGGAACATCTGGGGGGATCTGCAGTGGAGTCTGTTGCAATATGAGCCCCATCAAGGCCTGCAGCGCATGGTTGATGACCTGAATGAGTTCTATAAAAATGAGCCAGCTCTTTGGCGCGATGATTTTAATCAGTATGGTTTCCAGTGGATCGATTGCAATGACAATCGCCATTCAGTAATTAGTTTCATGCGCCGTGAAAGCACCACGGGGCGCTGGTTGGTGGTGGTGGCCAATTTCACCCCCCAACCCCATTCGCACTACCGCATCGGCGTCCCCTTAGAGGGGTTCTATGCCGAGGCCTTTAACAGCGACAGTGGCCGCTACGGCGGCAGCAATCTCGGCAACCTCGGTGGCAAATTCAGCACCGCCACTCCCATGCACGGCTACGAGCATTCTCTCGATCTCTGCCTGCCCCCCCTGGGTGTGCTGGTGCTGCGCCGCGATGAGGTCCGCAGTGTGCTGACTGCCGCGCGCGACGACAGCGGCAGCTGAGCTGTCCTGGCTCCGGTTGGGCGCTGCTGCGGGGCCTCCTCCATCAGACGACGAATCGCGGAGCCTTGCTTGCGCTAGCCGGTGAGGTCCAGGATTTCGGCCATCTCCAGATCTGAAAGCAAGCGGGCCAGATTGGTTTGGTTTAGATGATGGTGCCATCGTCAATGGTCGTGTTCTTCTCGATCACCACGATGCCACTGCGGATCGTGAACCCAAGCGCCGTGCGATCGGCCTCTTGCACGCGATCCTTGTTTATCACCTGAACGTTGCAGCCGATTCTGACGTTCTTGTCCAAAATCGCGTTGGAAATCTTGGACCCTTTACCGATCCCCAGAGGTACGCGTCCATGGGCACGTACGACTGCACGTTCGCGTTCCGACTCGAAACTGTCGGCACCCATCACCAAAGTGTCCTTCAGCACGACCCCCTCCTCGACCCGTAAACGCAACCCAAGCACACAGTGATCGACCACACAACGGTCGAGTCGACTTCCTTCACTCAGGATAGATCGTTGAACCTGGGCGTCGTGGATTTGGCTGGGCGGCAGGTAGCGGGCACGCGTGTAGATCGGCGCTTTCTCATCATCAAAGCTGAAGGCGGGCTGCTCATCGGCCAGGGCAAGGTTCGCGTCATAGAAAGCCTTAATCGTGCCGATGTCTTCCCAGTAGCCATCAAATAGGTGGCTCTGCAAGTGATGGCCGGCGCTCAAGGCAGCTGGAATGATGTCCTTGCCGAAATCGGTGGCTTCAGGGTGGCTGTTGAGCAGCTGAAATAGCGTTTCCCGTTGAAACACATAAATCCCCATCGAAGCCAGAAACGGCCGCCGCAGGGCTTCCTCTTGGCTCAGTCCCAGGGCGCCGGTGTCGACGCGCATGGCCTCGAGGGCTTCGCCGCTGGGTTTTTCCCGGAACTCCCGGATCTGCCCACTGTTATCGGTGCGCATCAGCCCGAAGCCAGTCGCCGTTGCGGCATCCACCGGCAGGGCCGCCACCGTCAGTGCCGCACCGCTGGCCCGGTGGGCCTCGATGAAGGCCTGGTAATCCATGCGGTAGAGCTGATCACCGGAAAGGATCAGCAACTGATCCACATTCCACGCCTCAACCAACTCGCGGTACTGGCGCACAGCATCCGCTGTGCCCTGAAACCAGCTGGGACTGTCGGGGGTCTGCTGGGCCGCCAGCACCTCGACAAAGCCGTCGCTTAAGCCAGAGGAGAGGTTGTAGGTGAGGCTGATGTGACGGTTGAGGGATTGACTGTTGAATTGGGTGAGCGCGTAGATCTTGTTGATACCGGAATTGATGCAATTGCTGATCGGTATGTCGATCAGGCGATATATGCCTCCCAGGGGAACCGCAGGCTTGGCGCGGGTGAGGGTTAGGGGTTGCAGGCGCGTGCCGGCGCCGCCGCCCAGGATGATCGCCAGTACATGCTTCACGCGCTGATCTCTCGCTTGAGGTGGAAGTAGAGGTGGTTTGGATCTTTGTACTGCTGTGGCAGGCAGTGATGCAGGTTCTTGAGGCGATGCCAGCAAACGCTCCGCTCAGATTTGAACCATGCCGCAGCGCATTCCCTTCAGCACCGCCTGCAGCCGGTTGTGCACGTTGAGGGTTTGCAGGAGCCGCTTGGTGTAAGTGTGGGCGGTTTCGTTGCTCACCACAAGGCGCGTTGCGATCTCCCGGTCGCTGAGGCCACTGGCGAGCAGGTCGAGAACTTCATACTCACGGGGGGTGAGCCTGGGACAGCTCAGGTAGGGCAGGATGCCAGAGCGGAGGGAGGGGCTGCGGTAAGAGTGCCCACCAAGCACGGCCATCACGGCGGCCCGCAGTGGCTGCTGATCGTCGACAAAATCGGCCTCGGCCACAACGGCTTCCAGCCATGGTGCCTCGCTGCACTCGGCGGGAATCGCATCCCCCAGCGCCAGAATCACGCAGTGGAGCTTGGGATGGAGCTGGCGTGCCTCACGCACCAGATCGAACCCATTGCCGCTTTCCAGAAAATCGGTACAGACCAGTAGCTGGTAAGGCTCGTCAGCTTCCGCCGCCAGATAGCCCAAACAGGCCTCCTGATCGGTGACGGCGCAGGTGATGCGGGAATACCCCCCGAAGCTGCGGCACAGGGCCCGCAGCAGGAAGCGACCTTTGGCCGCCACCGCGACGCGGCCTGGTATTTCCATCGATTCCAGCCCTTCCTCAGGGGTGCCGTTTGCGGCATTGGCCAGAAAGGGCGTGAGATCCATGCTCCTGGGATTGCCCCCTGGCAGGGAAGCGAAGTAAGCGAGTGACAACCTTAGGGGCTTGCTGCCCTGTTGATTAACCAAAGGGCTTAGAGGAATCTCTGCTTTGACTCGATTGCGATCTCTTGGGCAGCGATCTGGGCAGTATCGAACGTCGTCCCAGCTATCACGATGGGCTGCAACTGCCAATAAAAAAGCCCCCTTTTGCAAGGAGGCTTTGTTCTGAATTAACTGATGCAGGGCGGAAAGCCCACCCATCTCAGGTGATCAACCGATGGCGGGAGCGGTCAGCGCCACGGGAGTGGCGGTGGCAGCAGCCAGGTCTAGGGGGAAGTTGTGAGCATTGCGCTCGTGCATCACTTCCATGCCGAGGCCAGCACGGTTGAGCACGTCGGCCCAGGTGTTGATCACGCGGCCTTGGCCGTCGAGGATCGACTGGTTGAAGTTGAAGCCATTCAGGTTGAAGGCCATGGTG